>Ga0114922_10004812_pt1 | contig 12503 bp, 11 predicted proteins | sample AartaG_FD_100975 | JGI IMG/M metagenome (GOLD analysis project Ga0114922, IMG submission 100975) | Deep subsurface microbial communities from Aarhus Bay to uncover new lineages of life (NeLLi) - Aarhus_00045 metaG | ecosystem: Environmental > Aquatic > Marine > Oceanic > Sediment | place... | reverse complement strand
TATAAATCGGTAAATATCATATAATTTTGATAATTGTATAATGTTTTATATCAGGTTTATAAAAATAACATAAAGTATCAGGTTGATCTTTTTTAGTTAATTAATATAACAAAAAAATGAAAAGAAGAGCGCTATTATCTGTATTGATTATCAGCATTTCAATATTATGTATTCAGTGTGAGAAAGAAAAGAGTGGGATAATATCAAGAGATCAGGAAATTAAGTTTGGGGAACAACTTGACAGTCTTATCCTGAATACTCCGAATGAATATAATATCCTTAATGAAAATAATTATTCGTCCTCTTATACATACCTGAACAAAATAATGAATGAAATTCTTGCATCAAGCTACCTTAACAGGGAAGAGTATTTTAACTGGACGATAAGAATTATTGATGAAGACGTGCTTAACGCATTTGCAGCACCCGGCGGCTATATGTACTTTTATACGGGACTTATGAAATATCTTGATAATGAAGCTCAGCTTGCGGGCGTTATGGCTCATGAGATAGCACATGTCGACAGAAGGCATTCTGCTCAGAGGTTGGAACGCGATATGGCTCTTAATGTAATTATTGCTATAATCTTAGGGAAAAATCCTTCAAAACTGGAAGAATTTGCTGCGGGGATAGCAAAAGGTGTAGGTGATCTGGCCTACAGCAGGAGTAACGAATATGAAGCTGATGAATATGCTGTAAAATATACATCGGAAACTGATTATGATCCCAGGGGAATTTCCGGATTCTTCAATAAAATGGAAGAAGCTAAAAGTCATCGTTTGCCTGAATTCCTGAGCACGCATCCTGATCCGGGTAATCGTTTGGAAGCTATTGACAATGTTTGGAAATCACTTAACAGTCCTACTGGTTTGTTTTATAAGACAGAGTATGAGGGATTTCTTGATGGATTGCCGTAAAATTATGAAAAAGGATGAAAAGGAATGAAAAGGGACAGCTCCCTAAGAGGGGGCTGTCCCTTTTTACTGTCCCTTTTTACTATTCTATTTAATCTTATTCTGCCTTCGTTGCTCCATTGCTAATTCATACTGTGTATATAGCATAGATAATTCTTTCTTTAGATTCTCTTTCTTTTCTAAATTGGAACAAGTCTTTATATCTTTTAACAAGGCATTTATATCTTTTCTTATCTTCAGCTCCTCAGGGATAGCGCCCGCATTTTTTAATATATTAAATGCCATCCTCTCTTCTTCCGGAGTTTTAAAATATTCCGAATTGTCTATTGACTCTCCCAAACCTTCCAGGTCATCGACCTCCTTGTTTTCTATGCCCTTTTTTATTTTATTTTCTGCAATATGTTTACATTGTACCATGACTATACTGCGTTTATATTTGCTTCAAATTTATGATATTATTATTTAATTTTCTAGTTAAAACCATAAATAAATTATATAAAAATTAGAAAATATATTTTTTTTTCAAAATATTATGAATTTCAAATGTTATTGATTATATTATAATCTGTTTTTTTGATTATATTTTAATCATTTGATAACTATGGGAAAACATGTATTTATTTCAAAGGCAGGGAAAGGATGGTTTAAACTTGAAATTCCCTGCAAACTGGTAAATAGTTCTTTTGAGGAGTTATGTAACTGGACCTTTTCTATGGTTAAAAGGTATAATTATAAGGGATTTCTTATATCTGACAACTCACATCCGTACCCTATACGTAAATAGAGTTTATTAGATAAGGTTTAAAATTTTATATAGTCTCCTAAGGCTATTCCTTTTAAATATTGATTACTTTTTAGATAACTCCTGGAATTGTTATTATGTATCTTTACCTGTCTTTAATCTCATTTAAATGGCAGGTATATACATTCATATCCCTTTCTGCAGGAAGTTTTGCAACTATTGCAATTTTCACCGCTCAACTTATGTTAGGAATAAAAATATTCTTGTCAAAGCTTTAATTAAAGAAATCGGATTAAAAAGAAACTATCTTGATAATGAGCCAATTGAAACAATTTATTTCGGTGGTGGAACGCCATCAATATTAAGTGTTACTGAATTATCGGCAATAACCGGTACAATTTATAACACATTTAATGTAATTGAAAATGCTGAAATAACACTTGAAGCAAATCCGGATGATTTAACAACCAAATATTTATATGAGGTAAAAAGAAATATTCCGATAAACCGTTTAAGTATAGGCATTCAATCATTTTACGATGAGCATTTAAAACTGATGAACCGCCGGCATGATTCCGTGCAAGCACTGCAGTCAGTTAAGTTATCTCAGGAAGCAGGATTTTCGAATATCAGTGTTGATTTAATATATGGGCTTCCGGAAATGACCGCTAAAATGTGGTATTCGAACCTTCTGCAAACTTTTAACTTATTTGTACAGCATATATCAGCCTATCATCTTAGTTTTGAGCCCGGGACAGTATTTAACAAGTTATTAAATGAAGAAAAATTAGCCCGATTATCTGAAGATGAAAGCCTGAAACAGTATGAGTTATTAATTGAAGTATCAAAAAACAGAAATTTTATTCATTATGAAATATCAAATTTTGCTTTGGAGGGCTGCTTCTCAGTACACAATGCAAATTACTGGAAACAAAAAAAATATTTGGGAATTGGCCCTTCAGCCCACTCATATAACTTAATCTCCCGACAGTGGAATATTTCAGATAATTCAAAATATTTGGAAGGAATTAAAAAAGGTAAACCTTATACTGAAATCGAAATACTAAATACACAAACAAAATTTAATGATTATGTGTTAACTTCACTAAGGACTATGTGGGGTATTAATATAGATTATATTGAAAATTCCTTTGGCAAAACATATGCTGAATTTATATCAGAAAGGATTAGAAAGTTCTCAGAATCTTACATTATAAAACAGGATAATAATTATAAATTAACTCATAGAGGTCAATTTATTTCTGATCATATAATATCAGAATTAATATTCGTTTAGTTAAATGCTTAAAATGCTATAAAATGAAAATATCTCATGCGGCCTTAAATGCTGCATCAATAAGTTCCTGCAATTTTTCACGAAGAGTATCATAAGAAAAAAGTTTCTTCCCAAGCTCGAAATTATGTTCAGCAATTTCCTTTGCCAGTTTTTCATTATATATAACTTTTTTCATCTCTTCAATTGCTTTATCATTTAAATCATTATCCTCAAGCATTACGGCTTTAAATCCTTTACTGCCAATATCAGGCCAGTAAACAGGTTCATAATTATTGACAAAAACCGGCCGTTTTGCCAATACTGCTTCAACAAATGCATTTCCAAATCCCTCATAAGTGCTAAAATATGTACAAGCCCTCGCCTGTGCATAAGCATCGGATAATGAATAATTTAAGTCTCCATTACTTGAGGTCAGTCCTTTATTATTAAATAAGTGATAAGCAAAAGCAATCTGTGGACCCAATTTATGCTTGTGTATAAGTTCAATAAGCTCCTCATAATATTTGTTCTCGGCATCATCATTATAATTGCCTGTAATTATTAATTTTACTTTTTTATCCCCTATTTTATCTATTAATTTAATTGCAATTTCAATTCCTTTACGTCTTACTACCCTGGTAATTTGAAATAAAAAAATATCATCCTTGTTATATCCTAAATTTGTATGCAGGCAAATATTTTTTTCAGTTACCTCCCCAAACGGCTTGTCAAAATCCATAACATTCGGGACATTTACAGAATTCCTGTTAAATTTTTCCTTTAAAGTATTATAAGCATGAGTATTTATAACCGCATGTACAGAATTTGGTAATCGTAATGGAAAAGTATCTTCTATTAAATCATTAATCTTTACATGAGGCGAAACATATCTCTTTCCTCTTTCCCATGCAAAATCATGATCATGAGTAATTGTTGGTAATCCTAATCTCTTAACTGCTTTTTTAATTGCTAATCCCATTTCCAGGTGAGATGGCAACGCAGAAGCATTTTCTGAAATTATCAATTCAATTTTCCTATCACTAATCCAATTAATAATTCTTTTATAAATTACTTTAGAATACAGTTCTATATGTTCAAGTAATTCATCAACATCACAATCAGGATGAAAAAACGCCTTCTTTTGCCCCCAGTAACTTTCCGGAGAAAAGAAAGACATTTCAGGAATAAGAGTTTCAAATTCATGGTTCATCTTCCTCTCTTCGTACTGCCCTGATAAAATATATACTTCATGATTCATCCTTTTTAAAACCTCTATCCATTTTTCAGTTTCAAGTGCAACTCCATCGACACCCCCAATTCTTCCAATAATAATTCCAATTCTCATAATCCGGAAAATTTTTAGTTTATATTCCTTTATTTACTAAGATAATAAAATTGAAAAAAAAATGGACTGTTTAAGTAAAAATCAGTCCATTTAATACTTTCAAATTCAATATTTACTTTAATGCAAAAGTAGCATATCCTATCTCAAAACCTTCACAATAAAGTATTATTGTATATATGCCAGGTATTAAATCCTCATCCCTGTCCCAGAATATGCACATATCTATATCCTTGTTTTCATACTCTAATTGTCGCATTGCAGAATAGACAACCTTTTCTCCATTATAATCAAAATTGTTACTTATATCAGATGTTAAAACAATATCATCGGGCCTGATAATTCTCATAAATATATCTTTGGTGCCTGCCTCAGCAATTGCATTTTCCCTAACGGTAAAACATGATTTTATCTTTACCACCTTACTCACTTTATCTTTTGGTTTACTATTTTTATTTAGCGGATAAATATTAATATTTTTTGCTGTTAATACTGATGCCAGCAAAACTTGTGAAGACAGTTCTTCAGCTTCAACTGATAACTTTTCTTTGTCACTTTCCACTTCTCTTAATCTGCCTCTAACCTTGACATTTTCAGCAGTAAGTTCTAAATTTTTCGTGTTGAGCGAATCAATTTGAACTATATAACTTCTCATTACATTTCGCAAAGTTTCCAATTCCTTTTTATACATAACAATTTTTGTAGCATCCGAGGCCCGGTATTTCAATAACCTTTTAATCTTTTCCTGTTCGGTCTGTAATAGTATATTAATGCTGTCATTTTGAGTCATCAATGAGTCGTATTCATTAATAAGTGAATTTAACTTACTCTCAAGTTCAACTTTTTCTCCTTTAAGAAGTACACTAGCTTCATGTGATTGTTTTAGTTCCTTTGAATTCTCATATAATTTATATCCCATAATTCCGATTGCAATAACCAGAATTGCTATAACTATTAAAAGAATTAAAGGAATTTTTTTTTCAGGTCCCTTATTATCAAAATCCTTTAATTCAGATTCATAATTATTAGATGTTTCCATAATAGAAATAATTAATTATTAAATTGAAATTATTAGGCTATTACCAGAATTTACAAATATACAATAACTATAATTTGAATGATAAAAAATGATTTAAAATTTATTAAAATGTAATATGGCAGCTAATATTTATCGATTTGCATATTTAAATACCGGGCACCAAAAATAACTATTTCCGAATTGCCGAAATTTTCAGGTATGTTGCTAATTTCTATAAAATTATCCTTTGAATTGCCAGTGTTTATGCATGTCCTGGTAAATATATTTTTCTCTTTAACAAAAATATAAGATTTATTATCAGATTCAATAATTGCTTTATCCGGTAGCGATGGGACTTTTATATCTTCTAATGTCAATAACATCTCAACTGGCATGCCTGGCCTAAAAGATCTGTCATTTGAATCAGGTATTGCATATACATTAAAAGAATTTGTTTCAGTATTAATAACCTGTCCAATATTACAAATTCCGGCATTTAAATGATTGATATTTTTGCCGTACACCGTAAAAGAAACAGTCATGTTTTTAGAAACTTTGTAAAATAGCCTTCCGGGCAATTCAAAACTTAAGAGTAATTTATTAATATCAGCAATTTCATAAATAAAACCATATGAATCTACTAATTTACCGATATTACCTTCAACCCTTGTTATATAACCACTAATGGGGGCATAAATATTAATAGAGCTGGTAAAACCATCTTTCTCAACTTTATCTGCGTCTAATCCAATAAACTTTAATTGAGCCCTAAGTGCTCTTAATTTTGCTTCAATTGCGCGATAATCAGCCTGTGCTCTCTGCATTTTTTTTATAGAAGTAGCATGATCAAGAGTCAGGTCTCCTTGTCTTTTAAAATCCTCAATATAATAATTTGCCAGACTTTTAGCTTCAACATATTCTCTCTGAATTTTGATATAATCCTGGTGTGTTAATATAGCCAGCAAGGTCCCTTTTTTCACATAATCTCCGGTACTATAATACATATTTCTAATAAATCCGGATATCGGTGAAGTTACTGTTGCCAGTTTGTCGGGAGAAAGATAAAAATATCCCCTGCATTGATATATTTGAGGGAATAATCGTTGTCTTATACTGTCAGTTACAATTTTAGCTTCCCGGATTTGTTTTTTATTTAACCTGATACTTATCAGAGAATCCCCAGTATGTTCATCCACCCTCTCCTTTACCTGACATGCAGCTACAAGTAAAATAAAGGCAATGAATTTAATTTTTCTCATTAAACATATATTAATTAAAATAAGATTCGATTTTAAGTGCTGTTTGATTATACAAATTCAATGTCATTAAATATTCAAGTTTAAGATTCAGAACTTCATTAATTATATTAATATAATCAGAATATTCAATGTCTTCGCCTTTATACCTCAGTTTTATAGCGGAAATCGTTTGTTGATTAAATTTTAGTACTTTTTTATAAAAAGTAAGTTGTTCATCATATTTTATAAGCTGGATTTTAAGATTGTCATAATTCTTATGTAACATATAATTCCCGGAATCATATATATTAAGGGTGTCAGGTACTGAGTAGCTATTAATGTCAGAAGGGAGATCATAACGTATTAAACTATCATTCACAGGTAAAAGATCATCAGGTATTAAAAGAATCCTTTTTAAATCGTTCTCTGAAATTAAAAGATTATATTGAGTTTCAACACTCTGTAATTCAATTTTTAGATATTTCAACTCTGCCAGTGCTTTTTCCGCAAGGTTAATTTCACCAGCCTTAAATTTTAATCCGGATATTTTGATAAGATCATTATATAAAGCTTTCTTTTCCGTTAATATCTTAAGCTGGTTTATGTAATATATCCAGTTATAGTAAGCACACTTGATTTCGTTTTCATGAAATTTAGAGGTAGAGCCGGGGATATTTTCTGCTGACAGATCCAGCGCATCTTTGATGCTTAATCTTTTAATTTCATCAGATTGTCCGTATACACTGTTAATTGAAATAGCTAAAGAAAAGATTATAATTTTCTGTAGTGTATTTAACATAATAAAACTAAATATTAGTAAAATCCGCGGAAGATTCTTTATATCATTGTTTTACTAAAATACATATCAAAGAATGCCGGAATACATTTGTTTGCCAGCCTTGACGATGAGTTCATAAGAACAGCAATTGCAATACCCTTTTGTGGACATACTGCAATTTCTGCCCTATAACCTGTAATATAACCTCCATGGTAAATTATCTCATTACCCTTAAAATTAAACACGCGCCATCCAAGGCCATAATATATATCCCCCAGCCCCTTCCAGTTACGGGTATATCTGCGCTTAATATGGGTTTTAATGTGCGGTTTATATATTTCATTTAGAATATCCTGACTTATTACGTCAGGGTATTTTTTAAGTAAAGCCATCAAATATTTTGATAAATCAGAAATACTGGTATTTACTCCTGATGCCGGAGATGTGGAAAAATACTTATTCCTGATTTTTCCTGATTTATAGGCGTTGTTACTTCCTAAATGGGGCTTCGCTATATTGCGGGATTTTATCAGGCTATAGAAGTCTATTGACGCGTCATTCATTTCCAGCGGATAAAATAATTTTTCCACCATTAAAGAATTATAACATTTCCCTGTTGCTTTATGCAATACATCAGCAATTAGACTATATACCACATTCTGATAGCTGTAAACTTCGCCCGGAGGACTAATTGCGGGAACTTCTTCAAGCATATTTACAATATTATGATAAGGGACGTTATCGTCAAGCAAATTTGTAAATGTATGTTTTGGCAGGCCGGAAGTATGACTTAGAATATGGCGAACAGTTAAATCATTGGTATTTATTGAATCGTATAATGAAAAATCAGTTAAATGCAGCTTTACCTTATCGTCCCAGTCTAAAATTCCTTCCTGGACCAATATGCCTGTTAAAATCGCTGCAAATCCTTTTGAACAAGATCCAAGCCTGAAAACAGTATTTATATTGACCGAATCCCCCGAGCCTGACTCCCTAACGCCATATCCCCTGAGCCATTTCATGCCGTTATCCCTTACAATTGTAACTGCAGCACCGGGACATCCGGATTCTTCGAATTCTTTTAGAAAAAAAGTATCATAGCAATGAGACGCATCATCAAAATACAATACTTCGGGAGATATATTCACAGAATCATAGTCAATATCTCTATCATTAATCCCATTAACAGATTTTGAATGAATATTAAGTAATGCAAATGCAAATATTATAAGAAATATAATACTTAAAAAAGAAATTCTCTTCCTCATATTGTTCTTAAATAAAAGATGTTATACAGATATCTGAGTAAAAATCCAATTTCAGCTATCAAATCTATTATGTTTTAAAGGATTTCCGGGGTAAAATTATCAGAAGTTTTCAACTTAGCCCCGGGTTTACTTAAACATCCGAATTAAATCTCATAACAAACTCTGAAAATTTAGCAGAAAGGTTTTTAAGTTTTTATAATTTAGTAATGTAATCAAATTTTAAAAAATTTAATTTTGGTATTCAAACCTTAGAATTTAAACAGTGATAAAAATGAAAAAATATATTTTAATTTATTTTTATAGTATTTTCTTATGTGCAATCACTGCAAATAGTAATACAAATGATATTTTTCCGAAGATCAAAGAATGGAAACTTGAAATTGAAGAAACCATTTATAATTCACTTACCTTATGGGAATATATTAATGGTGGAGCAGATATATATTTAAGCTATGACTTCCAGAATCTGCATCTGGCAAATTATATAAAGAAAGATGATCAGCAGATAAGGATTGAGATTTATGAACACAGTTCATTTGTTAATGCATATGGTATATATACGGCTGAAAGAATGTCAGATTATGCTTTTGTTGATATAGGAGTGCAAGGATATGTTGAACCGGGAATATTGAATTTTTTTACAGGTAATTATTATGTAAAACTAATATCATCAGGTAAACACAGTAGTGATAAGGAAGCTTTAATGAGTATTGCCACAGAGATTGATAATGCATTTGGTTTTACAAACAAATGGCCAAAAGTTATAAATTATTTTCCTTCAGAAGGAAAAATACCTAACTCAGATAATTTTATTGCAAAAAACTTTCTGGGCTATAGTTTTTTTCATTCTGCTTTTACTGCAAAATATGATATTAATGAGAAATTCCAAATATTTATTATTGAACTGAAAAATGAAACTGAAGTTCAGGATTTGTTAAATAGTTACATCAGTTTAATTAATGAAGATAAAATAGAACAGGAAAACGATTTTTATAAAATTGAGGATTTTTTCAATGGCACAATATTTCTTTCCGTTCAATCAAACTATATTATGGGGATAATTAATACAAAGAACAGACTTTTAGCAAAAGAATTTTTAAATAAAATAAAGATATAATTCTATTTTTCTATTTCAAGCAGGACTTCATTTTTAGCTACAGAATCATTTTGTTTCACTAATATTTTCGTTATTCTACCTGAAACGTGTGAATTTATCTCATTTTGCATTTTCATAGCCTCCAGAATTATAATAGGTTCTCCCTCTTTTATTTCAGCATTTTCCTCAACTAACAGTTCTAATATTTTACCGGGCATAGGAGCAATTATAATTTCAGTTTTACTTTTTGTCTTATGTTTCTCAAGATATTTTTTTCTTTTGTATGAAATAGGTGATTCTATTGAAAAGGAATAACTCACTCCATTTAACAATACTGTATATTTATTCTGGTTTTTTTCAATAATTTCTGCCAGATACTTTTTGTTTTTCCAAACAAGATATGTAAATCCCTCCTCGCTTTCAAAAATCTTAATATCCGCCTTTTTATTGTTTATTTTAGGTTCTTCACTAAAAGGATTATTTATTATAAATCTTTTATTTTTTTGTGTTACCGCAATATATTCCTCGCCTATATTCTTACTCTTTTTACTATAAAGTTTCATAGTATAGATTTAGTATTAAAATGATCTTAGTCTTTTATTTAACACCCAAGGACTTATATTCTTTCCTTGTTCAAAATTAACATAGGTTGAGCGATCTGTTTCCAGTTCTGCTGCAAAATCAAAAGCCGCAACATAAGCAGCAAGCATCTCATCGTCCGGACCCTGGTAGTATAACTTTTTCATATCCTGTTCAATGAATGAAGTATTAAATTCCCCTTTTCTGAATTTTTTGTTACATAATACCTCAATACAAAAAGGAATAGTAGTTTTGATACCTCTGATCCAAAATTTCTTTAGGGCACTTATTGATGCAGTAATTGTTTTTTCTCTTGTTTCGCTGTAAACTATAAGTTTGGCAATCATAGAATCGTAATAAGGAGTAACCACTGAGGAATCCATTACGCCGGAATCAATCCGGATATTTTTTCCCTTGGGATAATAGATTTTTTCAATTGTTCCCAGGTTTGGGGAAAATCCGGCCTGAACATCTTCAGCATTAATTCTAAACTCAATTGCCCAGCCATTTAACTTAATATCCTTTTGTTTAAAAGGCAATTTCTCCCCTTGTTCAATTTTAATTTGCTGTTCAATTATATCAATTCCTGTTACCATTTCTGTAACCGGATGTTCAACCTGGATCCTTGTGTTCATTTCCATAAAGTAGTAATTCCCTCTACCATCAAGCAAAAATTCAACAGTTCCTGCATTACAATAATCTACTGATTTTGCGATACGTATAGCTGCATCTCCCATATCTTTTCTTAATTTCTCATCCAAAGCAGAAGATGGTGCTTCTTCAATGAGTTTCTGATGCTTGCGTTGTATAGAACACTCCCTTTCTCCCAGGTGAATATAGTTACCGTGTTTATCTGCGAGAATCTGGAATTCAATATGTTTAGGATTACTTACATATTTTTCGATAAATAATGAAGAATCATTAAATGCTTTTTCAGCTTCAGAAGAAGCTATCTTAAACATTTTTTCAATCTTGGATTCCTTTTCAACAATCCTCATACCACGGCCGCCTCCACCTGCTGCAGCCTTTAATATTACAGGATAACCAATTTTCTTTGATATTTCTTTTGCCTGTTTTATGCTTCTTACATTTCCTATACTACCTTTTAACAAAGGAACTTTATGCTGGGTTGCCAATTGCTTGGCAATAGTTTTGTTTCCCATTTTATAAATTGCTGAGGCAGAAGGGCCGATATAAGCAATGCCTTCCTCTTCACAACGTTTCGCAAAATAGGGGCTTTCAGCTAAAAAACCATAACCAGGGTGAATAGCATCAATCTTATTACTTTTTGCAATATTAATTAATTTCTCAATATCCAAAAATTCCGGTATTTCGCCAACAATTTCAGAGTAATCGCAAACATTAGTAACTAATTGAAGATATAATGCATTAGGTTCTTTTGCTGTCTTTATTCCATATGTCTTTATCCCCATTTTTTTTGCCGTGTGAACTATCCGCACTGCTATTTCTCCGCGATTAGCAATCAAGAGGCTTTTTATTTTCATATTCGAGGACTAAAGTATGAATTCAAATATTCTAAAAACAGAATAATATAAAACAGGACGCAATTAAGGTAATTTTAATTTAATTAACAAGAATTTTTACATGTAAATCTAAAGTCAATTAGCTGATAAAAATCTAGATTATTTTAATATTATAGAGGTACATTACCATGTTTTCTCGAAGGAACACTAACATGTTTATTTTCCAATGCATCGAATGCTGAAATAAGCTTTTGACGAGTAATTGCCGGATCAATTACTTCATCAATATACCCTCTTTCATCAGCTACATAGGGATTTGCAATTTCTTCACGGTATTTAACCGCTAATTCTTTTTTCAGTTTATCAGGATCTTCAGATTCTGTTAACTTTTTTCTGTATAATATTGATACGGCACCTTCCGGTCCCATTACCGCTATTTCTGCAGTAGGCCATGCAAAATTAAAATCACCTCCAAGATTTTTACTGTTCATGACACAATAAGCCCCTCCATATGACTTTCGTAATATTACAGTAATTTTTGGAACTGTTGAATCACTATATGCATAAATAAGTTTTGCTCCGTGTTTAATTATTCCATTGTGCTCCTGATCAACTCCGGGAAGGAACCCAGGCACATCTTCAAGTGTTAAAATAGGAATATTAAAAGCGTCACAAAATCTAATAAATCTGGCACCTTTTACAGATGAATTTATATCCAGTGTTCCAGCCAGAAATTTTGGCTGATTTGCAAGTATACCTATTGTTTTT
>Ga0114922_10004811_pt1 | contig 12503 bp, 22 predicted proteins | sample AartaG_FD_100975 | JGI IMG/M metagenome (GOLD analysis project Ga0114922, IMG submission 100975) | Deep subsurface microbial communities from Aarhus Bay to uncover new lineages of life (NeLLi) - Aarhus_00045 metaG | ecosystem: Environmental > Aquatic > Marine > Oceanic > Sediment | place... | reverse complement strand
CAAGGGCGCAATTTGGATGTTTGGAGCTTGAAAGAATTTCTTCTGACTTTGCAAGAGCCTTATAAGCATATAAGAGGCATACGATTTTTATTGAGCTGCCGAAAGATTTAAGAAGGACACTTATTAGGAAATAGTAATGGCAGGGAAGCTTAAAGATGGCAAAGCGAATAACACTAAAAGATGTTCAACATGTTAATCTTGAGCCGATTGCTTTTATACTGGAAATAGACAGCAATCCGGACTGGGGCATAGACGATATCGGTTGTTATTGGATGCTTTGTTTACATCTCTATATCAATGGGGGCAAGATTGGTTTTGACCTCAAAAAGATGGCCAAGATATGTAGGTGTAGTTCTGCGAAATTTAACAAAAGTTGGGAAAAAATTGCGCACAAGTTTTCAGAAAAAAATCAAAGTGTGTCTCAAAAGCGCGTACGAAAAGAGTTGAGTGCAGCCCGTAAACGTATGCAAAAGGCTTATACAGATGGACTTAAGGGGGCTGAAAAACGATGGGGTAGCCATAGCAACCCTGTAGCTAAACGAAAACGAAACGAAAACGAAAACGAAACAAAGACTAATACTTCGAATTCGAAGGAAAAAGCCCTCTCGCTTTCGAACTCGGTTCGATTCGTTTCAGCGCTAGAAAATATCATACGACCGAAAAATCAATCAGACCGAACAGCCATAAAAAATCTTAATCTGTGGCTAACGGAGAAAATAATCGTTGAGGAATTTAACCAGGAAATATTTAGTCGTGTCCTTGATTACGCAAAAGAGGCTAAGGCTGGGAGAAATCCATTTGCTGTATTTTTTGCAACATTAAGGCGCGAAATCGGATACACAAAGCAGAAATTTTGAAGGAGCGTAAGTAAATGCACATAAGCGATGAAGTGTGTTCTTGTGAATATTGCCAAATGATTGATTGTATATATGGCGACCCAAAACTAAACAAATGGGAAAGGGATTTTATTGATAGTGCTGCAAGGCAAGGATGGCAAAGAGATTACTCTCCTAAACAAAAAGCGGTAATCAAGAAAATATTTATTAATCAAAAAAGAAAGTATGTAAATTCAGGAGCGTAAATGGCAAGGAAGGCCGGGAAATTCAGTAAAAAGCAATTCAAGAAATGGCTTGATTGTATAGCAAAATTAACTTGTAAGACTGACGATAATTTTACTTGCCAGATGAGATTATCGAAAGATTGCGCCGGGGCAATGTTACCTTTGTACAATAACTGCCAATGGTGTCATATCAAGTCGAAGGAAAGTTACAAAGTGCGGTGGCTGCCTGAAAATGCTATTACCGGATGCGGCCAATGCCATGCCTATGCTCACGATAATCCGGACGATTTTATTAGATGGTTTAATAAAACATATCCACATCGACTTGCGATAATTGAATCAGCCAATAATCAGCCAAGTAAAACATGGCGGGAATCAGACTTTTTGGAAATGGAAAAGGTCTTATTGTTAGAGGCGATGAATGTCGGCGTAGATTATAAAAATATGATGCAAAGCTGGGGATTCAGGAAGAGACTAAAGCGTAAACTCGAAGAACTGAGGGCAGAGAAATGAGCAAGCCCTGAAAGGAAACGCCGTGGATGGCAGTTGAACTCTGCAAAGAATGCCGGGAAAGATTACGCACGAAGATACTTGAAGATGGGGTTTGTCCGAAATGTGGGGATAATAAGTTAATCTTCCGGTCATGGCTAAATGATTACTTTTGTGGCAACTGTAAGCAGGAATATAAATTATCAATAAGATTCAGACTTCTTTTTAAACACATAACGACTTAATATATCACATCTTACGACATCAATAACAAATTCTACTGGAAATTTCCCTTGAAATCATCGTAATATCAATGCGATGGCAAAGACTGGCAGAAAACCTTATGAAGGCTTGACAATCCTACAGCAGAGATTTTGTGAGATATTATTCAATATGGATGAGCCGAACCAGAAGCAAGCAATAATACAGGCAGGCTCAAAACAACGAGATAATAAAGCCGAATCATACGCGAGCATTACGGTAAGAAAACCAAAGGTTCGGGCTTATCTCAATTATCTCAGGGACAAATCGGCAAACAAGGCAATCGTCAGCAAGTCAAAGGTTCTAAAAGAGGTAGCAAAGCTGGCGTTTACAAATATTCAGGATTACGTAAATATCGAAAACGATGAGGTTTATTTCAATAATTTTAAGGATATCCCCAGAGAGCAGCTTGCGGCTGTAAAATCAGTTAAATTGATGCGAAAAATAATCAAAGGCAAAAAAGACGAAGACGATATTGAGGTGCAGCAAATAGGCTTTGAGCTTTACAGCAAGGATTCAGCGCTTGATAAGCTGATGAAACATTTAGGATTGTATGAAAAGGATAATGCGCAAAAAGCACAGTCAATTTACGATATTCTTGCTATTGTTGGCATTAACGGTAATGGTGACGGTAACAAAAGAACAAAGGCAGTTGGCTCAGAGGTGGTTTGAGTACCGGCAGGACCCGAAGGGCCACATTACAACCTGCCTGGATGTCAAGCCGGAACACTACTGGGACAAGATGGAGCTGATTGCCGACTCTGTCAGGGACAATCAGTTTACGGCGGTCCCTGCCTGTCACGCAGTATCAAAGACTTACCTTGCAGGGCGGATAGCCGTATCGTTCAAATCTTGCTATAATCCATCGACAGTTGTTACTACCGCACCCAGCGACAACCTTGTTAAAAACCAGCTGTGGAAAGAGATACATGCGGCATATTCCGGGGCAAAAGTAGAGCTGGGCGGCAAGATGACAACCCTGATGTGGGACTGCAAGCCTTCGAAGGTCATACTTGAGCAATTAGAACCGGAGCAAAGGTCTCTATGGGAGAAAAATTTTGCAATAGGCTTCAGTACCAGCCCTGATACAGTAACGGAATACGCAACCAAGATGCAGGGCTTCCATAATACATGGGTGCTCGTTATTCTCGACGAGGCAGGCGGAATCTTAAGGCCGATATGGAAGGCGGTACTTGAAGGGCTTGCTATCAACAAGCGGTGCAAGGTGCTTGCTATCGGCAATCCAACCGATCCGACGAGCATATTCTACAATGTATGTCAGGCAGGCTCAGGCTGGAACGTCATCAATATATCTGTAACGGACACGCCGAACTATAAGCAGGGCAAAGAGATAATTCCGAATGTTGCAGGGCGTAATTATTATAACCGGATGAAGAAGAAGTATGGAGAGCACAGCAACACTTTCAAAATCCGTGTACTCGGCCAGTTCCCGGAATACCGCGAGGGCACATTTTACGGCAGGGAGTATGCTATTGCCAAAAGGTCAACGAAAGAGCAGCAGTCGCGGGTGGGTGATTATCCGTATGAGCGGACGGAGCTGGTTTACAGTTTTTCTGACATAGGAGATATATACACGGCGGGGCTGTTCGGCCAGTTCATAAAAGGCAGAATCAGGATAATCGACTGCTACTGGGACAATCAGGGCCTCGGCATAGCCGCATACAAAAAGGCGATGGACTGCAAGGAGTACGTTTGGGGCAAGGAGCATTACACAGGCCCCGACCTGGTAACATCCAACGCCAAGAGCGCCCAGACGGGTATGGTAATGAGGGATACCGCCGCACAGTTAGGTCTGAACCTGATACCGGTATTCCCACACAAGGTCGAGGAAGGCGTTCAGGCAGTCAGAGATATTTGGCCGCTTTTGGAGATAAACAAGCCTTATTGCAAGGTGCTTCTGCAGGCTACCGAAGGCTATCGAAAGAAGAAAAACGAGTCATTGAGCACGGATGACCAGCCGGCCTATCACGATACAGCCGTCCCTAACGCCTGGGAGAACCACATGATGGACGCATTGAGACATCTTGCAATGGCATATCGCTATCAAAGCATAGGCGGCAAGTGTCTCGGACGAACAAGGCCGAGGCAGGACACGCTATATGCTCCAGGCGTAACGGATGATAATTATGATTATAAAAAACACGGATTTGTATAGGTAATAATATGGCAACAGGGCCAAGCTCACCAAAATTACAGTCGAGGGCGTCACCGAGGCCGACTTCCCGCAGGATGTCGATAGAGGAAGAGGCGGCAAAGAGGCGTCAGCGGGAGGCTGCCAAGAGGCGTACCGGCTGGGCATCGACGATAATGACGCGCGGCGAACTCGGTACACTTAGCACACAGAAGGCTAAGGCGTTGGGAGAATAATATGAGTAGTTGGTGTTCGCATTGTAGAATGTTTAGTACGGCAGAAGAGACCTGTCTTTTATGCGGCAGGGCATTGGTCAATATAAGCCAAAATGAAGTAGTCAAAGAAATAGACAGACGTTCACAGGAATTTGAAGATTATTTAAGAAATAAAAAAAAAGAAAGGTTTTGATTTAATATGCCAGAGGCATTTAATAATTGCGTAAATAACAACGGAAAGGTAAGGACGGTATCCGGCCCGAGCAAAGAGCACGGCCTGAAGGCAGGCCAGTACGTAAAATTCTGCACTCTGGGCGGTAAGACTTATCGGGGCCATGTCCATACGAAAAAGGGAAAGAGTTTGGCGACGAGATGAAAAACAAAATCCAATTCAACCAAAACAAGGTAATCGCCAAGGCGAAGATGATTAACCTCGGCATTGCCCTGAACGCTTGCCCTATCTTCGTGGCCGTGCCTGAGAAGCCCGGCTGGGATTCTGAGAGAATAGCACAGGGTATAAGGGCCGAAATTATCGGTATGATACAAAGGCAGTCGATACCGACGATACGGGACATATACGAGCATGTTGGTAAAATGTCGGAGCAGAACTGAAATGGTATTTGAGATAGGTAAATTTTATAAACATACAACTGGCAGTATGCTTCATATTATATCAGCAGGCAAGACTACTTTGTATGGCTGGACGCATATAGCGGAACAAACTGGAGTTAATGCTTATGAAACTTTTTTGGCTGTTGGAGTCGATGAGGATTCAGCAGTCAATTACACTGAGATCAGTGAAGAAGAATGGATGAAAGCATTTAGTTAGCAATACCTGAATGAGCAAAGGAAACTAATTGAGGCTATATAATGCCGGCATGGGAACAAACACCATTATACGACAGGATTAAGCAGCGATACGACAAGCGCAAGAAGATTCGCCAGCCGTGGGAAGACCCCTGCGACGACATTATCGATATGTACCGGCCAGATATGACTAAGCTATCGTGCGACTACAAGAATATCACTTTCCCTGGCAAGAATATCTATTCGAGCTATCCCGCATGGTGCCTGGATGTGATGGACAGGGGCTTCAGGGGCTACACTATCTCATCTGCCCTTGTGTGGTTCAGGCACAAGATAGGCGACCAGGGCCTGCGGGGCGTTGACCAGGTAAACAAATGGCTCCAGACCGAGCAGAGGCACATGCTCGATACTTACAGCAGCAGGTCTAATTTGTATGAAGTACTCGGCTCTTTCGGACGCCAGGCAATATCGACCGGCTCACCCGTAATGGTCGTAGAGGAAGATTACGAGACAGGCAGGATTATTTGCCTTGTGCCGCATCCGCGACAAAGATGGCTCGGTCATAATATCTTCGGCGACCCGGACGAGCTGGTGCTGGAGTGGGAATACTCGTTAAGGGATGCCGTAAAAAAATTCGGCCTCGATAACCTGAGCATCGATTCACAGAACAGATACAAGCAGGGCAATTTCATAGAGAAGGAAATCTTTATCCAGATAATCTGCCATCATAAAGACCCGATGTTCGAGGAAATGAAAGAGGGTGAGAGCAGGCCGCCCCGCCGATGGCCGTGTATGTATATCCAGAAAAAGACCGACGATATGCACAAGACGGTATTGTATCCGCTAAGGAACGGCCATCCGGTTTATGGCTATCACGAAAGAAACTTTACAGTCTGGCATTACATGAGAGACTGGCCTTACGATTACGCCTTTACCCCGGCCTGGTTCGGCAGGTTCGATGCCCAGTCTTTGATGCAGATGGAGAAATCCTTATTGATGGTAGCGCAGAAGTCGGCAGACCCGCCAACCTGGGCGCCTGATTTTATGAAGACATCCTTAAGGCTATATCCGGGAGCAAAGAACTGGTACGAAGTGGGACAGCGCGATGATATGCCGAGGTCGATAATTGAGAATATGAGCTGGCCTTTGGGTAAAGAGCAGAAAATGGACACGATGGAAAATATAAAGCGGTTGTTCCACATAGACTTTTTCATGCTCCTGACCGAATTTCAGAAAAAGCAGGGCTCTTTTCCGACCGCTACTCATGTGATGGGAATGTTAGGCGAAAAGGCGGTTTTACTTGGCCCGACTTGCGAATCTTCCGAGAATACATGGATGCGTGATATAGACAGGATATTCGTTAGTATCGAGGACAGGGCCGGACGATTGCCAATGCCGCCGGACATAGTGGATTATTACAGTGACGGAGAATTGATACCGGAGTTCATCGGGCCTCTCAATACAATGCAAAGGGAATTTCACATGCGCCGCCAGGCGGAGACCGCATTGATAGCAGTAGAGCCTTATTTCGCTTACTGGCCGGAGACCAAACATAAGATTAAGGCCGACGAGGCCGTCGAGAGGATACTGGAACACCACGATTACTGGCAGGACTCGATAAGAGGCAAGGCCGAGTACGATGAGATTATCAAGGCCATGACCCAGAGGCAGGAGCTGCAGGAAGGACTTGAAATAGCCGAGCGTGCGGCGAAGGCAATACCGTCATTACAGCACGAAACGCCACCGGACAGCCCGATGGCGCAGTTGATGGAAGCAGGAGCGAATGTAAGTCCATAGGCAGAAAATGAGTAAATTGAAAATAAAGTATTGCGATAAATGCGGCAAAACAATGCGCAAGGAATACAGGAAAGTTTACGAGCATTTTCCCGGCTCTCGGCGGCGATTAATCGCCTCTGACCGGCGTTGGTGTTGTGAATGCGGCAATGAGACGGACTGGAAAGAAAGCAATAAAATACCGCGAGGGCTTTTGGAATTATATAATATGAAACGAAATCTCATGTCGTTATTGGTGGAAACAGGGGCCAAATTAATGGAAATATGAGCTAAGGTTCAGCATGATAAACATAAGCGATATTCCGACCGAATTTATTATTGCAAGATATATTCCTGAAGGGACTGCCTTGTTCGTTGATTCAAGGGACTACAGCAGGGTATTGTTTAAAATAACAAATATAGGTACGTCAGAAGAAGACGAACACAATCATAAGGAGAAAAATACATGATATTGCCTTTTTGCTGTGTAAGATGGGCGGAAACATGCCCAAAATGTAAAGGCAGAGGATTTCCGGATATAGAAGATTCTATTTGCTACGAGCCTTTTGGCAACTGGCATAAGCGATGTAAGAAATGCGATGGTCGCGGCTATGTAACAAAAACAGAATGGAGATTTGCAGAATTACTAAACTGCTAAGGAGAAAAAGACATGAAGCGAATTGTTATCACATTATTTATCGGCTTAGTATTTTGCCTGGCGGCGTTAAGCGCCCCGATTGTAAGTGAACCTAACGCACCAGCCGACCCGAACGCTATCAAGCTGCCGGAAGGCGCGAAAATGCCCGTCAAGCTGAGATGCCCCGTACACGGCATTATAGGCAAGGATATCATAGCCATTGAGGTTGACGGCAAGACGAAGATTTATTGCGCTCAATGCGTAAAGTCTTTCGTTTCCGAGGTCTTGGACCTTAACCTGCCGAAGCTGGAGGTTGTGAAATGAAGAATTATATAGCGATACCAGTCCTGGTTTTACTGAGTCTGATTGTTTTCGGCTGCGACGAAGACTCGGCGTGTTTAGGGGCAAAAGGAGAAGAGGTTGCCTGTGAACCTAATTTCACAGGTTATGATATAACAGGTACGGATGATATATTTTTATACAATTCCGAAACCGACCCTAACTTTACATTTGAATACAATGATGGCAGAGTTAGCGAAATTTTAAGCTTTACATTGAAAGGTGATGAAATCATATGTGATAAGAGTCCGAGAGAGCCTGCGGACAGTAAAGAGCTTATTCACGCTCAAAAGCTGGAGATTGTGAAATGAAGAAAAAGAGCAAAAAAAGAAAACGCAGACTTGCGGTTATGTTGAAGAACCGCGAAAAGACAAAACAGAAAGCTGTAGTTGCTATCAGCACCATAATTCAGGCGGCAAAGGAACTTGCCGCGGCGGAAGAGCTACTATCCAAAACCCTACCACAAGAAACCAATCAGAATGGAAAAAGTCGAAGCGGCCCTAAAGCAAAGGGCGGCTCATCGACTAACAGCAGCCCGAAGGCGGTCGAAGAAATTGAAAAATCAAGGGGTGTTTAGTAAATGAGAAATTAAGAACCTTTCAAAGCCAAAAGAGTAGGCATCATCGGGTCGCTACCGTTGAGATGCCGTATCATCGCGCCTATACGGAGGCCGTTGGAGCAACCGGACAGAGTTGTAATCTGACGGCCTTCTTCTTTTGGAAGGGGTAGAAAAATGAAAAGAGCTGACAAATGCATGTACTGCAAATACTGGAAGATGCTTGTTGGGATACAAAGCGGTTATTGCCGCAGGTATCCACCGAATCCGAATGAAGAAGGCAAAGTGACAAAAAAAGCGCCGAAAACCAGATTCGACTGGTGGTGCGGAGAATTTACAAAGAAAGAATAAGGCTATGGAGAACGAAAAAGAAAACGAGCAACCCCAAAAAAAGATGAGGGACATATACAGCCGGGATGTTCTGGTTGACCTGCTTCTGCGGGCAAGGTTCGTCGATGTCCTTAAGACCGAAAAGCACGTTGCAACACACAACTTCTTAATGGAGATAATTCAGGAGGCCATCGGGAAAGATGGCGAAAAGTACATTAAATTCCTTAGTGGAATAGCAATGCAGATTTTAAGTTTATAGGAGAATAGTATGACTAAGACAAAACGAAAAAAGCTAAAGAACATGAGTAGGACGGAACTTATTGCTTATGCCAATAGCTGTCCTGGCGTTGTATTGCAGCCCAATATGAACATGAAACAGATAGTCAACGCTATCCCGTGGAAGTTCAAAGACCACGACGGCGGAGAAAAGGCCGAGGCCGAGCCAAAGACTGAGGCTGAAAGATTGGCTAATCTCGACGCCAGGGAGGCCGAGCTTGACGCCAGAGAGGCCGCAATAAATGAAGCGGCCAAAAACCTTAATGCCGGACAGCAAGGTGCCAAAAACGTAATCGAGGAGCCTATCGTTCCGCCATTGAAGAACAAGTCAATTATTGATGCGGTTAAAGTCAAGGCTAATGCCGAGCTTCGCAGGTATATCTCAATGGATGGACAATACCGTTACGGCTTGTCAGACGAGCAGAAAGAAAGGGCAGACCGGATTATCGAAAAGATAGGCTGCTCCAAGCCTGTTCCGAGAGAAAAAGCCCCGGTTAAAACCGGATTCTGATAAGGAGAAAAAACAATGCCTGAAGAAATACAGGAATGGACAAATGAATTTGAGTTATCTGATGACGACAAGAAGACATTGTCGAAGTACGAAAGCCCCCTTTTGGCCTTGCAGGGCGGAGCTAATGCCAGCAGACTTGCTGGCAGCCCCGACAGGACGATAAAGAACCTTGAGACGCTTGACATGGAAAAACTGGATGATGCCCAGAAAGAATCTCTTAATAGGCACATGGCAAGGATCCGGGGCGTACCGTCCAGTCCCGAAGGCTACAACATCGAGAGGCCGGAAGTAATGCCCGAAGGCATGGAATACGATAACGACCTTGAGAACTGGTTTCGCAAGGAGATACACGCAGCCGGCGGCTCGAATGCCCTTGCACAGAGACTTGTCAATAACTGGAACAAGCGTCAGTTCGAGCTATATGATAAATCAGAGAATGTCGCCAGGGAAGTCGAGGAAAATCTTCTTAAGGAAATGAACGGCGACAAGGACAAATTCATTGAGGCTTATGGCTCCAGGGAAGACCCGAATCGTATCGGCAATGTCAAGAGATGCCTGTTGACGGCAAGCAAAGAGCTTGGCCTCGACTATAAAGACGGTGAAGGATTCCCCCAGAGCCACTTAATCGACTGCCTGGACTTAAGGCGCAAAGGCGGGCGTCTCGGCGACAAAGCACCTTTGCTTAAATATGTCAACTGGGTATGGAACAAATTCATGGCCGAAGGCGGGACAGAGGCCGGCGGCGGCCCGTCCGGCCATAAGAACCTCGAACAGGAAAGAATAGATAGAAATAAAAGGGACTTTCCCAAGTCCACATTTTTACATAGATAGCCCCCTGCAAAGGAAACGGCTTTATCAAATAAAGCTTAGACACCTTTGCCGTATTCAAGGCAGAGCCTAAGTGCTGCCTGGCAAGCAGGCCACCTTATACGGGTGTAAAAGCGTTAGGACCGGCCCGCATAGCGGACACCCTCTCCGAAACTGAAAACGAAGAAAATCTAATTTTAGTTAAGGAGAAACAAAATGGCTGAACTTGAATATGGTAACAGGGACAACCTGTTCAACATGGTTAAGGCGCACGCGCCGGACGGTTCACTTCTCGATATGTCTCAGAATCTTGCCGAAAAGAATGACCTTATTCGCGACTTGCCTTCCCTTCCGGCCAACGGAGGCCGGACACATCACGGCGTCAGGTGGTCGAGCCTTCCGACAGGAACTATTATTTCGATAGGTGGCGGATGGTCTGCCTCTTTCGGCGACTTGCAGCCCTTCACGGCAAATACCTGTATTATGAAGGCCCGCTACCAGATACCGGTCGATGCCCTTAAATCGGAGGGCGCAAAGGCAGGCGATTACAGGCGAGAGCAGGAAAAGGCACATGAGGAAGGTATGAGCCAGTCGGCTGCTATGACTTTAACTTATGGAGATAATTCTACTGCGCCCGAGAAGATTAACGGTCTTACCAATACCGCGCCCTGGAACGATTTGACGGAGACGGATTACGTCTATGATATGAGCGGAAGCTCCAATCTCAGGAGCGCATGGCTGATAGCGCCGGGAATGTCGAATTGCCACTTGATTCACCCGAGAGGTGAGTCGGGCTTGGGTCTGAGCCGGGAAGATAAGGGCGAAGTCCTCGTAACTGCGAGCGATACCGATACCGGGGCAACCGGCAAAAGATGGGACGTTATCACCGAGTTCGAGTGGATATTCGGGATTGTGGTAAGAGACCAGAGATCGGTAAAGCGTATTTGCAATATCGATTATTCGCTCAGTGCGATGTCAACAGACCTGATTCGGAAAATCCTCCAGGCGAGACACTTACATAATATCAGTGCGCCTAACGGCTGGTTCCTGTATTGCGATGCAAGGATTTACACCCAATTATTAATTATGGCAGGGGACAAGCTGAATGTCAGGTACAGCGCGGACAATCCCTACCGGACGAGCCTGCCGATGATAGGCGACATTATGATTCGCAGGATGGACGCACTCAATGACGACGGCACTTACGAGACTGCGGTTGAATAAAAATAATAACTGAAACTCTTTTTTAGGAGATACGAATATGATTCTTTCACAATTAGGAAAGCTCTGTGACGCAGAGGAGCTTGCAGATACAGATGGTTACATCGGTTACTGTCTGGACCTTGCGCGTGCTACGGGCTATCTCGGCAATGCTCCCGATGTGTGGGTTGTGATCAGTACAAATGTGGCCGCCTCCTATGCCGACGCAGACGAGACCTACGAAATACAACTCAGATGCGGTACGGACACGGATGATACGGACATTGACACCGGGGACAAAATTATCCTTTCGACAACCGCCCTTAACGGCGACGATGCGCGTCTGGCAACAGCAGGCAAATACATACTTAGATGCTCACTTCCTTACGAGGCAAATCTTCGGTATTTGCAGTTTTATTATGCCCAGACCGGCACGACTAACACTCTGACGATAGACGCCTCGATTTCGCCGACAAAGCCGCCGACAGACGACAACATCCAGGTAACAAGTTCCAATGTGGGCGTTCCGTAACAGTAGCATTAACTTTATTTAGGAGATTTAACAATGAAACTAAAAATACTTGTGATTATGGCCTTAGTACTGTCATTGTCTGCAAGTTCGTATGCTGCTCTAACGTATGAGGACACATACTACCAGAGAAACTTGGGCAATGTCCTTTCGGGCGGCAGTACCGACCCGATAAAGCTCTTTATTAACGAGGCCGAAGGCTATCTGGAAGGCACGACCGCCTTTCCTTCTTTGTATTTCAGTCCGACCGATGTCGCGCCTACCGCAGCCGAGGGTGTTATTTACTGGAGCGACGCCGACAATGCCTTAAAACTCTACACAGGTACGGCCTGGGTGGACATCGACGTGTCCGGCGCGAGCAGTCTTGCAACGGCTTATACGGCGGGCAGTAAAATACTTGCCCCCACGCTTGCGGTTGAAATCGAAGTTGCAGACGGTTCCGACAACGGCGCCTTGATTCTCGATTCCGATGATACCTCAGATGCGATTGACGTATTGACTATCACCAACGCCGGTGACGATGCCGCTGCGGTAAGTATCCAGATTTCCGGGACGGCAGGT
>Ga0114922_10004810_pt1 | contig 12504 bp, 17 predicted proteins | sample AartaG_FD_100975 | JGI IMG/M metagenome (GOLD analysis project Ga0114922, IMG submission 100975) | Deep subsurface microbial communities from Aarhus Bay to uncover new lineages of life (NeLLi) - Aarhus_00045 metaG | ecosystem: Environmental > Aquatic > Marine > Oceanic > Sediment | place... | reverse complement strand
GAGCTGACGATCACGATGCGAGCGCGCCACTGACCCGAAGCTCTGGCTGCAGATGAGCTGCGAGCAATCGGGTCACACGGTGTTGCATGTCGGCCGCCAATGGCCGACGACGTAGCATTCTCCGAGGTATCCCGAGCGAATCTCTCTGGCACTGCGCCACTCGCTCGCTTGGGTGATCAGCTGGAAAGACCTGATGATCCCGACCAATGGCACCGAGGACGCCTTCGACGCCTCACTCACCGGTCATCGAGAAACGGTGCACCTGGCGCGAGCTTCCACAGCTGGTACCGAGCGTCGGCATCGTCATTCAAGCCACGTGCATGCCTGCAACAGAGTTCTCGATAACCTGGGCGCTGACCGTCACGAGCTGAGGGCGCACGCGTCCGATGGTTTGCGACTCGGGCTGTGTCAGGGAAGGCACCCATGTGGCGTGCGGGTAGTCCACGAAATGGAACGTGCCGCGGAGCTGTTTCACGGCTCACATGCGCTCAGCGCTTCTGCGCACCTGACCAAGTGGTTCGGATGCGAGGAATGACCGATAGGCCAGAGTCTCGTGATCCGAAGCGAGGGCTTCAGGCTCGGGGAGTGTCGCCACCGACGACAGGCTTCGAGTGCATGTCCGCGCCCGCAGCCTTGTCGCCGATGATTGACAGGAAACGGTGATGTGGTACAATGTATTTGCGTCCGTCGCTTCAGCCTATGCGCGCAGTCGTGTACCGGCCCACGGGCACCATGGGTGTCAGGGGACGGTCATTCATGCGGGACCGGAGAGGGCAACGATGCGCACGAAGACGCGGCTTCTGGTGCTCCTCCCAGTGCTTGCCGTCGCTCTCTGCACTCTTCTTCCCGCCACTGCCCGGCATGGGCAAGGCATGGCGCATGCCGCCTGGATGGCGATGCCCTGGTGCGTGAGGGAAGGTCATGGTAGGCGTCAAGCATCTCCTTTGGGGGTGTCTGAATGAGAGGGCTTCTGCGTGGCCTGGGAGACATGTGGGGTGGTCAGAGCTGTCTTGGACAGGCCGTGCTGTTGGGACTGTTGTCCGTCGTGCTTGGGCTCGGTGTGGGCCTGTTATCCATCCAGTTCGCTCCGCCGGTCTATGCGCCCTTCTCGCGACTTACTGCCGAGCCGTCGCCCCGTCCGGTGAGCTCACCATCGCCGCTCCCCTCGGCGACCGTAGTGACCGATCCCACGCCAAGCCCTACGCATACGAGCGTGCCGCCCACGAACACGTCGCTTCCGTTGACCGGCACCAGCTTGCCAGCCACGGCGACACGTGTACTGCCAAGTACCACGAGCCCGCCGCCAACTGCAGATTCGTCCCCCACCGCCTCAGGCGTGCCTGTCACGGCTGCGCGGCAGCAGGCCACGGTCGCGCCCACGCCTGCAGCGGGACGTCCGACACCGACCTCTGCACCTCCAACTCCGGACAGCGATCCAACGTCGAGGCTCGCGCCGACAGCACAGCCCACAAGGCACGGACCGTCTCCCACGCCTGAGCTCGTGCTGCCGAGTACCCCCGATCCCAGGGAGGCGCTTCGCATTTCAGGAACGGTTGTCTGTGCTATCAGTGGTGACACGATCGAGGTCAGCATAGCGGGCTGCGTCTACCGAGTGAAGTACTTGGGCTGCGACGCTCCCGATACCGGTGAGAATCCTGTTGGTCGCTTGGCCGCGGCGCGGAACAGGCAGCTCGTGAGTGGCAAGAACGTCTACCTCGAAAGGGATGTCATCAACAGGGACGGCTTTGGCCAGCTCCTAAGGTACGTGTTCGTCGGTGACTTGCTGGTGAATGCGCAGCTCGTTCGGGATGGGTATGCGCAGGCGGTGCTGACCCCAGATGGGCTCAAGTACGCTGAGCAACTGCGTGAGGCCGCACAGGAGGCAGCCGACGGCGGCCGGCAACTGTGGGCGGTCGCTCCAGACCACAGCGCAACCCAGTAGGGATCAGTGCACGTAGATGGTGTAGTATCCGTCCTCGCCTCAGACTTGCAGGGTGTCGCGTCAGGGGACAGGCGAAGACACTTGCATCCTAACGCTCGAGCGCGGGAACGGCTGTGTCGTTGGTTGATCTGCTCGCCGCGCCGGCAACAGTCGGCGGGGAACCTCTAGCAGGCGGAGCGCGTCCAGAGACGTAGTCGGCGCTGTAGGCGAGCTGGACACCTTGTGGTACAGGGGGGAAGGATGATGCATCTCAAGAGGATACGCATGCTGGTGGTTGCTACGAGCGTGTTGGTCTTCGTAGCTGCCTGTACGCGGGCAAAACCGGAGCCCGTAGCAACAACGGTACCAAGCCTACCGGGCCCGACCACCGGCGCGCAGGCCACACAGACGGCAGCCGTGGCGCCAGTGCTGGGAGCAGAGTCCACTCCTACGGTGCAATCGCCTGCTGTCCCGACGCTTCCCGAGACGGCCTCTCCCCCACAAGCCTGTGAGCTGGTTGCCGCGGGAAGCATCAAGGCCTACCAGAGACCCAGCCTTGAGGGCCAGCGGTTTGCCACCCTTCAGCCGGGCACGCGCGTAATGGTCGAGGCCATGACCTCGGATGGGTGGTTTGGCTTTGACCCGGGCTATGCTCAGGCAGGCAACGTCGGCGTGTTTCGGCTGCGCTGGGTCAGGCACGGAGGCGCCTTCTCGTTACATGGTGCGTGCGATTCATTGCCGGTAGTCCAGGGTCCGCCTGCTGAGGTGTGTTTCACCATGGCTGTGATGGATGTCCCGGTATACGCAGCACCCAGCACGGCCTCTGTAGTCTTGAGCAAATTGGATGTGGGAGGCTATGCCAAGGTCCTCGGCGCTGCGGACAACTGGCTTCTGGTCGACCTGTCCGTGGGGAGTGCAGGAGTCGAGGCGCACGGATGGATCGCCGCGGAGCAGGCCAGCTTCAATGGACGCTGCGAGGATTTGCCCAGGGTCACGCCTTGATCTCTGCACTTGTGACGGCTAGCTGGGTTCCGCCATGCTGCGGAGCATAGCTCAGAGGCCAGGTTCCAGAAAGGAACCTGGCCTTTCTCATGATGGGCGGACTTGACAAAAACAGGGAAAGTGAATATAGTAGTTATATACCTAACGACTAGTTCTCGAGGTGGTGTATGGGAACCACTTCGCTGGAGAAGCTTGCGCAGATCGGATTCTCGGAATACGAGGGCAAGGCCTACGTCGCCCTCCTTCGAGAGTGTCCGGTCACAGGCTACCAGCTGGCAAGGCTGTCCGGCGTTCCCCGATCGATGATCTATGAGGTAATGGACAAACTCATCGCTCGTGGAGCGGCCATGACGTTGCGCTCCAGAGACTCTACAAAGTACGCTCCCCTGCCGGCGGAAGAGTTCCTCGATCATCTGCACCGGGAGTACCAAGAGGTCATCCATTCTCTCAAAGATGATCTGAGGTCGTTCGCTTCGGGGCCGGATCTTGACTATGTCTGGAACATCGAGGGGCGTGACAACATCATGGCCAAAGCTGAGGAGATGCTTGAGCAGGCCGTGAGCCGAGCATACCTGGCGCTACCTCCCGCCACTTTCGTATCGCTGAAAGAAGCATTGCAGGGGGCCGCAGCACGGGGCGTGAACGTTGTGGTCTACACGACACAGTCACTCGCCTTGCGGGGGGGGCGCGTGGTTGTCGTGCCCTCACCTGAGCAGGCACTCGGTCCGGCAGGGGGCTTGGGTCTCATTCTCGTGGTCGATGGCGAAGAGGTTCTCATCGGCGAGTGGATCTCAGAGACGCATGCGCGTGCCTCGTGGACCAGCAGCCCGCTGCTCGTGTTCGTTACGGAGCATCATCTGCGCACCGATCTCTACCTGCCCCGCGTTCTAGCCTTGCTGGGCGAGCGAGCGCTTGAGGTGATCCAGGAAGAAGACCGGGAGCTGTTCGCCCGTGCTCTGGAAAGCCACATAGCGACCTAGTTGAGCTAGCACTGATCATGCGAAGGAGGCGCTCATGAGCGGAGATTTGGGCATCCTAACCCAGGGCATGCGCAAGTCGTACGGCCGCATTCGCGCTCTGAGAGGTATTGACCTTGAGGTGCGTCGCGGTGAGATCTTTGGCTTCCTGGGCCCAAATGGTGCGGGAAAGACCACCGCGATTCGCTGCCTGCTAGACCTGATTCGTCGGGACAGCGGCACAGCCCGCGTCTTGGGTATCGATCCGCACAAGGATCCAGTGGCGGTGCGTACGCGCACCGGCTATCTGCCGGGTGAGATGCAGCTGGACGAGAACCTAACCGGAGAACAGCAGCTGCACTTTCTGAACGATTTGCGCGGCGGCATGGCAGACTGGAGCTTTGTGCGTCAACTTGCCGACCGGCTGGAGCTCGATCTCAGGCGGCCCATTCGCAACCTGTCCAAGGGCAACAAGATCAAGATTGGAGTGGTCCAGGCGCTGATGCACCGGCCAGAGTTACTGATGCTGGATGAACCGACGTTCGGCCTGGACCCACTCATGCAGCAAGAGGTGCTGAGGCTGCTCAAGGAAGCGCGGGCTGAGGGCGCGACGGTATTCTTCTCCTCGCACGTACTGAGTGAGGTGCAAGCTACGGCTGAACGCGTTGCTTTCATTCGGAAGGGGCTAATAGTAGAAGTGGCTGAGACAGAGTCGCTGATCGCTCGCGCTGTGCGACGTACCCACATCTACTTCCGGCAGCCGGTGGACCTGGGAGTTCTTGCACACCTACAAGGTGTCACCATCCTCTCGCGAGATGACTCGCGCAGCGTGGTGCTTCAAGTCGAAGGCGAGATGGATGGGCTCATCAAGGCGCTGGCTTCCCTCCCTGTGAGCGACCTCGAAACCGAGCGCCCGTCTCTGGAAGATGTGTTCCTGGCCTACTATGAGGGCGGAGGAGGAGAGGCATGACATGGTGACCATTTTTCGCTACGCGATGCGCCGCTCACGCGGCCAGGTTCTCGGCTGGGGTATCGGAATGGCCCTTCTGGGTTGGATGATGGTCTCGGTCTATGACTCGCTTGCAGGACAGGAAGAGGCCCTCATCGATCTAGTGAGCGTCTACCCTAAGGAGCTCATGGCGTTCTTTGGTTCGGCAGAGGGCATGACCAGCATGTTCACTCCTGAGGGATTCCTCTCCCTCGAGTTCCTATCGCTGGCGCCGGTAATCCTGGGCATCTATAGCGTGTTGATGGGGAGCGGTCTGTTGGTGAGCGACGAGGAGAAGGGCACGCTGGACCTCATCCTGGCCCATCCGGTCACGCGCACGTCGCTGCTTGGAGGGCGCGCCTGTGCCTTTGCCGCGGCCACGGCGGGCATCCTCGCGATCATCTGGCTGGGATTCATGACTGCCATGACCCGGTCCTCGATGGAGATTGGCGGCTTGGAATTGCTTCGTCCGCTCTTGTCCCTCTTCGCTGTACTACTGCTGTTCGGTGCGCTCGCTTTGTTCCTGAGCATGTTGCTTCCCTCGCGGAGGCTTGCGGCGACAGTATCTGGCCTGTTGCTGGTTGCGAGCTACTTTGTCACTTCGCTCGCACGAATCAATGAGAACCTCGAGCAGATCGCGCGGTTCTCGCCGCTGAACTACTATCAGAGCGAGAAGGCCTTTCAGCACTTCAACGTGCAGTGGCTCTCTGGTCTGCTGGGTGTTGCCCTGCTTTTTGTCGCAGTGGCGTGGTGGAGCTTCCAGAGGCGAGACATTCGTGTCGGAGGGGAGGGTGGATGGCAGGTCCCCAAGCTGGTTCGGCGATGGAGAGCGGCGCGCACGCAAGGCTAGTCGCCGGAGATCCTGGGCCTTTGCCAGCCGAGCAGTGCCTGATCGCTGAGGCGTGCTTGGCAGTGTTGGCTGAAGAGGATTCACCCTGAGATGGTTGCCATGGGAGGAACGTCATGACGATGGAATCGCCTGCTGGAGAACCCGGTCAAGAGTCAGCTGCCAGCCGCGCGGCCGCGAAACGCATGCGCCAGGTACTGGGGCAGTTTGTGTTGCTTGTTGCCATCATGGCGATCACGTCAGGGCGAATCACGTGGACATGGATGTGGGTGTATGTGGGTGCAGGGATTGTGATCCTGGCGGTGAACGCCTCTGTCCTGTCAAGGGAGCTGATCGCCGAACGGGGGCAGCCCGGTGAGAACGTCAAGTCGTGGGACCGGAGGCTGACATCGTTGGCCATCATCCCAAGTCTCGCAATCCCGGCGGTCGCAGGCCTGCAAGAGCGATTCGCATGGCTGCCGCAAGTCTCGCTATCTTTGCATCTTTGCGGTTTGGCGTTCATGATCGTGGGACAGTTGCTGTTTACCTGGGCGATGGCCTCCAACAAGTACTTCTCTACCGCGGTGCGTATTCAAATAGACAGAGGTCACACTGTGGCGGCAGGAGGACCCTACCGCTTCGTGCGCCATCCGGGCTACGTGGGACACATCGTATCCTCGGCCGCGACAGCGCTGTTGCTTGGCTCGGTATGGGCACTCGTACCAGCGGCCGTACTCGCTGTTCTCTTGGTGATACGCACGGCATTTGAGGACAGGACGCTCCTTTTGGAGCTCGAAGGCTACCAGCAGTATGCTTACGAGGTACGCTATCGCTTGGTTCCTGTCATCTGGTAGTCACGTTGGCGTGATGCGCGCGGCAGATGCTACGAATCTTGCGAGCTTGACAAGGCGCAGGCGGAGCTGCACTGCGCAAGCGCGGGTCAGCGCCTGCTGACCCGCCTTCCGGTCAGGGCTAGTCCGAAGCGGCGGCTCTCCACTCCTCTTTGGGTGCCCGGCTCCTGCAAGCAGGAGCCGGGCCGTCCTCATCGGAGATCGGCGGCCAAGTGTCGCAGCCTGAGCTCGCGCTCGCCTGCTTGTGGCTGGCATGGCAGGTGACTATACTCGGACTCGCCAGAGGGTGGAGATCGGATCCTCATCGAACGTATGCTCAGAGCACTCTCTACTGGCTCAGCCACGGCGCTGCCAGACATGCGCATTCGCTTTCGGGGGTGACGCACGCCACGGAGGTAGCTGGACCCGGACTAGGGTGTTCACGCCAAGGCAGGCTTGGCCTCCTCCAGGGGACGCCATGATCGGGTTGCATGGGGGGACACATGTATCAGAGATACGAACCTGACTGGGAAGCCTACCACAGGCGCGCGCAGATTGGACCGTGCTTCATTTGCCGTATCCTGGCCGGAGACTCTGGCTTCCCACATCATGTGGTGTACGAGGACGAAGTGGCCATCGCGTTCCTAGATGCGTACCCCAGCGTGTACGGGCATGCCCTGGTGGCGCCGCGAGCACACCTGGAGCAGGTGACTGGAGACTTTGCCCAAGAGCAGTACCTGGGCCTCCAGAAGGCCATCTACTGCGTGGCGGAGGCGGTACGCCTTGAGGTCAGTGCCGAGCGGGTCTATCTACTGTCGTTCGGGAGCAATCAGGGCAACGCCCACGTGCACTGGCACATCGCTCCGTTGCCACCTGGAATTCCCTACAAGGAGCAGCAACTCGTAGCCCTCCAGAAGGGCATCCTCGCAATTCCGGAGGAGGATCAAGCGCTGCTCGCGGCTCGACTGCGTCGCCGCCTGGCGGAGTCGCGTGGCGGCTGAATCCGGCACGAGTACCGTCGGGCGCTTCGTGACTCGCGCAAAGTGGCCATCGCCGCCTATCTATGGAGGGCTCATGGACACTCCAACGCTCACCACAGATCCATTCGCGTTGCGCCGTCGTCCACTCGTCGCAGGAACCGCGCCGCCAAGCCTGTCCCCGAGGAGCTGGGCATGTCGCACACCTATTCGGCCACCTACATTGGCACGACTTTCCGACACTACTCTCTCGACTGTGCAAGCCTCGAACCAGGTGAGCAAAGGCTATGGCGTGTCCCGCTCCGCAGGGTAGTGTCCGTGCTGCTCCCGGCCTCGACGATCGTGTCGGGCTTGCCCTGGATGCACGATAAGAGGGTTGAACCAGAATCCGCTCTGCGTGGTGCCCTGTACGCGGACGCCAGATTTGAAGTCCAAGGCACAGCGCAAACGCAGGAGACAACGACATGCATAACGTGACACGCTGGGCTCTCGTCGCATCGATAACGATACTGTCCCTCTCCGCTTGCCACGAGCAGATTCCTACATCCACAATCGAGCGGCTGCCGACGGGCGCAGTTGGGCCTGTCGGGACAGCCATGGCGGAGTACGGCCTTCTTGGCTTTCGCTGGGATGACCGATCACCGTTCCGGGCTGGGCTCACTTCCGCCGATTTGGGTGCGCTTGACAGAATGCCAGGGGCGAGCGTATACCAGATCGAGTTGCGGATCGCAGCCGACATGAGCCGGTTGGATGTGCGACAGGAGGTCCGCTACACCAACCAGGAATCTCAACCGCTCTCTGAAGTGTACCTGCGACTGTTTCCTCGTCTCTTTGGTGCCCACGTGCTGATTCACTCGGTGCTGCTGGACGGTGCCGAGGCCGTGCCGGCTCTCGAGCTCGACGATAGTGCCCTGCGGCTATCATTTACCGAACCGTTGCAGCCAGGGGGCCAGAGCGTAGTCCGGATCGACTTGCAGGTGCAAGTGCCCACGGAGGCCGAAGGGAACTATGGTGTCTTTGGCTATGTCGACGATATCCTAGCTTTGGCGCACTTCTACCCCATCATTGCCGTATTCGACGACGAAGGTTGGAACCTCGAAATCCCTCCGTCCTACGGTGATGTGGTCTACGCAGATAGCAGTTTCTATCTTGTGCAGGTGTCTGCTCCCAAGGCCGCTACGCTTGTGGCTTCGGGGCTTGAGATCGCGCGTCAGGATGAAGGGGAGGTGCAGCGGGTAACGTTCGCCGCTGGTCCTGTGCGCGACTTTTTTGTAGCTGCGAGCACAGAGTACGCTCTGGTCAGTCGCCAGGTGGGGGAGACCACTGTGCGCAGCTACGCCCCCGCTCATCTGTCCGAAGGCGCTGAGGCCGCTCTGGACTACACGGTCAGTGCTTTGCGCATCCTCGGCAAACGCATTGGGCCCTATCCGTTCACTGAGTTGGACATCGTCAGCACTCCGACACTGGCGCTTGGGGTGGAGTATCCCGGAATCGTGGCCATAGCGATTCGCCTGTATCCGCCGGTCACATCCTACCCCCCGGAATACCTGGAATCGACCATGGCTCACGAGGCCGGCCATCAGTGGTTCTACAGCGTCGTCGGAAACGATCAACTGGATGAGCCATGGCTGGATGAGGCCATGGCTCAGTATGCAACACTGCTGTACTTCCTTGACCTCTACGGGCCCGAGGGTGCCGCGGGCTTCCGTTCGTCGCTCGAAGCACGGTGGGATCGTGTGGAGCGGGACAAGATCCCCATTGGACTGCCCGTGGCCAGCTACACCGGGCTGGAATACGGTGCCATTGTTTACGGTCGTGGTCCACTCTTTGTCGAAACCCTGGCAAACCGCATGGGGGAGGAGGCCTTTGCACGGTTCCTCGAGGACTACTATGATACCCATAAGTGGGGAATAGCCTCGGGCTCCGATTTCAAGGCCATGCTTGAGAGCCACTGCGAATGTGATATGACCGCGCTGTTCGAAGACTGGGTGTATCCTCGGTAGGAGCCAGCGTGGAGGAAACCGGCAGAGCTGGGAGGGCGGGAGAGCCCGTGAGCGCCACCGCGTCTCTGCGCTCCGACATCGAGATGGACGACTGCAGCATCTCTCGCGACGGGTTGCGGACGATGCCATGCGGTCGGGCGTGATCCTCGAGGCCGCACCGCAAGACCTTGTGGAGGGTGTCAGCGTCCTGAGAGTGCACTGGTATCTGCGAGCGACACTGTCGGCATTCGCCTAGGAGGGCATGCCGGCCTCGTCGACATGCGATCTCCTGCATTGGGGCGTCTGCGTAACGTCAGCGATGAGATATGACAGGACGGGCAACGCTGTGTCAGCTGCGAGCATCGAGAGCATCGCTTGCTCACGTACAGGCCGGCATGCTTTCGGGACCTGAAGAGTGGGGATCGGGTTCAAGGAATCATACATCTTCCTCCGTGCTTCGTGACGGAGAAGCAGTACTGGATCGAGACTGGCAGTCCCGACGGGATTACGGAAGAAACCGACTGGTCGGGACTGCCTGCCGGATGAAGACTGTCGCTGCCCTCTGCGGGCGCGTCAGTCGACCGTAATCACGATGTACGTGTGGGAGGAAAACTATGGTGCTCGTACCTGAGGACGTCCTCAAGCTCGTGCTCGCCGTGGTCGTGGGCGGTGCGCTGGGCGCTGAGAGAGAGTATCGAGACAGAGCAGCCGGATTCCGTACCATCATCCTGATCTGCACCGGTGCGACGTTGTTCACGATGTTTTCGGTCAAGCTGGGCGGGCCGCAGGAGCCCGCTCGCATTGCTGCAAGCATTGTCAGTGGCGTTGGCTTCTTGGGCGCTGGAGCGATCTTGCGGGGCCCGGCCCGAGTGGTCGGTTTGACCACGGCTTCGACTATTTGGCTCGCTGCCGCACTGGGCGTTGGGATTGGAGGGGGATACTACCTCCTGTCAGGCCTAGGAGGTGCTGTGGCCATTCTCGTGCTGGCTGCCTTTCCTCGCATTGAGGACTGGATCGATCGCCAACGTCACATCCGTACCTACAAGGTGAGCTGTCCCGCCGGGTCCACGCTTTTCACAGGGCTCGGAGACGTCATCCGGGGCAATGGTCTTCATGCGAGGCAGAGTGCCTTGCTCAAGACAAACGAGGAGGTGACCTGCACCTGGGAGGTCTGGGGGCCGCCCGAGGGCCATCAGAGGCTCGTTGAAGGCCTGCTTGCCAACCCTGACGTGGAGGCACTGGAAGTGTGATGGGCGGATGGGTTGAGAGGAGGCGAGTGTCCATCTCGCACTTGAGCAACCCCGACGCCAGGTGCTCGGATCTGGAAAAGGCGCCTCGCAACCAGACAGTTGTTTGCGACGCCATGGTGTTGCCTTAGGCCACCCGTTTCCGCAGTCGTCGGTACCCACTGCATCCCAGGAAGGCAGCTGCGTCACCCTCAGCTCGATGGTGTTTGATCCAGTTGCGCAGGAGGTGTATCTCGTGCTCGACGGTCAGTTCGAGCGCATCTGGCGGGCATCGATGCGTGAGGGCGTGGTGGAGCCGTGGTCTGGATTCGCAACCCACCCCAGTGTGCCTCTCGATGACTCCGGCGTGTTGGCATCTAGCCTCGAGGAGTTGGGCTCCAGCCTGACACAACATGTCAGAGTCACGGAACCAGCAGGCAAGCAGCCGAGCACGTTGGCTGCCGCAGGACTGCGGCTAGCGTTGGCACTGATCGGTGCCCTGGGTCTATGGAGGCTGGGTCGCAGGTTGCCCCCAGAGACCGGGCATTAGCTCCATGGAGAATCCGTTGGCAGAGGGCGCAAACGCCTTCCGAATCCGCGCCATGACCGAGGACAATGCGCGAGCGGTCCTGCTCTGGCGCTATGCTCCTCCTTATCATCTGTACAACGCGGCTCCCGGCGAACCAGAGGAAGCTGTTGGGGTGATGACCGATCCGCAGTTCGCCTACCACAGCATCTGCAACGAGCGGGGCGAAGTGGAGGCCTTTTGTTGTTTCGGCGGGGACGCACGCGTGCCGGGCGGAGACTATGCGAGTGAGGCGGTGGACATCGGTCTGGGAGTCCGTCCCGACCTCACCGGTCGCGGTCACGGCCATGCGTATGTGCGGGCAGCACTAACTATTGCCGTCTCTGACCACAGCCGGACGGTTCTCCGAGTCACCGTGGCAGCGTTCAACACGCGTGCCCTACGTGTGTGGGAGAAAGCAGGATTCTCCAGAACAGCCAGATTCCAGCGCATAGCTGATGATCTCACCTTCATCGTACTGACGAGAGCCGCGGAGCCCTAGGGTCTGCAGTCAGGCGGTGATTGGTGCGGCGCAGCATCACTTCCCAGGCCGCGCCACAGCATTCGCAGCCTACGGACGAGGCAGTCCACGCTCTCGCAGGGGCAGCCATGCGGGGACAACTGATGTTCTCTGTTGAGCCAGGCACTGAACGGTTGCCTGGCTCGCTGCTTTGAGCCACGTGCCGTGCAGAGTACAATAGCACGGGCTCGCAGGTCCCGACCGCCACACGCGCATCCTCGGAGCTGAGTTCGCCGCGGCGTCTGCGCAGCTGACATAGAGTGCTGAGCGGGGCGCGGGCTACCGGTCTTGGCGAGCTTGACGCCATGGAGCGTTCGGCTTCGCACCCACGGCGCAATGCTCAGGTCCCATCACCAGGTGCGCACCAGTGCTAGAAATCAGCTGGTGGACAGTGCTCAAGGTACTTCGGACGGCCTGAGGATTGCCGGGAGAGAGTCGTGATGTGAAGGCGGGTAGGATCAGTGTGCTGCTGCTGGCCGATACGCATCTCGGCCTGGATCTTCCGTTGCGGCCCAGAGTCAAGCGCCGCCGCCGGGGGTATGACTTTCTGCGAAACTATGAGCAGGCACTCGAGCCCGAACTCCACGGCCAGGTCGACATTGTGGTGCACGGCGGAGACCTACTCGACCGACCGAGAGTCTCGGAGCGGCTGCTGGAGGCGGCCCTGAGGCCGCTGCTGCGCGTGGCGCAGGCGCGGGTACCTGTGTTCTT
>Ga0114922_10004809_pt1 | contig 12505 bp, 12 predicted proteins | sample AartaG_FD_100975 | JGI IMG/M metagenome (GOLD analysis project Ga0114922, IMG submission 100975) | Deep subsurface microbial communities from Aarhus Bay to uncover new lineages of life (NeLLi) - Aarhus_00045 metaG | ecosystem: Environmental > Aquatic > Marine > Oceanic > Sediment | place... | reverse complement strand
CTGATTGGCAAGATTCACCTTGTGGCTGCCCCTATGCTTAAGGGCAAGAACGAGGAGGGTAATTATGATGTTCTCTTTGTTGAGGGCAGTGTGAGCTCAAAAGAGGATTTAGATAACCTGCTTAAGTGGAGGGAGCAGACCAAGTATTTGATAGCTCTTGGGGCCTGCGCTTCTCATGGCTGCGTACAGTCTATGAAGCACATGATGAATGAAAAGCAGGTTGAGAAGGAGGTTTACAAGAAGTTCCCAACAGACAAGAGATTAAAGCCAATAACCGCTGTTCCGATCCATAAACATGTGAAAGTTGATTTTTACATTCCCGGATGCCCGCCGGATAAAGAGGAGATTGCACAGGTTATAAAAATAGTTTTACAGGGAAGAATCCCTAGAGTTTATGACAAGGCTGTTTGTCATGAATGCAGCTTAAAAGAAAACTATTGCCTGCTTGACCAGGGAATAGAATGCCTTGGGCCTCTGATGAACGGGGGATGTAAAGCCCTCTGTCCAAGCTATAATCATCCATGCACTGGGTGCAGGGGCATGCTTGATGATGCTAACCTGGAATCAGGAAAAGAGATGCTTAAGGATAAGGGCTTTGACCCGGATACCATGATTAAGAGGATGACTAAATACAATACCCTGCAGTTCCTTGAGTTTGAGAATAAGCCAGAAGACGAGAGTGCTAAAAAATGAAAAGAATAACCTATATGTTGTTAGTTCCATTGTTAATCATATTTTTCTCTATGAATGTTGTAGGTGAAGTTGCTAATGAAACCAATTCTACTGTAGAATATGATCCGGCAATCTTAGATGCTTTTAATAATCAGTCATGGGTTAATGTTATTGTGAGATTAGTTGATAATTCTAACATAACTATTACTAGCACAAAAGAAGAAAAAACAGAGTTAATAAGACAAAGAGATGGGTGGTTTGAGCCAAAAATTGATGAAGTGTTATCTACGCTTTCGGAAGATGAGTTTGTATCTCTGCGTAAGTTATCTAATGGATTTGGTGGTAGTATAACAATAGAAGGCTTTGATAAACTGATAAATAACCCTGCAGTAAGTGAGATTCAGTTGGATATTGGTGGAAGTATTGCTCTTGATGAGAATATATCTGTATATACAGTAGAACATACTGTTGATTATGATCCTGAAATTTTAGAGGCTTTTTATAATCAAACACAGGTATCTATTATCGTAAGATTAAAGGATAATTCGAATATTACTGTTATTGGTTCTAAGGATGAGCGTCGCGCTCTTTCAAGGCAGAGGGATGAATGGTTTAAACCAGTTAGAGAAGAAGTTTTAGCTACTCTTTCAGAGACCGAATTCGAGTTAAGTAGCAGACTTTTTAATGGATTTAGTGGAACAATAACTAGGGAAGGCTTTGATAAATTACTAAATAATACTGCTGTGAGAAAAATCATTTGGGATAATACGCCCCTACCAGAAGCTACTACTAATGAAAACGTTTCTGTAGCAGAGAATGTTACAGAAGAAAACATAACAAATGAAACTCAAATCAAAGAAGAACCAACAGAAAAAGAACCAGAAAAACAAAATATATTTCAAAAAATAATAAATTGGGTTATAAATTTATTTGGATAGAAAATGACTAAAATAGATTTACACCATATATGCAAGGTTGAGGGACATGGAAGCCTGCACGTTGAGATAAAGGGCAGTAAGTTGACCAAGTGCGAGCTAAAAGTAGTTGAGGGAGCAAGATTCTTTGAGGGAATTGTTAAGGGAAAACGGTTTGATGATGTCCAGGAGATAACCTCAAGGATTTGCGGTATATGCTCCTGCTCTCACACAGTCGCTTGTTTGCAAGCCCTTGAGAATGCCATGGGTGTGGAGATTTCTGGGCAGACCAGAAGGTTAAGAGAACTCCTGGCAATTGGTGAGAGGATAAGAAGCCACGCAACCCATCTCTACTTCCTTGCTCTGCCCGATTACCTTGGATATGAATCAGCTCTTGCAATGGTGGGCAAGTATAAAAAAGAGGCTCTAAGAGCTCTGCATCTTATGAAGCTGGGTAACAACATGGTTCAGAGGATTGGGGGCAAGGAGATGCACCCCTTTACAAGCGTTGTCGGAGGCTTTACAGCTGTTCCTGACAGAGCAACTGTTAAATACCTTAAAGCAGAGCTTAAGAGGGCTCTGCCAGAAGCAGTGGCTACTGCAAAACTCTTCCTGAAACTAAGGCAACCCAAGTTTGAGACTGAGAAGGACTTCTTTTCTTTAAAACCAGAAAAAGATGCTCCTCTTATATCAGGCAGATTATGCTCTTTGAGTGGGTTAGAGATAAAGCCAGAAGAATATGATAAGCATATTGATGAAGAGATAATACCCTACTCCATAGCCAAGTTCTCAAAACTCGACGGAAAAACCTTTTGTGTAGGTGCCCTTGCGAGAATTAACACGAATTATAACACTCTTAGCAAGACTGCTAAAAAGCTTTTTGAGAGGGCAAAACTAAAACTGCCTATGATGAATCCATACTACAACAACCTAATGCAGGCAATAGAACTTGCTCACTGGGTTGAGAGAGCAGGTGCTCTTCTTAACTATGGCTTTAAGTTTGATGGTCTTCCAGAGGTAAAAGCAAGGGCCGGGAGAGGAGTGAGCGCAGTTGAGGCCCCGCGGGGAGTGCTTTTTCATGATTATACTATTAACAAGCATGGCTTTGTTGAGAAGTGCAATATTATAACACCTACTGCTCAGAATCTTAGAGCAATGGAAGATGATGTTAGAAAACTGATTGAGCAAATGCTTAAGCAGAAAAAGAAAAAGGATAAGATTGTGTTGGAAGTGGAAAAGCTTATAAGAGCTTATGATCCTTGTTTTTCATGTAGTGCACATTTCCTAAAAGTGAAATGGATAAAAAGGTGAGGTTTGATGAGAGCGTTTATTGATAATATCAAAGAAAAAGCAAAGCAGAATCAAAAGACAATTGTTTTTCCAGAGGGAACAGAAGAAAGGATTATCAGAGCAGCAGAGCAGATAATCAAGGAAGGAATAGCAAAAATCATTCTTCTGGGAGATGAGGGAGAGATAAAAAATAAAGCGCAACAACTCGGAGTTAATATTGACGGAGTAAGAATAATCAATCCTTCTAATTATGAGAAATTTGATGAATATGCTAATGCTTTTTTTGAACTTAGAAAACACAAAGGAATAACACCTAAGCAGGCAAAAGAGACCATGAAGGATGTGAGTTATTTTGGTACAATGCTGGTTCAGATGGGAGAGGCAGATGGCTTGGTGTCAGGAAGCACGCATTCAACAGCAGACACTGTGAGACCGGCATTGCAGATAATAAAAACCCATGAAAAGTTTCACAAAGTATCCAGCTTTTTTTTCATGCTTCTTAATGACAAGCTCTTAATCTTTGCTGACTGCGCAATTGTAATTAACCCTGATGCAAAAGATTTAGCAGAGATAGCAATTGATACTGCCAAGAGCGCAAAGAAGTTTGGAATAGAACCAAAAGTAGCAATGCTTTCTTTCTCTACAAAAGGCTCTGCAAAGCACCCATATGTTGATAAGGTAAGGGAAGCGGTTAGTATTGTAAAGGATAAGATGCCTGATTTGGTGGTTGATGGAGAGATGCAGGTAGATGCTGCCCTTGTACCCGGGGTATGTGAAAAAAAATGTCCTGTTTGTAAACTTCATGGAGATTCAAATCTGCTTATTTTCCCTGATTTACAATCAGGTAATATTGCTTATAAGCTTGTTGAGAGGCTTGCAAAGGCAAATGCTGTTGGCCCAATCCTACAGGGGCTAAGAAAACCAGTCAATGACCTTTCAAGAGGGTGCAGTGTTCAGGATGTTGTTGATGTCACTGCAATTACAGCAGTAGAAGCTCAAGGCAATTAGATGGAAAATTTGGGATTAATAGGAAGAAGAGAAAGAAAATGAAAATACTTGTCTTGAACTCAGGCAGCAGTTCATTAAAGTATAAGCTGTTTGATATGAGCACTGAGAAGCCCCTGCTCTCAGGCCATGTTGACGGCATAGGCCTTGAGAGATGTGCTGTGAAGATAGATTATGGTGATAGAACAGAGCAAAAAAAGGTGCTTGTCAAAGACCATGTTGATGCAGTGATGCTTGCTTTAAAATCATTAAAGGAAAAAAGGGTTATAGAGGATTATTCTGAGATTGATGCAGTTGGCCACAGAGTTGTGCATGGAGGAGAGCACTACTCTAACTCGACTCTGATTGATAGCAAGGTAATCAGGACGATAAAGGCTCTATCAGACCTTGCTCCCCTACATAACCCGCCCAATCTTGCAGGCATACTTGCATGTAAGAAGATGCTTCCCAAGCTTCCCCAAGTGGCTGTTTTTGACACTGCTTTTCATCAGACCATACCTCCAGAAGCAAGCTTTTACGGCCTGCCCTATGAATTATATGAGAAGTATAAGATAAGAAAGTATGGCTTTCATGGGACCAGCCACAAATATGTTTCTCAGCAGGCAATAAAGCTTCTCGGTAAAAAGGAGAGCAGGATAATAACCTGTCATTTGGGTAATGGCGCTTCACTAGCAGCTGTTCTGAACGGAAAATCAATTGACACAACCATGGGCTTTACACCCTTGGAGGGTTTGATAATGGGGACAAGAGTTGGAGAGGTGGACCCAGAAATACCCCTCTATCTAATAAGGGATAAGGGTTACAAACTAAAAGAGGTTGAGGATATGCTTAACAAGAAATCAGGCTTATTAGGAGTGTCTGGCCTGACCTCTGATGTAAGAGACCTGTACAGGGCAGCAGTAAAGGGGAATAAAAGAGCAAAACTAGCCCTTGCACTCTTTGCTCACAGAGCAGCATTCTACATAGGAGGATACATAGCTCTGCTCGGAGGACTAGACGCCCTTGTATTCACTGCAGGAATAGGAGAAGGAGCCTGGTTCATGAGAAGAGATATATGCAAGTACTTTAAGCACTTAGGCATAGAGATTGACAGGAGCCTTAATAAGAAGAACAAGATAATCATTTCAAAACCAAGCTCAAAAATAAAGGTTTATGTAATACCAACAAACGAGGAGCTGCAGATAGCAAGGGAGACAAAAGAATTAATTAAATAACCTTTTCTTCTTTTAATTTATTTATTACTATTTTTTGCACATCTTCTTTGCTGTTTTTTTCTACATCAATTAAAATATCAGCAAATTCTTTTGTCGGCTCAACATATTTTTTATGCATGGGTATTAAAATTTCCTTATTATATTCTTCTTCATCGTAATAGGTTATTTTATCTCTCCTTGGTAATCCAAGTTCCATAGATATGTCAAGATATATCTTTAAATTACAAAGTTTTCTTACTTTCTCGTCTAATAATGAGAGAAATCCTTCGATAATAATAATTCTCTTTGATTTCATTAAATGTGGTATTCTTCCTTTTTCTTCATATTTTGGATTTAGAATACTGCTTTTGGTCATCACATTCACATCTTGTCCTGAAATTAATTTTTTTAGATCATCATGTAACTTAGAAAAATCAATTCCATCTGGATGATCCCAGTTTCTCATACCATGTAAAAGTGGCACATCTTCTTTTTCTTTTTGATAATCATCAAAATGCATAACTTCAACTAAGTTTGGAAACCTATCCTTTAGACCATAAGCTAAAGTTGATTTACCACAACCAGAACCACCAGTAATTGCAATAACATATTTGTCCATATGTAAAAGAAGAGATATGAAGTTTATAAATTTATATGTTAGAATTCAATCCTTCCCACACAACTTCTTCAGATGCTCCCATCTTTTGTCAACATTGGCTTGAAGTTGCTCTACTATGTGGGCATTTTCTGGCTTCATTAAGTGCCTGAATCTTTTCTGCATCTTGAGCCACTCCATTATTGGCTTTTTGTTAGCGCCAGGGTCGTAGTTTAATTTCCACTCATCATTTTCTACTTCAAACAACGGCCAGAAACAGGTGTCAACTGCCATTTTAGCTAGTTTGATGGTTTTGTGCATTGGATACTTCCATCCTGGAACGCATGGGCTTAGAACATTGATAAATGCGGGTCCATTAACTGCAAAGGCTTTTTCTGATTTTCTTATTAAGTCCATGTAATTATGAGGGCTTGCCTGTGCAACATAAGGAATGTGATGAGCTGCAACAACAGCTGTTAAGTCTTTTTTGAATTGTTCTTTTCCTTTGTGAACTTTTCCCACTTGTGATGTGTTTGTCCATGCTCCATATGGAGTACTTGAACTCCTTTGGATTCCTGTATTCATGTATCCTTCATTGTCAACGCATACATAAACAAAGTTATGCCCTCTTTCTAGTGAGCCTGATAATGATTGAAGTCCAATATCATATGTTCCTCCGTCTCCGCCAAAAGCAAGGAACTTTATCTCTTTCTGAATCTTTCCTTTCTTTTTCAGTGCTTTGAAGGCTGATTCTGCTCCTGTAATTGTTGCTGCTGCATTTTCAAAAGCATTGTGTATCCATGGAACATTCCAAGCAGTGTAAGGGTAGATGGTTGTGCTTACTTCTAAGCATCCAGTTGCATTAGAAACAACTATTGGGTCCTTAGTCCCTCTCATAACTGCTCTTGCAATTATTGACAATCCGCAGCCAGGGCAGAGCCTGTGTCCTGGTGCAAGTCGTTCTCCATCCAATGCAAGTTCACGAATGTTTGGCATTTTGTTTTCTTTTCTCTTTCTTATTTACTCTCTAACTCCTAAGTACCTTACAAGTTCTCCTAAATTACCATTTTTTACTTGTTCTAAATCTGAATAAACCTTTTTTATCTGGGCAATATCCAGCTCCCTGCCGCCAAGTCCATAAATATAATCAATGATGTGAGGTTTTTGCTGTTGTTCATGGAATGAGCTTCTTACTTCGCTGAAGATTGGGCCTCCAAATGCTCCAAAGCTGTCGCTTCTGTCTAATACAGCTACTGCTTTTGCTCTTCCAAGTTTTTCAACAACCATTTTGTTAAGGAAAGGCCTGAAAACCCTCATTTTTAGCAAGCCAACTTTTTGCCCTTGATCTCTTAGCTCGTCGACAACAACCCTTATTGTTCCTGCGCTGCTGTTAGCGCAAATAATAACTTTTTCAGCGTCTTCAAGCTTGTAGCCTTCAAAAAAATCATAGTCTTTGCCTGATATTTTTCCAAACTCATCAAAGATTTCGCGAATAACCTTTACAGAGTTCTGCATTGCCAGCACTTGCTGCCTTTTATGCTCAAAATAATAATCAAATAAATCTAGAGGGCCATATGTGACTGGCTTCTCAACATCAAGCAAAGGATAATGTGGCTTGTACTCTCCAATAAAATTCTTCACAGTTTCATCATCAAAAAAATCAACTGTTTCAACACCATGGCTTGTTATAAATCCGTCCTGGCAAACCATTACTGGCAAAAGAACTTCTGGGTGCTCACCAATTCTCATAGCCATAATAGTATTTTCATAAACTTCTTCACCATTTTCAGAATAAAGCTGTATCCATCCTGAGTCACGGCACCCCATGCTGTCAGAATGATCGCAATGAATATTGATTGGCCCGCTTAATGCCCTGTTAACAATGTTCATGACAATAGGAAGCCTTGTGCTTGCAGCAATATAGACAATCTCCCACATTAAAGCAAGTCCATTAGCGCTTGTTGCTGTCATGGTCCTTGCTCCTGCTGCACTGCTTCCAACACACGCACTCATAGCACTGTGCTCAGATTCAACTGTTATGAATTCAGTATCTACATCTCCGTCAGCAACAAACTGGGAAAAAGAATGCATGATCTTAGTTTGGGGAGTGATTGGATAAGCAGCAACAACATCAGGATTAATCTGTCGCATAGCCTCAGCTGTGCACTCTGCTCCTGTTTTTGCTTTTCTTGTTTTCTTGACCATTTTTATCTTAAGTTCAGTCCTTAAACTCCTTTTCTTCTTTCATTTCAATTGCTTTGAAAGGGCATTCCTCTGCGCAAATACCACATCCTTTGCAGAAATCCAAGTCAAAGCCTCCAAAGTTGCCAAGGTTTGGTTTGTTACTGACCCCCTTTTTTCCTTTAGCAGGGTCATCAACTTTTCCAACTTTAATACATGAGTCAGGGCATACCATCCAGCAAATCATGCAGTTGGTGCATTTCTCAGGATTATGAACTGGCCTGAAAGTTCTCCAGTCGCCGGTCTTATACTCTTTACTGTTGCCAGCTTCAAGAATTTTTCCACCAATAGGAATCTCTTTCCAGTTCTTTAGCTTAGATTTATGTTCTTCATGATGAGTATGCTGTCCATTACCTTCTGTCATACTTGAACCTCGTTATAAGCTCTTTCAAAAGCCTTAACATTTTTTTCAGCAAGATCTTTTCCTATATGATACTCGAAATGTTTGAACATGTGTGATTTAAGGGTTTCAAAGTCAACAATATTAGTTAGTTTTTCAACTGCTCCAAGCATTGCGGTGTTGGTAACAGCTCTTCCAAGTTCTTCAAGAGCAATTTTTACTGCGTCGATCACAAATATTTTTCCATTAAAGTTAACCGTGGCTTTTACTTCATCAATTGTTTGATTAGTATTAATTATTAAGAGTCCGTCTTGTTCATTTAGGCCTTCTGTCACAGGAATGCTTTTTAGAAGAGTCTGGTCAACAACAACCACAACATTAGGGTTGGTAACCCCTGAATGAAGATATATAGGCTTATCACTAATCCTTGTGTAAGCCTTGACAGGAGCCCCTTGTCTCTCAGCACCATACTCAGGAAAGCTCTGCACATACTTGCCCTGCTCAATAGCAGCCTCTGCCAACAGTGCAGCAGCAGTCTTGGCTCCCTGGCCTCCTCTGCCATGAAACCTTATCTCGAAGATATCACTGGACATTTAGATTAAACCTCACGCACTCTCTTTTTATGTATATTAATTAATAAAAGCTAAGTAAACAGCTGTTTAAATGTTTTTTGGAAGATAGTTCTGGGTTTTCTAGCAAAAGATTTATATATCTTGTATTCATATTTAGGTTTTAGGTAGGTTAGCAGTAAAAAGCAGCAAAAAAGAGGTGAAGTTGATTTGGACAAGGGGAAGGCTTTTATTCTTTGGTTTGACCAGATCGGCATAGAGGACACTCCCCTTGTGGGAGGCAAGAATTCTAGTCTTGGAGAGATGTATACCCAGCTCACCAACAAAGGAGTCAATATTCCTAATGGCTTTGCAATAACAGCAAAGGCTTATTTCTATCTTCTGGAAAAAGAGGGTATCAAGGAGGAGATTAGAGACTTATTAACAGGACTTAACACAAGGAACATACGCGATTTACAGGAGCGGGGGCGTAAGATTAGAGAGCTTATAAGAAAGGCAGAGGTACCTAAAGACCTGAAAAGAGAGATATTTGAGAATTATAAGGGCCTGTGCGGAGCTTACAACCCTGAGAAGAGCGATACTGATGTGGCTGTTAGGAGCAGTGCAACAGCAGAGGATTTACCAGACGCCAGTTTTGCAGGCCAGCAAGAGACTTATCTTAATGTTAAGGGAGAAGAACAGTTATTAGAAGCCTGTAAAAAGTGCTTTGCAAGCCTCTTTACCAACAGAGCCATAAGTTATCGGGAGGATAAGGGCTTTGACCACTTCAAGATTGGCCTTAGCATTGGTGTGCAGAAGATGGTGCGTTCTGACAAGGCCTGCTCAGGGGTTATGTTCAGTATTGATACAGAATCTGGTTTCAGGGATGTTGTTCTTATTAACGGATCTTATGGTTTAGGAGAAAATGTTGTACAGGGGGTTGTTAATCCTGATGAATTCATTGTTTTCAAAACCACTCTTAAGCAGGGCTACAAACCCATCATTGGTAAGAAGCTTGGTTCAAAAGAGATAAAGATGGTTTATGATACCCATGGCAACAAAAGCACAAAAAATATTACTGTACAGGCTGAGGATAGGAGAAAGTTTGTGCTTAGTGATGATGAAATCCTTACCCTGGCTAACTGGGCGTCTGTTGTGGAGGAGCATTATTCACAAAAAGCAGGATATCATAAGCCCATGGACATAGAATGGGCAAAGGATGGTATAACCAAGCAGATATTCATTGTGCAGGCAAGGCCTGAAACAGTCCACTCCCTTAAAGACAAGACCAAGCTGATACAGTATGTTCTTAAGGAAAAGGGGAATGTGTTGCTTAAGGGAGAATCTGTTGGCGAGAGGATAGGGAGTGGAAAGGTAAGAGTTATAGAGGATGTTCATAACATTCACCAGTTCCAGGAGGGAGAGGTTCTTGTGACCGATATGACAGACCCGGATTGGGAGCCCATAATGAAGATAGCCGGGGCAATAGTAACCAATCGCGGTGGATGAACCTGTCACGCTGCTATTGTCTCAAGAGAATTGGGCATTCCATGCCTTGTTGCGACAGAGCATGCAACAAAGCTCCTGCATAACGGTCAGGAAGTAACTGTTGATTGCAGCCAAGGAGCAGAGGGTCTTGTCTATCAAGGAAGACTGAAGTTTGAGCTCGAAGAACACGACCTTGGAGCTATACCCAAAACAAAGACCAAGATAATGATGAATGTTGCTAATCCAAGCCAGGCGTTTGAGGAGAGCTTTATACCCAACCAGGGCGTTGGGCTTGCAAGGGAGGAGTTCATCATAAACTCTGAGATAAGGATTCATCCCATGGCGTTGATAAAGTTTAATGAGATTGAGGATGAAAAACTAAAAGCAAAGATTAACTCTCTAACCAATGGTTATGCTGACAAAGAGGAGTTCTTTATCAACACTCTTGCCAGGGGGGTGGGCATGATTGCAGCAGCCTTTTATCCCAAGCCTGTGATTGTTAGAACTAGTGATTTTAAGAGCAATGAATACGCCAACCTGATTGGAGGCCACTTGTTTGAGCCGAAAGAGGATAACCCCATGCTTGGATGGAGGGGAGCATCCAGATATTATAGCGAGGACTATAAAGAGGCCTTTGCTCTTGAATGCCAGGCCCTTCTAAAAGCAAGAAACGAGTTTGGTCTCACTAACATTAAGGTTATGATTCCCTTCTGCAGAACTGTGGAGGAGGCAAAGAAGGTAATAGAAGTGATGAAAGAGAATGGCATTGTCCAAGGGGAGAATGGCTTAGAGGTTTATGGTATGTGCGAGATACCAAGCAATATCATACTAGCAGAGGAATTCCTTGACATCTTTGACGGATTCAGCATAGGAAGCAATGACCTTACCCAGCTAACTCTTGGGCTTGACAGAGACTCAGAACTTGTACAGGAGATTTATGATGAGAGAAACGAGGCAGTTAAAAAAATAATAAGACAGGTGATAGATGTGGCTAAGAAGAAGGGAAAATACATTGGCATATGTGGCCAGGCCCCAAGTGACTTTGAGGACTTTGCAGAGTTCCTTGTAGAGGCAGGCATAGACAGCATCAGCCTGAATCCTGACACTGTTCTAAAGACAACTCTTATAATAGCTGAAAAAGAGAAGCAGATGGGCATTAATTGAGCACCAAAACACTTTTTCTTATAACTTCAACTCATATTGCACCTTTCTAAACCTTTAAATATGCTATAATCTTCCGTATTAATATCATGCCAGAAGACCCATTTTTACTCGTATCTCTCGAAGAATCAGAATCAAAAGAGCTGGCAAAGGTTATTAGCAATAAGACCAGCAGGAAGATACTTGACCTCCTTAGCAAGAAGGACGCTACAGAGACACAGATTGCAAAGGATTTAAAACTGCCTCTATCAACAGTGCATTACAATCTTCAGCATCTCCTCAAAGCTAATCTGGTAAAGGTTGATGAATTCCACTATTCTGAAAAAGGCAAAGAGGTTAACCACTACTCTCTGGCCAATAAATTGATTATTATTGCGCCTAAGAAAACTTCAAGAGAGTCCTTTATGCAGAAACTAAAGGGCTTGCTACCAGTGGGTATAATAGCATTAGCAACAGCAGCTGTTATCAAGGCAATAACCCTTTTCAAGTTTGGTGCTTCAAAGACCCTGGCAGCAGCCCCTGCAGTCACAAGAGAGGTTTTTAGGACTACAAAAGAAATCGGAGAAGAAGCAGCTGTTGCAGGAGGAGAGGCAGTAGTAGGTGGGGAGGCAGGTGCAGAAATAGCAAGGCAGGCTGTACCAGAAGCAGCAGATGCCTTTGTGGCTAATGTTTCTAATGTATCCCAGAAGGTTACACAAAACATGACCCAAAATTTAACTCCAACAACTGAAATAAGTGAACGGGTTGTTGAGACAATCAGAGAAACCGTGTATGTTCCTCAGCCGTCAGAGCCCAGCATTGCTGTATGGTTCCTGCTAGGAGCAGTCTTTGTGATACTCCTGCTTGTTATTTGGTACTGGTTTGTTACAAGGAAGAAGAAGCATAAATAATTCCCATATTAGGTCTATGTCCTCAGAGTGGCATAGAAAGTCTCGAATATGGGCCTATTTGTTGTGATGCTTATAAAGTCATGCCCCAGGTGCTCGCAGACTGATTTTATTGCGTGGATGTGGTGCTCCATCTTATCTGTGTAGTTTCTTATTAATCTGTTGCTTATG
>Ga0114922_10004808_pt1 | contig 12507 bp, 12 predicted proteins | sample AartaG_FD_100975 | JGI IMG/M metagenome (GOLD analysis project Ga0114922, IMG submission 100975) | Deep subsurface microbial communities from Aarhus Bay to uncover new lineages of life (NeLLi) - Aarhus_00045 metaG | ecosystem: Environmental > Aquatic > Marine > Oceanic > Sediment | place... | reverse complement strand
TCGGTTATGCAGAGCCCCCGAAAACATTATCTTTTGGGTCCACTATCCCCTATGCAGGCTTTAACAAACAATTCGTGGACACCTTTGCTTCAAAAATTTCTAAGCTAACAAATAATCAGTTAAAAGTTCAACAATTTTTTGGCGGAGTTTTGGGAAGCCAGTGGTCAGTTTGGGAAATGATGGGTATCGGTGAAGTCGATATGATATGGGATATGTTGGGACCATCGCGGTATGCGAAAGGGTACGACCCCACCCTCATGAATTTTTACTTCCCTAACAAAGAAAGCGTGCAGCGCTATTGGAGCCCAGCCAACCCCATTTACAAGAAAATACAGGAGGTTTTAATTAAGAATGCACACGTCCGCCACGTGGGGGTCATAGATCCTGGAATAAGGGTAATGACGTCCAACAAACCAGTCTTTGGGCCTGATGATATCAAGGGAATAAAATTGAGGGTACCAGGGATCACAGAGTTCGTAAAAACTTGGAAAGGATTAGGGGCCCTGGTTACGCCGATGCCGGGAAGCGAGATATTCGGCGGCCTTCAGACCGGTGTAATCGATGGCCAGGAGAATACTCTTCCGAATATTTATGGGCGCTCCTTATGGGAGGTACAGAAGTTTCTCATCTTTACCGACCATGCCCTTCCGCAATTTAGTATCTTTTACTCGGAGGCTAACTGGCAGAAACTCTCAGAAGAGCACCGGAAAGCGATTGTGAAAGCGGCTGATCTCACTCGTAAGGAAATGAATGACCTTATCCCAAATTTGAAAGCAGACTATATCAATAAACTAAGGGAACGGGGTATGGTCGTTATCTATCCAAACGTTGTTGCAATACGAAAAGCAGCGAGGCCGTCGGTAGATAAGCTGTTGGCCGAGCTACCGCCAGAGGTTGTTGATGCCGCTGAGTGGGCAATTGGCGGCAGCAAATAAGAGGGAGCTAAGGGGGGTGGGGGTCTGCGTGAGGGACCCCTACCCTTATTTTGTATCTTTTTTCTAGTAGGATAAACACGTGTCTGAACTGATCCATAAAACCTTTACCACCAAACCGGAATGTGCCACCCATTGGTCAACCAGCGCTATGGCTGATCAAACCGGGCTTTCCCATATGACTGTGAGCAGGGTGTGGAGAACCTTTGGCCTCAAGCCCCATCTAAGTGACACCTTCAAGCTTTCCACCGATCCCTTGTTGGTGGAAAAGGTCCTGAGATATTGTTGGGTTGTATTTGAATCCCCCTGAAGATGACATGTGGTGGTCTGTATGTACGAGAAAAACCAGTGCCAAGTCCTTGAACGCTCTCAACCGAGCTTTCCCCTTGGTTTCATGTGCGCCGAGGGCTACACCCATGATTACCTCTGCCATGCAACGGTGACCTTGTTCACTGCCCTGGATGTAGCCACGGGAGGGGTTCTGGCCCAGCCCACAAAGCGGCATTGCCATCAGGAACTTTTGCAGTTTCTCCGGCATATTGCCGCGAATGTGCCGCCGGAACTGGATGTCCATATTATCATGGACAACTACGCGACCCACAAGCATGAGAAGGTTCGCCCTTGGTTTGCACGGAAATCCAGATATCATGTCCACTTCACCCCGACCTACTCCTCCTGGCTCAATCAGGTCGAAATGTGGTTCGGGATCATTACCCGAACGGCGATTCGCAGGGGATCATTTCTCAGCACCAAGGAGCTTGTTGAAAAAATCGATCTGTTCGTTAAAAACCATACTAGACATGCAAAACCTTTTATGTGGACAGCGATAGCTGAATCAATCTTCGAAAAACTTGAACGATTATGTAAAACTATTTCTGTTACGGAACACTAAGCAAGGGTTAATAAACTTATGGACATATTAAGATCGACTGAGTTCCCCAGTAGGCTGCTCAAAAACATGAAGCGGAGATTGGGGGATATTATCGAGACGTTAGCTCTTCTCTGCTTTATTGGTTTTTTCGTTTGCGTCATTATCCAGATCTTTTGTCGGTATGTAATGCAATTCCCCCTGCAATGGACAGAGGAGATGGCCAGGTTCCTTTACATTGCGGTAGTATTTATAGCCGCTGCCGCGGTAGCTGATGAGCATTTGAGGTTTAGTAGTGGCCTAAATTTTGTCGAGAAACGATCTTTGATAAGTTACAAGATATTGACGCTTTTCATCAACCTAGGTAGCTTGGTAGTCCTTTACTATCTTGTCACTGGTAGTTTCAACCGTGTAGTCTTTGGTTGGGATATGGATATGCCTGCCAGTGGTTTGAAGCAGGGGTATTTCTATATCCCACTCTTCTTAGGTTCGGCAATCCTCACACTGTACACGTTGGTTAGCATATGGTTAGGAATCAATGGCCTGATTAATAGAGGTAAATGAACGATGATGACGCAAGTCATAATTATTTTTGTGCTGGTTTTGTTCTTGGCTATATTCCTTGGGTTTCCAACAGCCTATGCGTTAGGGATTGTTACCCTCATTTTTATTTTCATAGAGCGAGGGTTTGATTTCTCGTCCGCCCTGGTTGCTATTCCAGTAGTCAAAGCTGTAGACAACTTTACCCTACTTGCTGTGCCATTCTTTATATTAGTGGGCAAACTGATGAACGAATCTGGTCTCACGGAGAGACTATTTGGATTTGCTTTGAAATTTGTGGGACACCTGTCGGGAGGCTTAGCTCACGTTAACATTCTGGCCAGCATGATCTTTGCCGGGATGTCAGGGGCTGCTATGGCTGATGCTGGCGGTCTCGGTGCTATCGAGTATAAGGCTATGAAGGAGGAAGGTTATGAGCCGAAATTTAGTGCGGGCGTAACCCTGGGATCTGCTTTGATCGGTCCAATCATCCCCCCCAGCATTCCAGTTTTGATTTACGCATCCCTTACTGAAATTTCGGCTACCGGCCTTCTTATGGCTGGATTGTTACCGGGCATTTTGATGGGCATAGTACTAATGATAATAGTTTGTATCTATGCTGTCAAGAGACACTATCCAAAGAAACCTCGAGCATCAATAAGAGAGATGTTGAATGCTTTCAGGAGGGCTTTTCTGACCTTGCTAACCCCAGTCTTATTGGTCGGAGGAATAGCCTCTGGTATCTTTACTGCCACAGAGGCTTCTGCCATAGCGAGCCTTTATCTCTTATTAATTGTGCTATTTGTCTATCGCACGGTTGGCCTGAAAAAACTAAACTATGTCTTTCGTGCAGTGATTAGGGATACCGCAACGGTAATGTTCTTGCTGGCCATGGCTATGTTTTATGGATGGATGTTAACGCGAATGAGAATTCCTGCGGCCATTCTTGAAAGCTTGCTTAATATTAGCGAAAACCCTTACATCGTCGTGTTTATGGTTATTGTATTTCTGTTATTACTGGGCTGCTTTCTCTCGCCCGGGGTTTCCGTTCTCATTATTGCTCCTATAATCGCTCCAATTGGTGTGACCCTTGGATTTCATCCGTTACACTTCGGTATAATAGTTCTGATAGCCATGGAGATAGGTACCTCAACGCCGCCTGTGGGTGCATCTCTTTATGCTTTAACGCAAGTCACAGGAGTGCCCATAGAAACAATCTCCAAAGGTGTGATTCCGTTTATTTTGGGTGTCTTAGGTGTAATTATTTTAGTTTTATTTATTCCTAAAATAGCCCTTTTTGTGCCGGGATTGATCAATTAGTTTACATTGATTGTCAAAAATTGCTCCTAACGATGAAAAGTGGGTTAAATTTCTACGCAGAAAATCAGGAATTTCTTTTCCTCGGAAAAGATTTTTATGCGGTTTTGTACCTTCCAAAGGGAATATCATTCCCTTTGAGGTAAGAAGAGTGTTAGGAGGTTTGCGTTGTGAGAGAGGAGTATTTATGACTAGAAGCTTCGAAGATCTTAAGAAAGACGTTGTTGATAAAGGTCTATGTACCGGCTGCGGCACATGTGTAGGAAGTTGCCCCCACAATTGCCTCGTCATGACAAGAGAAAGGGGAGAGCTGGAGCCAGCGTTAACGGGCAAGTGCCCGGGGTGCAAAGTTTGCTACGAAGTGTGCCCGGGCAAGGAGATTCCCCTTCGCGATCTCGAGGATTTTGTTTTTGGGACCAGGCGTGTGCAGTCTCCTCAAGATCTCGGTGTATACCGCTCAATTGGGCAAGCACATGCTGCCGACGTGACTGTCAGGGGCGCAGGAGCGAGTGGCGGATTAGTCTCAGCCCTCTTGCAGTATGCGCTAGACTCGGGTCTCGTTGACGGCGCTCTGGTAACAGGCTTCGATGACAAAAAGCCGTATAACACGAAGCCTTACTTGGTGACCTCTAGCAGCCAGATCGTGGAGTTCTCTCAGTCGAAGTACGCTATGGTATCTGTGAACGAGTTGCTTGGGAAAGCTGTTAGGGTAGGGATTAAAAGACTTGCTGTCGTTGGATGTCCTTGTCATATTCATGGGATTCGCAAGCTCCAGATGCTGAGACTAAGACCTGATATCGGTAAATGTCTGACCCTCGTGATAGGCCTTTTTTGCGGTACACAAATGTATTTCGAGGGTACACGTCATCTATTGGTCGAGGAATGTGAGGTGTCGGATCTTAACCAAGTGCGCAGACTTGAATACCGTGGTGGAGAATGGCCGGGCTATTTCATAGCTGAAACACTGGATGGAGACAGAAAGGCGATTGGACGGCATCAGTATGTTTACCATAGAATGCTCCCCAATTGGCGACGAGATCGCTGCATGATGTGCCTTGACTGGTCTGCGGAACTCTCTGACATATCAGTAGGGGATATATGGGGTAAAGATAAGGCTTTGGGAGAGTCGTCCTTCATTGTCCGTTCGGAGGTGGGAGCGAAATTGATAGAAGATGCAGAAAGTCACGGGTATATCGATAGTCAGGCCTTGGAGATGGAGTACATCTTGGGTAGCCCTGGATTCGAGCTCAAAAAGCACAGCGCTGGATACCGCTGGACGCAAAGGCGGGCATATGGATGGCCAACACCGGACTATCAGTATGAGCCGGATTATCATCCGTTCAAGAAAAAGACACACTTTGCACCAGAAAAGGAGTAATTCGCTAACGTACTGTCTGGAGTGAAAGATAATACGCTTTAGAGACCGTGTGGCCACAAGGAAGCCCACCTGTTTGAGACTCCAGCTTTTGGATATGAACATCAGATTGGCCGGACAGTGCTTGCTTTTGCGGGTACACATATGTAAAAGGTCGAGGGGCTCGATTGCTGAAAACTGCAGGCCGAACCGAATATTATTAAGAATAGATGAAGGACTTGGAAAAGAGATTCCCTTGGCATGACTGATTCAAGACTCCATGCGAACAAGGTTGAGATCTTTTGCTGCTGTTGCCTATGTGATTGTTACAAACGATTATTCATATACCCTTGGAGGAGCTAATGGAAGAGGAGTTTATTAAAAAAGCACAAAACATTTTCGACTTATCAGGAAGAGTTGCAATAATAACCGGGGCTGCGGGTGGTTTGGGACGAATTATAACTTTTTCATTGATCTCGTTCGGTGCGCATGCGGTGTTAGCCAGTAGGAATTTAAAGAACATCAAATACTTGGAGGCGGAGGTTCAAGAAATGGGGGGCGAAGCTCTTGCTATTGCTTGTGATGTTACTCAAGAGGACCAAATAGAGCGGATGGTATCTGAATCCATGCAGCGATTCGGGAAGGTTGATATCTTAGTAAACAATGCAGGGATAAACATAAGGGTGCCAGCTGAAGAAATGAGTTTGCAGGACTGGAGGAAAGTTATGGAAACAGATGTTACAGGTGCCTTTTTATGTTCTCAGAGGGTTGGCAGGTTGATGATTCAGAGGAGAAAGGGGAAAATAATAAATATATCCTCTATCAGAGGGCAATCTGGCCGCGCCACACTTTCTGCGTATAGTGCGAGCAAGGGCGGATTAGAGGCGTTAACTCGGGCGTTGGCTTGTGAATGGGGCAAGTATAACATCCAGGTCAACTCTATAGCTCCAAGCACTGTAGAAACTGAATTGAGCAAACCCTCCCTCGCTGATCCTATGTTCGTCAAAAAAATCACTGAAAGAATTCCTCTTGGTAGATGGGCGCAACCGGATGATTTTATAGGGAGTGTTGTATTTCTTGCCTCCGATGCGTCTAACTTCGTAAATGGTCACATACTTTTTGTCGATGGGGGCTATATAATCTCAGGGTAGTACTGCATCAGGCCGGAGCGAAAAGCAGGTGCGGACATCAATTCAGAGCTTTTAGTAAAAACATACCTGAAAGAAGAATGCCCGACCAATGGAGCCTAAGTGTGGATAAAACTAACGAGCGTTCGATATTAAAGACGATTCGAGATATCAGGTAGTTTAAAATGAGATGACTGACAAAGGATACTAATGCAGATAAAAATCGGGATTGCAAAAATCTTTAGGATCCCAAAGTTATTAGCTCAATTAGGGTATTGTTTAGGTTGTTAAATTACTTATTCACCAAACAAGGAGGATTATATCATGGATATAACAAAGATGTGTGATGTGGGTGAAGTTAATTTCACTGAGGCTGCCAGGGAAGGTATGGAACTTCCGTCTCGGGTGTTTGTTTTTGATGAGACTATCAGAGAAGGAGAAGAAACACCTGGTGTGATAATGACGGTGAGAGACAAGGTCGATATTGCTCTAAAGTTGGAAGAGAGCGGCGTCTATGAAACAAATGTCGGGTATGTGGCTTACATTCCAGAGCATGCTGAGGCGTGCAGGCAGATCCGAAAAGCCTGCCCAAATCTCCGCTTGAATGGTTACATACGCGCTCATGGCGGGGGAGACCTTGAAAAAGATCTTGAGTTTGCACAAACCCTTCCTTTGGATCAAATTGATATCAACATCCCTTGTTCGGAATATCAATTTCGAATTAAGGGTATCAGTGAAGAGTACACTCTGGAGCGGGCATATCAGGCGGTATCTACTGCTAAAGATATGGGCTTCAGCATCACCTTTGGTCCCTATGATACTACTCGGGCTAACCTCGATTTTTTGAAGAAGCTGTTGAAGGTTGGGATAGAGGCAGGCGCCAACCGTGTTCGTGTTTATGATACTCTAGGTGTTTTACACCCATCCGCTACAAGATGGTGGATTCGAGAGTTGAAGAAAACGATTAGCGTTCCCATTCAGTATCACTGCCACGATGACTTTGGGCTGGCCGTGGCAAACACCTGTGCTGCTGTAGAGGGAGGTGCAGAGATTATTGACCTCGTCCTAAATGGCATCGGCGATCGAGCGGGCAATTGCCCAATGGAAGAGACTGTTATGGCGCTTGAGTGTTTGTATCATGTCAATACCGGATTTAAGTTGGAAAATTTGACTGAGCTATCAAAATTGGTTGAGAATATTACCAAAGTAACCGTTCCCGAAAATAAGGCGATTGTGGGGAAAAATACCTTCATTCATGAATCAGACATTCACGTTGCCGCGATTTTGAGTGGCAACACGGATACATTCGAGCCTTATAAACCTGAGCTTGTAGGGCAGACTCGCCAAATATACTTTGGCAGTACAACTTCAAGTGATTCGGTTATTAGCCTGGCAGAAAGTAGGAATCTCAAGCTAGAACAGAGTCGCATGGATGATATATTAGAGAAGATTCGAAGAGAGGTAGAAAGTAAAGGCTACGCCTCTGATTCTGAGGTAGAGAAGTTCATCAAAGAGATAAGGTGAACTTTGTTCGACAATATGGCAAGGATCAGATTTGAAACTTACCCAAGGCAGCGTAGCAATTAGATTACCTGAACAAAATAAATCGAATTGTTGACCTTGTATACAACGAGATAAGGCTCTTAACCGGAATCGAAAGATCGAGTCTAATTGGGTTGCTGGAGGCGTTAGGTATTCTGCAACAGATTATCTAAAATCACGTTTTGCCTCAAAGCCTTCAAGTGTCGGATTAATATCTTAATATGGAGGATGACATCGGTGGTTCTTTTGAAAGAGAGACTGAAAGGCATATTCTGTCCCATGGTTACCCCGACAGATGGAAATGATAGGGTAGACGAAGTACCTTTGCGGAGTCTAACGCAGCACCTCTTAAGGGGAGGTATTCATGGTCTGGTGGTGCTAGGGTCTTCCGGTGAGCTGCAATCAGTCAACGATGATGAAAAGAAGAGAGTTCTTGAGATTGTTGTAGATGAGGTCAAAAGCAGTGTCCCCATAATTATGGGTGGCGGAGATACTAATGTGAAGCGGGCAACACAGAGTATCAACTGGGCAAATCAGCTAGGAGCAGATGCGGTTCTTGCTGTACCACCGTACTATTTCAATTTGAATCAAGAAGGGGTGATCAACTACTTTAAAGATTTAGCTCAGACTGGTGTTCCCATTTTGCTGTATAACATACCAGGCTTCACCAAAGTAAAAATTGAACCGCCAACAGTAAAGTCGCTTAGCCAGGTAGATGGGATTGTTGGTATCAAAGATTCCTCTCGAGATTTTGAATATATTCAAAAAATAATTTTCACTTGCAGAGAAAACTCTACATTCCGGATATTTTTAGGAACTGACGGGCTTCTCCTTGCGGGCCTCACCCTAGGAATAGAGGGTGTCATGTCGATAACTCCCAATATTATACCGTCCTGGGACCTCGAACTTTTGAATGCTTTCAAAGCTGGAGAATTGAAAAAGGCGCGAGAAATACAAGAAAAAATCGGAAAATTATTAGAGGTACTACGTATTGGAAATTTTCCAGCAGGGCTGAAAGCAGCTGTTGCGTCTCTGGGAATTTGTAGCCCGAAGATGTGGCGGCCCGCAACAGAGTTGACGAAATCAGGAAGGGATCAAATAGAAAGCGGGCTTAGGGAGTTGGGCATAGTATGAGTTTCAATCGATTAGGAAATACAAGCAGGACTTATGGTTGAAAGTATCTGTGGGATCTCTCGGTGAATGTTATTAAATATACTAATTAGGAAGGCTTTGGTATCAAATTACCTGTTAAAAGTTGTGCAATGATAGGGAATAAGTCTTTCCCTCTATTATTAAATCGGAATTCCGTTTCTTTCGAGTACAGATGAAAATGATGTTTTGGAATTCCACGATATTGATAGAGCCAGTTCTTTGAAAAACTCCAGAAACCTTCAATACCGTTGATATGGTTTCTGCCTTTCGCCTTGGGCATTCCTCTCTCTTTTTTGACGACTACGTGATCACCTTTGATGGACAGCCAGGTATAGGCATGCCAGTCATCGGAATAGTAGAGACTTCCTGGTCTCGTATGCTTAAAGACTAAAGAAAGCAGCGTGTCCGTTTTTCTATCGGGGACAGGGAAGATAGCTACATTGCCATTGCTCTGATAGAGGCCAAATACCATGTGTTTTCCGGCAGCTCCCCAGACTCTTTTGCCTTTCCGATGGCCACCATACATGGTTTCATCCATCTCGATTTAACCAGAGAGAGCCATGTCATCTATCGTGAGCATTGTATGCTCGTAAATGGCGTGCCGAAAGAGCGTATAGATCCTTTGAGCTGTCTTCAACGATATAGAAAGATACCCACGGCAACGGTATGATGGAACACCTAAGACAAACAGATAAAGCATGTGAGAAAGCTCATTAAGCGGGATTTGAAGGTACTCCACATAGGTTCTGGTGAATTCACTGAATTTAAAAGAGCATCGTGGGCACTGAAATCGCCCATCGTTTATTTTATACAGTTTTCTTTTGTAGTGGCAGGTCGGGCAGTACCGTTTTCCCTGCCATCTGAGTGCACGATAAAAGGACTCACTTTTCGTGCAGCTATTTGATAATATAACTGGGCTTGGATACTGCATATTCTTATTATACGCTAGTACCAAACTCTACTCAATTACCTAAATAATAATTCAAGTGGGAATAACACTAACGACTACGAGAGACTTGAGGTTGGTTAACGCTCTTACGATACACTATATATTTTGGATGAAGGATAACTGCAGGTATGATTTTGGTTTTTTGTTTAGACAATAGCTAATAAGATTTATTTTTCCCCAAAGGTTTAAGAAAATCAAAACGGGAATGCCTATTTCATATATGACACGAGATCATAGTGTTGGCTTCCAAATACCGCAAATGGATACTGAGATAAAAGCCCAGAATTTTGGTGGTCAATGCATGAATGAGATAGCAATAAGCAACGATTTTGAGATATAATAGTTAAAGATTGCCGACGAGCCTGTCTACATATTTTTGGGATTTCTGACGAAGTATTTCATATCTAATGTTGTCATGGGGCTGAAATGAAGATCCGTCAGGACAATATTTCAGAGATATTTTTAAGTAAAAAACCAATTAAAGAGAAAGGAATTAAAAATGACTAGTGATGAAATAATCAGTGTGTTAGCGGTAGGCGATGTGTGTGTTAATCGTGAGGATCCAAACTCGATTTTTGCTTTTGTGGCTCCTACTATTAAGGCTTCAGACATATCATTTTGTCAACTTGAGACAAACTATTCGGAACGGGGGGCTATTTCACCTCAGGCTGGAATTGGTTTAAGGGCTCATCCAAGAAATGCTCCTGCTATTAAAAAGGCAGGATTTGACGTTGTATCATTTGCCAGTAACCACGCCTTGGACTGGGGACAGGATGCTTTTTTTGATACGATCGAGGTTATGAAGGCAACGGGAATCAACCTTCTTGGTGTAGGTTCGAATATAGAAGAAGCTAGAAAAGCGCAGATTATCGATTGCAAAGGGACTAAAATAGCTTTTCTAGCGTATAATTCAATTCTGCATATCGGCTATTGGGCTGAGGCCAATAAACCAGGTTGTGCCCCGATGCGGGCCTGGACCCTATATGAACAGGTGGAACATGAGCAGCCGGGAACCCCAGCCAGGATTCATACCTTTGCCCACGAGTATGATAAAGCAACAATGATTGAAGACATTAAGAAGGCTCGGACTGAAGCGGATATCGTGATGATTTCAATACACTGGGGCATTCACTTCACCGAGGCAGAGATTGCCATGTACCAGAAAGAATTAGGGTATGCAGCGCTAGATGCCGGGGCTGACATTATTCTTGGACATCATGCCCACATCTTAAAACCGATCGAAATCTACAAGGGCAAACCCATTCTTTATAGTCTTGGGAATTTTGCGTTCGACATGCCGTTGCCCCAAAATATCTTAGAAAGTCCCCGTTGGAAAGAGATGATGAAGCTAAATCCCAGCTGGAGGATTGACCCAAAATATAAATCCTACCCATATCCTGCTGATTCTCGTATGTCCATGGCCTGCAAGATAACAATTTTTGATAGACAAATACAAAAGGTATCTTTTTTACCAGTTCTTATTAATAAGGATTCACAACCTCAATTTTTAAACCGTAACCATAAAGAGTTTCGTCATATTCTAAAATATATGCAAAAAATCACTAAAGCCCAGAGTCTAGATACCAAATTTACTATTGCGGGAAATGAGATCGTCATTTCTTCCTAATAGGGAGGATTAGTAATGGCACTGGATATTGAATTTGGCTACACAGGACAAATTGTTCGAGTTAATTTGTCCAAGAAAGAAATATTTGAAGAAAAGTATACACCAGATGATAGGAAAAAATGGATTGGCGGGACAGGCCTTGGCGCAACGATTATTTGGGAAGAAGTTCTTGGAGAAGTTTCCTGGGATAGCCCAGCTAATAAGTTTATTTTTGCTACTGGCCCGCTCACAGGAACAGGATTCAATGGAGCTGGAGGCTTTTCTTTAGTTGGAAAGGGGCCAATGACTAATTTGGCTGGTTGTTCTCAAGCACATGGTTATTTTGGCGCTTACTTGAAGTTTTGTGGGTTTGATGCCTTAATTATCGAGGGCGCAAGCTTCAAGTGGATTTATCTTTTGATTGATGATGGCAGAGTCTCCATTAGATAGGCCTTGATCTGCCGATCACAGTCTTGAACCTGCCGTTGATAGGTCTCATAGAGCTCGACGGCTTGCTTCAAGGCGAACAGATGTTATTGACGATACGTTGGCAAGGGATTTCACAATGGTTTCAGTGCTGTTTTTGACCCGGGGGTCTCTCATCTGGGAGAGTTTTATGGCGTCGCGGTCTCCGGCCAGAATGCAGTACATCAAATCACAGTCGGCAAAGGTGTGTAAGACGAAATTTCGTTTTCTGAAAAAAGTCTATTTTTCCAGAGAAGGCATCTGGTCCAGGGGCTATCGTGTATCGAGCATGGGCTTGAATGAATGAAAAGGAAATTCTTCCCTAAGTAGAGCACCAGGAAAAAGAAGACAAAGGGCAACTGCAACTGACATTGTAGGCTAAGATGCCCTCGGCTCCTGCCGGGGAAGTTTCAGTAAAAAAACCTGGTTCTTCTCCAATTTAGTTGAAGAAAGCCTGGTAAATTTTCAGCTCAAAATATCGTAAGTCATGAAAGCCGTAGGCTTTACGTTTAATGACTTTGATTTTGTTATTAACCCCCTCCAGTTTACCGGTATGGATGGAATATTCACAATGGTTCAGGATGCCATAGCGATGGCGTTCAAGCATTTTTACGAAGCTGTTTAGAGAGCGATTATTCAACGAGCGGGCAAGCTC
>Ga0114922_10004807_pt1 | contig 12507 bp, 13 predicted proteins | sample AartaG_FD_100975 | JGI IMG/M metagenome (GOLD analysis project Ga0114922, IMG submission 100975) | Deep subsurface microbial communities from Aarhus Bay to uncover new lineages of life (NeLLi) - Aarhus_00045 metaG | ecosystem: Environmental > Aquatic > Marine > Oceanic > Sediment | place... | reverse complement strand
AGGAGGCCGCCAGGGCGCTCATCAGCATAGGTGACCCCGCGCTGGCGCCGCTCATCGCGGCACTCGACCACGAGACGTTGGAGGTGAGGCAAGAGGCGCTGTGGGCTCTGGGTCAGACTAAAGACCCCCGCGCGGTGGCGCCCCTCGTCAAGGTGCTCCAGACCGGCAAGGGGGACATGCGGTGGCAGGCGGCGACGGCCCTCGGATGGATCCGGGACCCGCGGGCGATTCCGGCCCTCGTCGCGGCACTCGGCGATGAAGAGATGGATGTGCGAAGGCGAGCGGTGATGACGCTCGGATGGTACAAAGATCCACGCGGCATCGAGCCGCTGATGGCCGCTCTGGAAGATGCTGAGATCGGTGTCGTCCACGTGGCCGCCGGCGCGCTGGCGAGCATCGGCCGCCCGGCGATGGATCACCTCATAGCGGGCCTGGAGGCGGAGAGCGCCTCCGTGCGCCTCGGCTCCGCCGTCGCCATTGGTAAGCTCGCGTCCGGCAATGTAAAGGACGAGCGTTCTGTGGGGCCTCTCATCGTCCTCCTGGCCGACGAGGACCCGGAGGTCCGCAAGTTCGCATCGTGGTCGCTGAGCTGGATTCGCGACGAGCGGGCCGTTCCGGCGCTCATCGCCACCCTCGGAGACAGCGACCCGGGGGTGCGAGGAGAAGCCGCGAAGGCGCTGCGATGGACCAAAGACCAGCGAGCTGTCGAACCGCTCATCGCACTCCTGGATGATGAACACCTGGAGGTCCGCGAGAACGCTGCGTTAACTCTGGGGCAGACGCAGGACGCGGGTGCCGTGGAGCCGCTCATCGAGATGCTCAATGACGATGACGCCCGCGCGCGGGAGTATGCTGCGATCGCGCTGGGGCAGATCGAGGACCCGCGAGCAGCCGAGCCGCTTCTGGCCGGCCTGAGAGACAAAGACGACCGCGTATGGAAGGCGGCCGCGCGTGCTCTGCCAAGACTGGGACATGCCGCAGTCCCCGCCCTGCTCGCGGCACTCAGAGATGAGAACTCGCGGGTCAGCGGGTACGCGGGCTCGGCACTGGCATCCATCGGGGCGGCCGCAGTGGAGCCACTGATCGCGCTGCTCGACTCGGAGGACCCGGACCTGCGCAGGCAGGTGATCCTTACTCTAGGTCAGATAGGCGATCCTCGAGGCGTCCCCGCTCTCGTCGCTGCGCTCGGAGATGATTCCGCCGAGATCGGCCGCCATGCTGCGTATGCGCTGGGGCGGACCCGCGATCCGCGGGCGGTTGAGCCCCTGATGGAGGCGCTGCGAACCGGGGGCGACGAGGTCAGGAAGAACGCCGCCCGCGCGCTCGCAAGGGTCGGCGCCCCGGCCGTCGAGCCCCTCATCGGCGCGCTCAAGGACGAGAATCCCGCGGTTCGCGAGCGGGCCGTCTGGACGTTGGGGGAGATACGCGACCCGCGTGCGGTGGATCCGCTCCTGGAGGTCCTCGCGCAGGACCAGTTCCACGTCCGAGCGGCGGCCGCCCGCGCGCTGCATTTTGCAGTCGAGCGACGGGTTTCCGACGCTCTGATTGCAGCGCTCAAGGACCCCGACGCCGAGGTCAGAAAAGGCGCGGCCGAATCCCTGGGGCGTCAGCATGATGAGCAGGCCGTCGTGCCCGTGATCCTCCTGCTGGCGGATGAAGACCCGGAGGTCAGGGGCATGGCCGCAGGCGCGCTGGGTGAGATGAAGGACGCGCTGGCCGTCGAGCCCCTGATAGCGGCCCTCGAGGACGAAGACCCAGGGGTGCGCAAGTACTCCGCGGGCGCGCTCGGACGAATCAAGGATCCGAATGCCATCGAGGCCCTCACGCAACATCATCTACAGGACGGGGATGAGAACGTGCAAGAGGCATGCCGCTGGGCGCTCGAGGAGATCAGACGGCGAGAGCTGGGCCTCGACGAAGAATGCCCGGACTGCGTCGAGCGCAAGTAGGGGGTTCCGGCCGGCGTCGCGCGCTATAGGTAGACCCCGTGCTCCCTCACGAGCTCGACGACGCGGCGGTAGCGTTCGAAGCTCACCTGAGGCGGGATTGAGTGGTCGGAGTGAAACACATACCCGCCTGGGTTCGACATCCCGATCTCAAGCTTGCTGCTCACCTCGCGCTCGAGCTCGGCCTGGTCCTCTGCGAAGAACGTCCGGACGTCCACCCCGCCCATGAAGCACAGGTCGCGGCCGTACTCGCGGACCAGGTCCTCGAGGTCCATCCCCGCCTTCACCTCCAGCGCCTGGAGACAGTCAAACCCGGCCTCGATCAGCCATGGGACCAAGGCAGTGATATTCCCGCACGAATGTAGGATCGCCGGCCACCCCTGCTCGTGGAAGAAATCGCACAACCGCTTATGATACGGCAGTAGCTGCTCCCGGTAGGCGCGCGGCGAGAACAGCGGCCCGTTCTTATAGCCCAAATCATCCCACAGCCATGCTCCGTCGAACTCGAAACCCCTCTCCAAGTACAACTTCGCCATCCCGATTATCATCTCCGCATCGTACTCGTACAGCTCCCGCACCCAGTCCGGCTCTTCCGCTATGGCCAGCAGCAGCCGTTCCGGCCCGACCTTCCGCCAGGTGGCCTCATAGCCGGGAATCGCCGAGAGGCAGATGAACTTACCCTCCCGTCGCCACCGGGCGTGTTGAGCTCTCACGGTGTCCCAGTCCACACGGCCGGGATCGGGCTCCAGGCGGCCCTTCATTTCATCCCACTCGGCGCGGGACTTGATGCGGAAGTCCAGCAGCTCAGGCGTGGAGCGGTGGTCAGTCCAGTCCCGTTTGAGGATCCCCCACTCGTCCCGAACAGTGACCCACTCTTCGGTGCGCTCCACCTCCTCCGGGGCAAACCCGAACGAGTTGTCCACCGGCAGCATCCGTATCTCCGTGCTGAAGTAGTCGTCCGGGGAGACCTCCGGGCCTAGCCCCTCCTCTCGCCAGCGGTTCTCGGTCGCCTCCCAGAAGGACTCATGGATCGGCACCCTATCCGGGCATTCGTGGCGCAGCGCCTTTTCCACTCGCTGCCGCGAGATCATCGTCAGGTCCTCCTGCGGCCAACTTCCACCTCTTGGGACTCGCTCCTGCATTCGGGCAGCAGGAACGCATCCGCCCTTTCCGAAGGCCAACGAGGCGGTTTCGCGGGGCCACCGCCGGGCCGCCTCAGGAGATAGTCATGTCGAGGATACTGGTCCTCTACGACACACACTCGGGGAACACGCGGGCGATGGCTGAGGCCGTTGCGGACGGCGCCCGATCGGTCGCGGGAACCGATGTCACGCTCAGGCACGTAGACAAGGCACAGCCCAGCGACCTGTTGGAGCACGACGGGATTGCGGTCGGGTCTCCCACGTGGTGCGGCGTGATGACCTGGAAGCTGAAGAAGTTCTTCGACGAAGCGATCTGCACCTGGGGCAAGGTGGAGGACAAAGTGGGCTGTGCCTTCAGCAGCTCCGGAGGGCTTGGCGGGGGCAGCGAGATGACGTGTCTCTCGATACTGAACGTCATGCTCAACTACGGCCTGCTCGTCTTCGGTCTGACGGAGTACAGCGCGCCCGGCGTGACAGCCCACTATGGCGCCGTGGCCATCGGCGAACCCGACGCCGACGAACTCGCCGCCTGCCGGCTGCTGGGCCTGAAGCTCGTCCGCCACGTTCAGAGAGTCAAAGGCGCCTAGAGCTCGACCGGCTGTTCCCGCGCGGGCCGGAAGAAAGACCCCGGTGCTCAGGCGATTCCAAGCCAGCTCAGGGCGTTCTTGCTGAAGATCCGCTCCCTGGCTTCGGGAGAGGCGCCGGCATCGCGCAAGATGCTTTGGTCCTCAACCAGATGCCGCTTGAGGTCCTCGCCGTCCTCGGGGCGCGAGCAGTCGCTTCCATAGACGATGTGCTCGTCGCCGAGATAGGCCAGCGCCTTCTGGAGCGCGTCGACCTTCCAGATGCGGGGGGCACCGGTCGTGATGTCCACGTAGCTCGTCCACTCGCCCTCCTGGTTATACCTGAACTTCCCGTTTACTGCCAGGCATTCGTCCGTCCAGGGCCAGCTAATGTGCGCCATCGCGAAACGGATGCCCGGATAGTGCAACATGATCTCGAAGAACGCGGGGCGGCAGTACTGCGAGGTGTCGCTCGTGCCCCAGAGGATGCCCGTGTGGAAAAGCATGGGCTTTTTGTGTTCCTCAATCTTCTTGTAGCAGGCCTGCGCCCTCTCGTCCGCGGGATACCAGTGGTTCGGGATCATCTTCACGCCCCGCAGGCCCTTCTCGCCGAGCGCGTAGTCCACGGCCTCGACCGCGTCGGGGAGAGTCGGCTCGATCCATGCGAACCCGATGAGCCGGTCGGGGTCGGGCGCCACCAGCTTCACCACCTCGTCGACCGACTGCTTGTGGGCGTCCTTTGGCGGCACCGCGAGCAGCACGATCCGCTCGAGCCCGGCGTAGTCCAGGGCCTTCAGCACCTTGTTTCCGTCCTCGCCACCTCTCGTATGCACGTGCACGTCAATCGCCATCATCCTACCTCCTCACTCTATGTTCGATATCTCAATACGGCGACCTCTCGGCCGCCCTTTGGTAGTTCGGCCAGCGTGTCATCAGGTGCAGGCCGTGCGCGGCGCACAGGACGTAGAACGCGGCGCCCCACACCGGCGCTCCGAGGAACGTCAGCACAAGCCCATAGACGGCAAGGCTCGCGCCGAACGCGGACACAACGGCCGCGGTGCTGATGATCCCGCTGCGCGGGTCGCTCGCCCCCGACTGCACGCGCCCCAGCATCTTCGCCTCCAGGAACAGCGACACCCCGTAGTCCACGATGCCCACCAGGCCGAGCACCGCCGTCAGCAGCGCCAGCGCCTGCGCGTCCAACGACATCTCCGCCTTGACCATCCGCGGCACTGCCGGAAACACCACGAGGGGCACGACGTACGTGAGTGTCGCAATCAGCCGTGCGGTGCCCAGCGCCTTCGACCCATCGTCCTCCATCTCGCTGCCTCCCACGCGTTCCTCAGCCGGCCGTTCCAGCGCGCGTCGTCCGCGTCAGCTCCACCATCAGCCCCTCGAGGAGCACGAACCGTCCCAGGGGCCGAACCTCGACCTCCTCCGGGAAGCTATGCTGAAAGAGCCGGTTCTCACACATCCCTCCCGACAGGTAGAACGTCTTCGGCTGGCCGATGAACCGATATGCGTTCATGGCGATTCCCCGCGCAAAGCGCGCCACGGCCTCCGACTCCGGCACCCCCTGTGAAACCAGTTCGAAGAGCTGCTCCATCCCCAGCACTCCGCAGGTGACGGACACCGACTTCTTGGATGGCGCCACGGCATCGTAGTCGAGCCCGTAGTAGCGGCCGAGGAGCTCCAGCGTGAACCCGGTCAGCGCGCCACACGTCGTGGTCCAGTCCATGTCCACGAGCTCCCCACGCCGCAGGTGGACGTACTTCACATCGCGCGAGCCAACGTCGAGCAGCAGGAACTCCTCTTCTCCTATCAGCCTTTCCCCGCCCTGGGCGAGGGCGATCAGCTCATTCACGTGCCGCGGTGCCCGCCGCCGCGCGTTGTGGCCTGTGGCGATGTCGGCCGTGATGTCGTGCGCGTCCTTCGTCGGAAGCACGCGTGGTTCTTCGCTGCCGGTGTCCAGCAGCTTCGTCCAGGAGGTTCCGAAGTCCCCTAGCAGCGCCATGTCAATCCCAACCATGCCGTGTGGAGCGGCTAGCGTACACGCCCCCGCACCTTCCTGAAGTGGAGAAACGCCTCGATCTTGGCCCGGACCGGCTGCGACATCACACCGTCTACATCCACGTGGAGCCCACCGTGCCTTCGGGCCAGGTGGGACGCCACCACATTCTTGGGACAGAATGTCTGGGCGAAGAAGACGGTGGGCGCGTTATGGGGCACAGACATCTCCAACCGCCAATCGGCGGGCGTCCGGTTCTCCAGGCACCGGGTCCAGCCCAGCACCTGCGTGCCGTCGGGGAACAGGTCGTAGATGGCGAAGTCGGCCGCCGGGACGCCCCAGATCGCGCCGGGCGGATCGGGCTCCGGTGTGAGATCGAGGCGTTCCGGCTTGACGAGATCGTCGAGAATCGACTCCATTTTCCGCCTCAGTGGTAGGTTCGAATCGCTGATCGGCGTCCCGGCCCCTTCGCGATTTTCGTTCTGTGTCCGGACGACGGGGACGTCAACCAGTTCCTCCAGAACCTCCGCGAGCCCCCGCGCTGCGTCGCACTTGCCGTATCCCTCGTCGATGAGCACCTCGTCCAGGTCCAGGGCCAGCGCGTTGTCGAAAATCCGCCGGATGATCCGGCAAGTCGTGCGCGGGAGCACCGACTCGCTCCGCGGCTCCACCCCCTCAACCAGGTTATCCAGATCTACCAGCTCCTGGGAGCGGCGCGCCGCGAGTTCCTCTTCCGGCGGACAGCCAACGAAGCCGATTCTCCGTTTTCTCTCACTCATGCCTGCCTTGTGCTCCGGCTGACATGCAGCCACAGGGCGACGCAGCGCTCCTCCGCCTCAATTCCCCGCCTCTCGCCCGACGCGGCCGCCGCGAAGTCACCCGACGACACCTGGCGCTCCTCCCCCCCGATGGTGAGCTTCGCGCGTCCCTCGATCACATAACACACCGTCTCCTCCGAGTCTGCACGAGGCGCGAGCCCTTGTCCGGGCTCGAGGCAGAGCAGGAACGCCCTTACCGCGTCCGATCCGTAGATCAGTTGAGGCATGAACTTGTTGGAACGGAACTCACAGCCGTCCCGTAGATGCTGCGGCCTCATCCCACGATCCCGCGGGGCAAACGAGGTCACCCGCGCTCACACTTTCGCCGGGACACCCGCGTCGCCCTTCGGCGCACAGGTCCCCCCGACGAGGCGGAAGAAGGTGGCCTTGCCGCCCGCGCCGAATGGGCGACTCGCGTGTCAAAGGGGCCACAGTGGAGATTATCGACCCGAAAGAGCTGCTCGACTTGGACGCGGTTGCGGTCAGCATCTGGTGGCTGGGGAACGCGGGATTTGCCATAAATGCCGCGGGCACTGTCATACTGATTGATCCCGTTATCGAGCTCGAGGACGACACGGATCCGGTGACATCGGAGATCGGATTGCCCCTGCTCGTGCCCCTCCCTATCCGCGCGCGCAATATCGATCGTGCCGACGTCGTGCTCGTCACGCACGACCACGGCGACCACGCCGGCCGCCGCACCATTCCAGAGCTGGCGGCACGTACGCACGCCATCTTCATCGGGACCGAGCGCACGGGCTTCAAGTTCCAGCAGTTCGGAGTTGCGGAGGAGCGCATCCATACCGCGCGCTACAACCAGCCGATGAGGGTCGGCGGAATAACGGTGATCCCCACCGTTGCGAAGCATGAGGAGGACGCTATCCATACGCAGCGCGGCGACTGCTGCGGCTTTCTCATTCGCACCGCCGGAGTCACCATTTGGCATCCCGGCGACAGCGAGCTGCTGGAGGAGCACTTGAAGCGCACCGGCGTCAACGTGCTCATGCTCCCGATCGCACCGCACATCTTCGGCACCAGCGACGCGCAGCGGCTCGCCAACGCGACCCGGGCGCGGCACATAATTCCCTGCCACTACGGAACCTACGACTCCGACCTCTACTGGTGCAGTGGCGACCCGGCCGCGGTCGGCGCGGGTATCGAGGATGCGAGGCAGCGGTACCACGTGCTGAACATCGGCGAGAAGCTCGTCATCCCCCTACGCTAGACAACTGAGCTGACGCAATGCCAGAGCCCTTCCCCAGCGAGGAGTACCTCAGAGAGGAGCTGCGTGCCCTCGAAGAGGAGGGCTTTGACGTTGCTGAGCCGTATCGCCGGCTGCGGGCGATAGCCGGGTTGCCTGAATCGGAGACGTTCCCGGCGCGCCAGACCCTTCTTGCATCGCTGGACACCGTGCCTCGACGCCCCGATTTTCCCTACGACGAGCCCTCCGAGCTAGCAGCCATTCGCGCCGCCCGGTCCGAGGGCGCGCGCCGGCTTCCGCCGTCGGCTTCCGCAGACGCCCTCGAAGACAAGACGCTCGGCGCCTGGCTCGGCCGCGCCGCCGGCTGCCTCCTCGGCAAGCCCTGTGAAGGATGGAGCCGGGAGAAGATCGAGAGCGCACTCCGTGCTCTCGATGCTTGGCCCCTGTCCGACTACTGGCCCGTCGTGCGAGATCCACCCGAAGGGTTCGTGCATCGCTCGCAGACCGAGGCCGACGCGGGGAAAATCGCGTACCCAAGGCCCGACGATCCATCGCTCCGTGACAACATCACGCGGATGACCCGTGACGACGACATGGACTACCCCATCCTCGGGCTTCACATACTAGAGACCCACGGCCCCGGCTTCACCACCAAGGACATCGGGAACGCCTGGCTCCACCTGCTCCCCTACGGCTGCGTCTACACTGCCGAGCGGGCGGCCTACCGGAACCTCGTCAACGACCTTCAGCCGCCGGATACGGCCACCTACCGCAACCCATACCGAGAGTGGATCGGCGCGCAGATTCGCGCCGACATCTTCGGCTGGGCCTGCCCTGGGAATCCCGAGCGCGCGGCCGAGCTCGCCTGGCGGGACGCCTCCCTCTCTCATACCAAGAACGGCATCTACGGCGAGATGTTCTTCGCCGCGCTGCTTGCCGCCGCGTTCGTCGAATCGGACCTGCGCAACCTGATCGAGATCGCTCTCTCCGAGATCCCCAGCAACTGCCGCCTCCGCGAGGCCGTGCTGGACACCGTCGAATGGTGCGACAAAGACCCCGACTGGCAGACAACCTGGGATCGCATTAACGAGAAGTACGGCCACTACCACGGCGTCCACACCATCAACAACGCCGCTGTCGTCCTCATGGCTCTCTTCCACAGCCGCGGCGACTACGAGCGAGCCATCGCCATTGCCGTCATGGGCGGCTGGGACACCGACTGCAACGGCGCGACGGCCGGCTCGGTCATGGGCACCATCCTCAGCTCCAAGGCGCTCCCCGAGAAGTGGATCGCCCCCCTCAACGACTGCATCTCCTCCATCGTCATCGGCTACACCGACACACGCCTCTCCGACCTCGCGCGGCGCACCTGCGCCGTGCAGAGACGGATCGCCGGCTCATAGCCGGCGGTTTGGTTTCTTCGGCAACGAGCACGCGCTTCCAGCGTCTTCCGGACGCGGAATGTACCTGTGTCTGTCAGCCGTCTCGGTAGGGCGGAAGGACGAACGTTCTTGTGACGAAGCTGCCGAGAGACCAGACCCTTACGGCAGCAAGCTCCGGAACAATCAAAGACCGGAACAGACCGCTGGCGCCCCCGCGCCTTACGCCGCCAGCACCCCAAGCAGCCACCTGAGCACCATCCCCCACCCAATCGCCCACGACAGGCTCGCCAGCGTGCCGACGAGGTAGTACTCCACCTGCTCCTGCCATCGGAACCGCGCGATTGACTTGCCCGCGAAGATGAAGGCGATCGCCTGGTATGCCCCCACCAGCACCAGCGTCATGATGATGAACCGCTCGAAGTACCCAATCCATCGACCCGCGCCCTCTAGGCCATCCTTGCTCGCCTCCGACAACTTGAGTCGCCGGCATACCCAGCCGACGAACTCACCGCCGGCCCAGACGCCCAACGCATAGAGGGCTGTCCCCACCGCCACTTCCACTACGAAGTCGCCGGTTAGCACTCCGCACTACTCCTCTGGCACGTCGCCCTTGCGCCTTCTCAAAACGAATGAGGCCTGTAGGCCTTGTCCACCGCGGATAAGGCCCAGCGCCCTTATCCGAGCGCGATAAGGCTCCTGGCCCTCAGTGACTCGCCCTCGCCCGCCCCATCCCGAGCAGTTCCTTAAGGGTCCCCTGAGCGCTCAGGACTGCCCTATACCCGGCTGTTTGCAGGCTCTGTCCCACCGAGGCCGGAGCAACACCCTCCCGCTCGGCCACCTTCTTGAGCTCTCCCAGTTCCTTGTAGAGCCAGAACCGCTGGTAGTGGAGCGGCTGCCAACGCTCCTGGATAGCGGCCACCAGGTCCAGCATCCCGTTGACGGCGAGATCGAGGAAGCGGTCGTCAGTTTGGTACCGGATCGGGGTATTCTCTTTCTTCGCGGCATCGAGCGCGGCGCGCGACCTCTGGAAAGGCTCCCCGTCCATGAGCGCCGTCGTCTTCTCCAGCGGCGTGGCCAGCCCACCGATGCCGATTCCGAAGCGAGCCGCCTGCGGGTACAGCCCGCGGCACAGGAACTCAACCACGTCCAGGCTGGCGCCCGCGTCCGAGACCAGCCCCTGGAACTCATCCCCCAGCGTGATAGCGAACGGTACGGCCACCTCGTTCTGGAAGTACGCGTTACATTCCCGGAGCGCGTCCAGGACCCGGCGCTGGACCTCGGAGCGCTCGGCGCGCGGCAGCCGCGCCGACGCAACCAAGTCACCGGTTACTGCAACATACTCAGCCTGCTCGCCCATTCGCATGCTCCTGCCACCCAAGCCAAATCGAGCCGGCCCACCCACAGGCACTGCCCTTCTACGCGGCCGCCGCGACTCTCAGTACAAACTCCCGCGCCTTCTTCGCTTCCGCGTTGATCTCCTCGAGGGTGGTGCCGCCCACGCACTCCACCCAACAGGGGCCGGCGAACCCCGCCTCCGCCAGAATCGAGAAGATTCGCTCGAAGTCCACCAGCCCGACGCCGGGTGTAATCATTACCTCTCCGTGTTTGCCGCCTACCTCGTCCTTGATGCACATCGCGCGGACGTGCTCGACGACCGTGGGCAGGTCTTGCTCGGCCTTCTCGCCGGTGTAGTAGTAGATATTGCCTGGGTCATAGCACACGCCGAAGTTCGGATGGTCGAACCGCTCAACCGCGCGCAGGGGTCCCCTGCGAGCGCGCTGAGGCCGCCGTGTGGCTTGAGAAGGAGCATCACCCCGCGCTCGCCGGCAAAGTCCAGACAGCGCTCGACGGCCGAGTACCACTTCTCGTATTGGTCCTCGTCGGCGGTTCCCAACAGCACCATGTACGGAAGGCCTAGCCGCTGCACCCGCTCGATCTCACGCTGAAAGAGACGTACCGCCTCCTCCAGCTCGCGCGATAGGTCGGGGCTGCCGAAGACAACCTGCGGAAGGAGCCCGTGGCTCTCAACCGCGGCTTTCAGGCGCGCGATCTCTTCCTCAGTCGAATCGGCCGAGAACACTGGTCCGTCGTCAAACGGTGCTATCCCTACGATGGGGAAGCCCGCCGCGGCGATGCCGCGCAATGCTTCCTGGAGCGTGAAGTCCCACCAGGGCCGTGTCCAACACCCAAGCTCAATCTCCATATCAGCCTCCGTCTGACACTCTCTCCCCCACAGCGTATGTTCGACGCAGCTATACCCTGACGAACCTGCCCGTCCTCGCCGACTTGTACACCGCGAACGCAATCGCCAGATTCTTCCGCGACTCCCGCGCTGGGCTCGGCTTCGTCTTCTTCCCTCGTATCAGCGTCAAGACGGGTGTCAGCATCCCCGACCGCCGATCTCCCGTCTCGATCTCCTTCACACCGCGGCGCGTCACCAGGACGGGCTTCCCGCCGGATACCGCCTGGTCCATGTGGATGACCCCGTTCGTGCCCACAATCTTCGTCCAGTCCGCGTGGTACTTGCCGGCCGTCCACGTATCCTCGATCACCGCCACCACACCGTTGCTCAGGCGGAGCGTGGCGCACCCGTAGTCCTCCACCTTCAATTCAGTATAGCGCTTATTAGCTATCTCCCCATGGACCACCTCGACCTCGGCATCGAAGAGATATCGCAGGATGTCTATCGTGTAGATCGCATGGTCCGCCCATGCGCCAAAGGGGACGAGCTTCGCATCCGTCCACCAGCTCGGACCGGTTCGGTCGTGCCACGGCTTCGGCAGTCCTGACCACATCGTCTGATAGAAGCTCACCGGCTGTCCGATCGCCCCCCGCCTGATCATCGCCCTCAGCCGCGACTGCGTCCCCCCGCGGCCGAGCTGGTCGAACGACCACAGAACACAGCCCTCGCTCTCGGCGAGTTCGATGAGGGAATCGGCCTGCCGGAGCGTCCTCGCCATCGGCTTCACACAGGCGACGTGCTTCCCGGCCCTGAGCGCCCTGCGCACCACCCCGACGTTGTCGCGCGTGTTTCCCAACGAGCAGACCAACTCGACGCGAGGGTCCGCGATGACGTCCTTGTAGTCACCCGTGACGTAGTCCGTCTCGTACTTGGCCTTCACCTCCGAGAGCCTCTTCTGTGACCCATCGGCAATGGCCACCAGCTTCACGCCGGCCCCCTTGCTGGTTTCCTCCAGAATCCCGAACGCCGTGTACCAGTGATCGAGGCCGATGAGGCCAATGCCAACCTGTCTTGCCATGCTCGACTCCTTCGCAGTATGTCTCTCATGCCGTCGGTCATGTTTTCCGGCTGTCTGTCAACTGTCCTGCTGAAGCGCAGGACTGAGGCACGGCTCGCCGAAGCACTGGTGCCGAGTCTCGCGGAGGGAGCTTGCCCATGGGCGGTGCCACGGGAGAGCCGTTTCCCGACCTGAAACACCATCTTCT
>Ga0114922_10004806_pt1 | contig 12508 bp, 9 predicted proteins | sample AartaG_FD_100975 | JGI IMG/M metagenome (GOLD analysis project Ga0114922, IMG submission 100975) | Deep subsurface microbial communities from Aarhus Bay to uncover new lineages of life (NeLLi) - Aarhus_00045 metaG | ecosystem: Environmental > Aquatic > Marine > Oceanic > Sediment | place: Aarhus... | reverse complement strand
TAAAGGGTAATAGGAAATCAGGTTGATGTATACGATAAAAGAGCTAATGGACATTTTGCTCAATGTGAGGCGCTTACCCACCCTTTCCCCGGTAGCTCTGATGCTTATGCAGTCGCTCAGCGAAGATGAGCCCAATGTGGGACGGATCAGCAGGATAATTTCCGATGACCCTCCCACTACCAGCATGATCCTGAAACTGGCCAATTCCGCGATGTACGGAGCGCGGCGTACTATTCTTACTGTACAGGATGCTGTTATCCGATTGGGTTTCAAGGAAATCCACAAGCTGGTTATCGATATTTCCATGATCAAGTATTTGTCCGCATTGCCGGAGGGCGTTCTGGATTCGGTCGATTTCTGGGAGCACTCTATCGGCGTGGCTTTCTGCATGGAAGAAATCCAGGATATGACCAATCTGCTTGAGAATAACGGCTCTCATGCCCATGTCGTGGGATTGCTTCATGATATCGGCCGCCTGATCACTGCAACGCATATGCCGGAAGTCCATCAACAGTTTAGCGAGAACAGCGGTGAAATAAATACCGGCGAAAACATCATTGTGTGGGAAAAAGAAATAATCGGCCTCGATCACGCCCAGATAGGAGCGGCAGTACTTGAGTGCTGGGGCTTGCCTATGGAAATAGTCAATGGCGTTCGTTTCCACCACCAGCCGGATATCTCTCCTAAGCCGCAACGCAAAACGAGTTACCTTGTCTGCCTCGCCGATAGTATTTGCAGGAAATTGAAGTTGGGTAGTGTGGGGGAAGGGCTGATTGGAGAAATAAAAGAATCGTTATGGAATATCCTTGGGATTTCCAGTGATATTGCCGATGAAGTTATCGCAAGAGTGCAGGAAAAGGTGAAAAAAAGCGATGTTCTGCTCTCCATTGGCGGTTTAAATAAAAAATAATAACCGGGCTCGCCTGCCTACCCTCTTAGCGAGCCAGCTTCTGTCCCGCCTTTGATAATATACTCGAATCCAAACTACATACTGGATAACAGTTTCCGGCAGGATGGCGGAAGTGGTGGCATGGTCAAATTTGTTTCTTGCCCAAATAGCGGAAAAACTTAATTTTTCCCCTTATCCGGCCGAACCCGGCCGCAAACCCGGCTTTTGAGATGAGAATAACAATCCCGAACAGATACCGGATTTATGTATCAAGCTTCCTGATGGACATGGTTTGTGCTTTCGTTGTCGGGGCTGCGGCGGTTTATGCAATCGAACTCGGCGCCGGGCCGATGCATCTGGGACTGCTCGGTGCAACTGGCGCGGCATTTTACATAATATCCTGCATATTGTCAGGGAAGCTCTGCGATCTGCTATCGCGTAAAGCAATAATTCTATCCTCATCCGCACTGACTGTTTTGAGTTGTCTGATGTTGACAAGGGCGGCAGCTCTGGGGGAGCTTTTCGTTTATTATGGCGGCTTTCATGTTGGAATCGGCTTTTTCTGGCCCGCTCTTCAGGCTCTTCTTGCCGACAGCCGCCACGCAAAAAGCCTGGCCACCACTCTGGGTAATTTCTGTATCTTCTGGAGTCTCGGTTTCACAGTGGGCCATTATGTCTGCGGATACCTGACAGAGCTGAGTGCAACGCTGCCCTTTGCCTGGTGCGTGGCGGCAAGCCTGGTAATTCTGACAATTTGCCTTACCCTATCCGATATCGAAGGCAAAGAAAAAGGGGCCAGCGCGGATTTCCTCACCCGTACCAACACACAAACAAGGCTCCTCTGGAAACGTTTCCTGGTCAGTGGATGGCTGGCCAATTTTATCCTGGTTTTCACCCTCTCCTCTGCTAAAATGCTGTTTCCCAAGCTGGCCCTTGATGTCGATCACCTTGACCGGGCCGTTCTGGGTATCATGCTTGCCATGATTCATGGCGGCCAGGTTTTCATGTTCTGGCTTGTCAAGTACTGGCACGGCTGGCAATATAACCGGCCAACCTACATCCTTACCCAGCTTCTTGTTCTGCCCGGCACAGCACTGCTTGCATTCAGCAGCAACGTGGCCGCCTACGCCGTCGGAATGTTTTTGATCGGCCTTTGCTCCGGGTTCACTTACGCCTCGAGCATTTATTACAGCACCAGCCGCCCGCCTGAATCCGCCACGCGCACGGGGTTTCACGAAGCCTTTATCGGTCTCGGCGTTTTACTCGGCCCACTTGCCGGCGGTTTCGTTTCAGGCGTATGGAACCTTCACTCGCCCTACATTCTCTGTTCTGTTCTGGTGATAGCCGTTCTTGCAACGCAGACCTGGCTGCTTTATCAACCGGTGTCTCGGGGGGAAAAAGCCGCACGGTCTTTTCAGCACTGAGGCGGACAAAATTGCGGCAGTATCTTTACAAAGAATAATCCAAGCAGAATAGTGCTTCTGCGCTTGCAAACGGTTATGGGTTAGGGGATAATTCCCTCTGAAATTTCTGCAGCTTTTCAGGGACAATGCAGGCAGGTGAAACCAGAACTGATCATGAACGCCCGTGTTTAACAGGCGATGAGGTTGCCGGAACAGAAACCTTAATCCGAGGCTTCTTCCTCCTTTTCTTCGTCATCGGTTTCGCCAGTCCTCACGCAGGAAACCGAATACTCCATTGCCGCGCGCATGCAACCGTTGCAGGAGATGCATGAGTACGGCTCGAAATTTCCCTCCCGCCAGTGCGCAACAAGATCCGGGGTGCGGATAAGCGGACGCCCGATACCCACCAGATCGGCATAACCCTTGCTCAACAGTTCTCTAACCGTCTCAGGCGAACGGATTCCTCCAGTGACAATCACCGGCAGGCCACAGGCCTGCTTGATTATTCCGGCCTGTTCGCGGAAATAGGCCTCTTGCTCCCTCTTGACAATCCGGGTGCGTATCGGGTTATTGCCGCTTACCGAGATAATATCACAGCCTGCCTCGGCAATCATTGCCGCGGCGATTTTGGAATCATCGAGAGTGATCCCGCCCGGGGTGAAATCCTCGCAGTTCATCCGGAAAATCAACGGCAGATCCGGGAGCAATTTTCTGATCCGGCTAACCACATCCACAGCAAAGCGGGCCCGCTGCCTCTGCCCTCCACCGTAGATATCGGTGCGCTTGTTGAAAGTGGGGCTCAGAAACTCGCTGATCAGATAGTGATGGGCGCCGTGGATTTCAACCGCATCGAAACCCGCCTCTTCTGCAATTGTCGCGGCACGGTCGAAATCATCCAGGGTCTGGTCGATCTGCCACCTGGTCAGCGAACGCATGATATGAGCGTTTCCTTTGTGAAGTTTGCCGGCTTTTTCGATCTGGGTGTTTCCGGTGAGGGCGATCAGGGAGGGGCCGTAAATCAGGCCTTCCGGATCGTAAGAGGGTATTGCGTTGAACCCGCAGTGGGCGATCTGAAGACATATCTTGTCGCCCTTGGTATGCACCGCATCCACGAGCCTTTTCAAACCCGGAATGTATTCATCCGAGGCTGCTCCCAACATTCGGGGAACGGCGCGGCTGTTCTTGCTGACAAAGGCAAATCCGGTAATTATCAGCCCGAGCCCGGTTCCGGCGAGCTTTTCGTAAAAATCAACTACCTTCTCGGTAACAAAACCCTCCTCATCCGCTGTTCCTGACCAGACAGGCGCCCGCACGAACCGTCCGGATAATTTAAGTCTTTTTGTCTCGAATGGTTCAAACGCGCTGTTGATAATCGAGCTCACTGAATTCGGCATTAATTCTCCAGTTGACTTCTATTAAAACGCTCCTGCTGATTCCGCAATCGGCCCTGTCTGAGCAGTGAATACAATTGAGTCGCAGGTTTAATGGAGCAAAAATAGTTTTCAGCTCGAATTTCCGTAAATCCTTTTGATTTCCTCCAATCTCTGCAAGATCGGCAACTGCTGAGTGCAGGCTGTTTCGCACTCCCCGCAGGCTGTGCAAAGGTCCAGTTCGTGAAGGTTTTCTATCCCGTAGTGCCACTTGAGACGGTCGTAGAGGCTTTCCTCGCTCTTGAGCATCAGGTGATTATATGCCTCGATGTATTTATAGACCTCGATTCCCTGGGGACAATCCTTGCAGTATTGGCAACCGGTGCAGAGCCGGTCGAACGAATCCTCCACATGCTGCTTCATCTTCTCGAGGTCTATCTTCTGTGCCGGGTCGAAATTTTTCCAGGCCCCTACCGCGCTTCTGAGATCATTGATGTTGCGGAAACCGACAAGCGCAGTGGTGATTTCCGAGTGGGACCAGAGGAATTCCAGAGCAGCCGAGACCATGCTCTGCTCACTCCGGTTCCTGATATAGGAAAAGACTCCGGGATTATCGGGGATTGTGCCGCCGCCCAGCGGGTTCATCACCACCAGACCGATTCCGGCACGGCTCGCGGCCCTCACCCCATCTTCCCTGTAAGGGAAATTAACCGCATTATAGCCCAGAGTGACTCCTTCGAAGATATTTTCATCGATCACTTGTTTAACTTCATTGCCGGCCAGGTGGGTGCTGAAAGCCAGGTGTCGCACCAGGCCCTCCTGTCGCGCGGCAAGCAGAGCGTCGACTGCGCCACCCGCTTTGCGCCCCTCCCAGCCGTCTAATGTCAGGATATACCAACAATGATAGAAATCGATCCGGTCCACCCCGAGCCTTTCCAGGCTTCTGTGCAAATCGGCGCGCACACCCTCGGCATCCGGCTTGCTGGTTTTCGACGACAGGTAAAACTCGCTGCCGGTTGATCTCATCTGCCGGAGGGCGTGGCCTATTATTTTCTCGCTCATATCTGCGCAGTAAGTCGGAGCGGTATCGAAATAATTGATTCCCTCATCATAGGCGGCCAGGACAATCTCGGCCATTTTCGATACGTTCTTTGGTTCGGCGAAACGCATGCCGCCGAACCCCAGGCGGCTTATCCGAAGGCCTGTTTTTCCGTACAGTGAATACTCCATCAGCTCGCAATCCTCTCCAAAACAGTCGACTCGAAAAAAGCTGAAGGTTGCTCGAGATAGATGCGGAATCCAGGATTGGTTAATTTAAAAGTACAGGTTTAAAAAATCCACCCTTAAGAAAACTAAATATTCCAGTGAAGCAGAAAAGCTCGGACATACGCGTTTGATCTGATTTGCGAAAAAATGTCACTCCGTTATTAACCAGAGCAAAATATAGTTTGACTACAGAATTACAAAAAAGTATTATAGCTGCTATAATACTTAAACTGGTTAAAACCTGAATCCAAGCAGAGCGAAAAAGTGAAATTTATCCTCACCGGCGGCGGTACCGGCGGCCATGTTTACCCTGCCATAGCAATCGCGGAAGAGCTGAAAAAGCATTTCGGTGATTCAAATACAGAATTCCTTTATCTTGGGGTTCGTGGGCGGGCCGAGGAAAAAATCGTCCCGGGCCAGGGTTACGATATCCGTTTTGTCAGCAGCGCCGGGCTGGCCGGGATAGGATTCAAGCCGCTGATATTAGTTTCGGCACTCAAGATTGGGTTCGGTATCTTTCAGGCCCTGTTCATTCTTCTGCGTTTCCGGCCGGATGCGGTAATCGGGACCGGCGGATACGCCAGCGTTCCTGCAGTGCTCTCCGCGATAATTCTGCGCAGGCTCGGCCTGCTTCAGGCACGAATTTTCATCCACGAGCAGAACTTTGTCCCGGGGCGCTGGAACCGCATGATCAGCCGATGGGCGGACCGGCTCTGGATCTCGTTCGAGGGCTCGGCTCGCTTTTTTCCCAGGGCTCGAGTTGAATTCACCGGTTACCCGATACGCCAGCAGATCGCCCCTCTGGATAAGGCCCAAGCCCGTGAGAAGCTGGGGATTGCTCAGGATGCTACAGTTGTGCTGGCTTTCGGCGGCTCACTGGGAGCAAGAACGATTAACCGCGCAATCTCGGATGCCCTCCCCGCCCTGCTTGCCGATCCGAAAATCGTTGTATTTCACGGAACCGGTTCACTAAAGTCAAAAACATACGATGCGGTTAAAGACACTGCCGAAAGGATTAAAGCGCTCCCCTTGAGCCGGGAGGAGTTGTCCCGTTATCATCCGCAGGAATATCTTAGTGAGATCCACAACTATTACGCCGCGGCTGATTTGGTGGTCAGCCGCGCGGGAGCGGGCACTCTGAACGAACTCTGCAGCTGCGGCCGCCCGGCTCTGGCAATTCCTAAATCCAATCTGGTCGGCGAACACCAGGTGGTAAATGCCCTGGCCATGTCCAGAGCCGGCGCCTGTGAAGTGATTTTCGAACGCCCGGTAATCGTCCGGGGCAATCCCGAGGCCGAGGTAAGAGGCAAATTTCTCGCCAGCCGGATACTGGATCTGCTTTCGGATCAGGAAAGGCTTGAGAAAATGTCCCGAGCCGCTCTCGGGCTGATAAACACCCACAGGCGAGATATCTTTGCCGAATCGGTAAAAACGGAGATTCGGGGAGAGCGTCTTCCCCGCCAGGTTCAGGCAAAAGAGCAAGTTGCGAAAGATGATGATATGGATCCTGCGAGGCTGTCCCACCTTTCTCCTGTGGGAGTCCTGGCTTATACTGATAAAATCACCGCAGGCAAAGAGACGAGCCAGATCGACAGCCATCCGAATGTCGAGCTCCTGCGTTATTTTGCAGACGGCTACCTGATCAGTCCCAGGTGGCAGATTCGCAATATCGGGGTCAAACTGATCGGGCTAACCAATAATCTCTACCGGCGAAAACTGCTTCTGGCGCTGGCCAGCGACCGCTCGCCGGCCCCTATCTGGAAGAGGATTATCTGGAAGGATTTCAGGCAGGTTGGATTTATCCGGCGCAACGCCCTGGTGGCTCTGACCCGGTTAGGGATTTGGGACGAGGAGCTGCGCCGGGTCCTGGTTTCTGCGCTTGAAGAAGAACCTTACTATGAAGTTCGCGTGCAGGCGGCCTGCTCTATAATCCAGCTCCGGGATAAAATCGGTTCCTGTGAGAATCTGGCCAGGGCACTGAAAGCCAACCTGAACCACCATTCACTCGAGGTGCGCTGGTGTTGTCTCGAGGCTCTGGGGGCAGTCGTACCCAACTCCGGCTATCTGGGAAATGTCAATGACTACCTGCTCCATCCCAACTGGCGAATCCGCCAAGCCCTGCTCAATGCGTTGAGACACCTTTTTGAACGCGGATTAATCACTCCTGCCGACCCTGTCCTGAAACGGCTGGAGAATCTGATCCCCACATGCACGGATTTTATACCCACTTTTCCGCTTAAACGCACGCTCAACCGGTTACTCAACCTCCGGCAGAGCAAAGTTGGAGAAGAATCAAGTCAATAAATCCTAAACGGGGCGAAAATACGATGATCTATTACCTTTGCAAATACGTGCTCGAACCTCTCGAGGGTTTAGAGTGGACCCGGCTGGCCAGCTATATCTCCTTTCGTTCAATAGTAGCCGCAATCACCGCTTTCCTGCTGATCCTCGTTTTAGGCAACCGGCTGATCAGGCTCCTCTACCTGCGGGGCGCAAGAGACACGATGCACGATTACGGTTTCATGGACCCGGAAAGTAAAAGAGACACGCCGACCATGGGCGGGATTCTGATCGTGGGGGCGGTTTTCCTGGCGATTCTGCTCTGGAGCGATCCTGCCAACCCGTTTGTCCAATGGATTCTTTTGGCAATGCTCTGGTTCGGCGCGATCGGATTTATTGACGACTACCTGAAAGTGAAACACAAGGACAGCCGCAAGGGCTTGAGCCAGATAACCAAACTCAGCCTTCAGACCCTTTTTGCCATTGTTTTCATGCTGACCTATCTCTCCGATTTTGCCAGTCCCTTATCCGCCGAAAGGATCAAGCTGCTTCAGGGAGCGACTGGTGTAACTGCCGAAAATTATAAGTTTTACCTTCAACTTCCTTTCTACAAGTACCCCGTGCTGAATCTTTCCTGGATCTATCTGCCGTTCGGTGTTTTCGTGATCCTGGCGATTAGCAACTCGGTGAACTTCGCCGACGGCCTGGACGGCCTGGCAATCGTGCCCACTTCTCTCACAGTCGGCGTTTACGGTGTTTTTGCCTATATCATCGGCAATTCCATCCACTCGAAAACCCTGCTTTTTACACACATCGTGGGCAGCGGAGAGTTGTCGATTATCCTGGCTGCACTGGTCGGGGCGGGTCTCGGATTCCTCTGGTTCAACGCTTTCCCGGCCCAGATATTCATGGGAGATACCGGCTCGATGGCGCTCGGCGGCGTGCTGGCCGTGGTGGCGATCATGATCAAGCAGGAGTTCCTTTTTATCCTTGCCGGCGGGATTTTTGTCGCAGAGGGAGCATCCGTGCTGATCCAGGATAAAATCGGGATAGGGTTGCTGGGCCGCAGGATTTTCCACCGCGCCCCGATCCATCACAATTACCAGCATCTCGGTCTGGCCGAAACCAAGGTTGTCGTACGTTTCTGGATCGTGGGAATAATTCTGACGCTTCTCAGTCTGGCCACCATTAAAATCCGTTAGCGCAGGGATTCGAATCATGTCTCCTGCATCAATTCGGTCTCTGGTTCGTGAAACCGCAGTGTATGGTATCAGCGGTGTATTGGCCCGAAGCATGGGCCTTCTGCTCCTGCCTGTCTTGAGTAATTTTCTGCCCCTGGACCAATTCGGCCATCTCACACTGGCCTTTGTCCTGATCGGCCTTATCCAGCTTTTCCTCGTATTCGGTATGGGCAATTCACTTGTCCGCCATTTGATAGGAGCACAGAACAAGAAACTGGTATTCAGCTCCCATTTCTGGCCTCTGCTCACAGTGAGCGCCAGCGGAAGCCTGGCTGTGTTTCTTTGCGCTGAAGACATTGCCCGCTACTATTTTGCCGCACCGCTGCCCGGGGATGCACAGATGATCAGGCTGGCGGCTGTAATCCTCTGGTTAGACGCGCTGAACATACTCCCCTACAGCCTTCTCCGGGCACTTAACCGCCCCTTTACCTACCTTGCCGGGATATTGCTGTCAGCAACGGTTTACGCAGCTCTGGTGGTCTATCTGCTGGCTTTTCGAGATTTGGGCATGACAGGAGTTCTCTATGCCAACGTAATCGGTTCGGCTGCGGTTTTTCTCTTTTTTACCCCCCTGATGAAAAAATTCCTGCGCCCGGTTTTCGACAGGGAAGCTTTCCGCACCTATTTCGTTTTCGGCTTCCCGATCATTTTCAGCAGCCTGGGCAAGATTCTGATCGATATGTCCGGGCGCTGGATTCTCGACCGCATGATGGGCGCAAAGGAGGTAGCCTATTACAGCGCGGGGTTCAGGCTGGCCTCTGTGGCCAACCTGGCTGTGGCCGCATTCACACTGGCATGGAAACCATTCCTGGTGCGCGCGGCAGGTGAGAAAGACCCGGATAAGATTTTCGCCAGAGTGATGACTTTTTCAGTCGTCGCGCTTTGCTTCCTGTTCCTGGCAGTATCTTTTCTTGCCGACAACCTGGCAAGAGTCGAATTTTTCGGCTTTCAACTGATTGAGCAGAGCTACTGGCCCGGGCTCGCTGTTATCCCGCCCGTGATGGTATCATACATATTTTACGGGATGTATATCAATCTGACAGTGGGCTGTGATCTCACAGGCCGGACTTATTACTACGCCTGGACTACGGGCGCAGCGGCTGTTGTGAACATAGCTGCAAACATCCTGCTGATTCCTTACTGGGGTATAATGGGAACGGCCTGGGCCACCCTGGTCGCTTATCTCCTTCAAGCCTCCATGCTTTACTTCCTCACCAGAAAGATCTACCCGGTTAACTATGAATGGATAAAACTGTCAAAGCTTTGTATATTGGCCGCAGCCTGCTTTGCAGTGGCTAAAATCGCTGGAGATCGCCTGGCGGCAGAAGTTTTTTTCCTGGCGCTTTTCTGCGTTCTGCTGTTTGGTACCCGGATCATCAACCGGGAGGTTTTAAAAAGCCTTTTCTCCATTTTTCCCACTTCCCGGGGGAAAAGCAGTCCTGGATGAGATTTTTCATTCCGCTTTTTTTGCGAACGTAGCTAAAATGTTGCGAGTTGGTCAATTATAGGTTAAACTTGCTCAGTGGTGGAGTTTGATATTGTCGCGATCGGTAAAAGTCATTGGTATACACGGAGGAGAATATGCGGAATAGTATCACCCTGGTCTTAGCTCTCGGGATAGCGTATCTGACACCGTGCTGGCCTGCATATCCTGACAATTGGCCTGAGGATACCGAAAAAATCGTGGTACAGAAGGATCTGGTGTACGGCACCAGCGGTGGAAGAGAACTCAAACTGACAATTGTCAGCCCGAGGAAAGGCAAAGGCCCCTTCCCTGCCGTTGTTTTCGTTCACGGCGGCGGATGGAGAGGAGGATCGCCTTATCATTTCGGCAGGCAGGCCAAAATTCTGGCGGATAACGGATATATCGGCGCATGTATCGAATACCGCCTTTCCGGAGAGGCTCAGTTCCCGGCTGCGATCGAGGATGTCAAGTGCGCGGTTCGCTGGCTGAGAGCGCATGCCGGACAATACCGGGTGAACCAGGAGAAGATCGCGGTCTCGGGAGGTTCAGCAGGCGGGCACCTGGCTCTGCTTGCCGGCACAAGCGGCGGTGTGAAAGAACTGGAGGGTACCGGCGGCTGGAACCAATATTCGAGCCGGGTGCAACTGGTGGTGGCTTTCAATCCAGTATGCAAACTCGCCGGGAAAACCCTGAGACCCGTACTTCAGTTTCTCGGTGTGCCGTACAAACAGAACCCGGAACTTTACAGGCGAGCCGAGCCTGCCTCCTATATCGACAGCTCTGACCCGCCCATGCTCCTTCTTCACGCTACCGGCGACAAAACAATACCATACAGTGAGTCTGTGGAATTTGTCTCCCTCTTACGGGCGGCAGGCGTGAACGCGGAGCTTTATACAAATCAAGGCCCTGGCCATGGCTGGTTCAATGATGAACCCTATTTTACGCCCACTACCAGGGCGCTGGTAAAGTTTCTCGATAAATATTTCAAATAGCCCTCTAAATCTTTAATATTTAACTTTAAGTTATAATGGTAAGTTAAATTTTACCAGGAGGTTTGCCGATGAATGTAACTCTAACTGCCCTTATCTCTTCCGCTGCGGCGATTTGTTTCCTGCTGGTCTCCGGCTGCGGAGGACCCCGGATGGCCCCATCAGCCGGAAAAACGATCCGGCTAGCCCAATCCGGAGATGCGGATGTAACTGGCACTGACAACGTGGCCCTGCAAAAGGCAGCGGATATGCTGCGTCCCGGCGACATTCTGGAGATCGGCCCGGGGACTTACAGAATGGAAAACAGTGTTTTCATCCCCTGCTCGGACGTGGTGGTGCGCGGCACACCAGGCGAAACCGTGCTGAAAAAGGGCCCGGGCGCAGGGAGCAAGATAGTTGACTGCGGCGATTACGGCGAGAGCGTGCTGGTGGTGGCAGAACCGGAAAAATTCAAGCCCGGCATGGGAATTTCAATTACAGACGATCGATACAGAAGCGGCTGGGCTGTAACAGTGAGTTCCGTGGCGAAAATAACCGGCGACACGCTCCACCTGACCCAGATGACGCTCCGGGACTACAATTATGAAACCGGCAATGCCAAAGTGGAGAACACGTTCCCGATCCTCTGCGCGGTTGATCAGAAAAATGTCACTTTCGAGGATATCACCGTGGACGGCAACCGGGATGAAAACCCTTATTTCCTGGACGGCTGCCGGGGCGGAGCAATCTATCTCTACAAGAGCACAGACTGCACGATCCGCAACTGTGTTGCCCGCAATTACAACGGTGACGGCATCTCCTACCAGATCACGGATAATGTCAAGGTGATAGACTGTGTATCGTACGGAAATACCAACTACGGCATACATCCCGGCACGGGAAGCCCGAACTCGGAAATCAGCAATTGCCATTTTCACCACAACGACCGGATCGGTTTTTTCCTCTGCTGGCGCGTACGCTACGGCCTTTTCCACGACAACCTGATCGAAAACAACGGCCTTTACGGAATCTCGATCGGCCACAAGGACACTGACAATCTGTTTGAAAACAACACGATCAGAAACAACGGTTTCAGTGGAGTCTATTTCAGAAAGGAGACTTTCAAGCTGAGCGGCCACAGGAACGTTTTCCGGAACAACAAGATCCAGGATAATGGTAACACTGACAGGGGCTACGGAGTCTACGTGGACCTGCATGCAGGAGAGATCACCCTTGAGGGCAACACAATAGAAGAAACCCGCTCAGGCGGCGAGCGCACCCAGCGCTACGGGGCGTACGTGGTCAGGAACGCCGGGCCGGTTCATCTGAAAGACAACACCATGAAAGGCCACCTGGCGGGTGACTTTTTCGATGAGAACAAATAGAGGGGGTGATTTGAAATATTTTTTAGAGTTCTGACAGATATTTTAACACACGGCAATCATCACGGACAGGCTTTTCCTCGCCCCTTTCACTTAAGAAGACCTTTGAAAAAATCACAGCAGAAGGGATGAATTTTTCAGCAGTCTGGTGGATGACACACCCCGCCCGCCGTAGGCGGGCACCCCTCTCAAGAGGGGAGTTACACACCCCGTCCGCTTCGCGGCCACCCCTCTTTCTAGAGGG
>Ga0114922_10004805_pt1 | contig 12513 bp, 8 predicted proteins | sample AartaG_FD_100975 | JGI IMG/M metagenome (GOLD analysis project Ga0114922, IMG submission 100975) | Deep subsurface microbial communities from Aarhus Bay to uncover new lineages of life (NeLLi) - Aarhus_00045 metaG | ecosystem: Environmental > Aquatic > Marine > Oceanic > Sediment | place: Aarhus... | reverse complement strand
CTTGCCTGCGGACATGCGCCTGTAGTACTCGTCCAGCGTGCGGTTCTCCTCCAGCATGTAAGCGGGCCCGGGCGGATGCCACGGCTCCTCGCTCCAGCCCTGCAGGTCGTCCCTCCAGTGGTGGTAGATCTTGCCCAGGCTGACCGTGGTGTAGCCGCTCTTCTTGAAGTGCTCAGGCAGCGTCAGCACATCCGGCATGACCTGGCGCACGGGATGGTGCAGGTCGTAGATCGTGGTGGTGTCGGGCCGCATGCCGGTCAGCAGGCTGGCCCGCGACGGCGCGCAGACTGCTTGCTGGCAGTAAGCGTAGGAGAAAGCCACGCCTTCGGCCGCCAGCCGATCGATGTGGGGCGAGATCATGCGCGCGTGGCCGTAGCACGCCAACTGCGGCCGCAGATCGTCAACGGCGATGAACAGGACGTTCATCCTTCGCCGACGCGGGGGTGCAAAGGCAAGTTGCGGCAGGCTCATCGCGGCCACGCCCGCCCCCACGGCCCTCAAGAACCCCCTTCGGTCCATTCGGCTTGCCATGCTTGCTCCCGCTGCATTGACTGGCCGACGCGAAACGTCGCTCATTGCTCGACCGCCCTGGCTGTCCGCCCCTTCAGGCGCGGGGATCAGCCCCGGCTCCTGCCGTTTGCGGTGCGCTGTAGGGGCCGCAGTTGCACAGGTAGTCGTCCGGATGCTGCCGGTGCCGCGCGAAATCGTCGGCGAAGTGCTCCCACAAGTCCCGCTTCTCGCGGCAGAACGCGTAGGGCGTCTGCGGGCTGACGCGCTCCAACTCCGAGATGACAAACTGGTAGACCATCGTGCGGCAGTCGTCCGGCACCTCACAGCCCGGGGCGCAAGGCTGGCCCTGCGCATCCTTCATGGCCCGAACGAACTCCTCGTCCAGAAGCGACATGTCGAAGATGCGGCGCATCGCCTCGCAGTCGGAGAAGCGGATGGTCTCGATGGTGATGACGTCGGGCGCGGTCTTACTGAACAGGAGCTCGATCATCTCCCGGTTCTCCTCGCGCCAGCCCTTCACCGGTATGATGGGGGAGAAGCGGACGCGGACGGGATAGCCGGCCTCCTGGCACTTGCGGATGGCCTCGATGCGGGACTCCATCGGGGCCGCGCGCCACTCGAACTCCGCGCTCTGCGTACGCGCGCTCAGGCTCCAGCAGCAGACCGTATGCCCGCGGTGGTCGTAGTCCAGCAGGAAGTCCACGTGGTCGCTCTTGCCCACGTAGAGCTCGAGGGCCTGGCCGGACCGGTGCGCGAAGTACTCGATCAGCAGCTTCGCGCCGCCGTATTCCGGCTCGAAGCATACGGTGTCGGTCCCGTTGTCATACTGGAAGAGCGTTTGATCGGGGCACTGCTCCAGCCACCCGTCCAGCCGGCTGACGAACTCCTCCAGGTTCATCATGATGTTAACGAGCCAGCCCAGGCTGCAGTACGCGCAGCGAAAGTGGCATCCGCTGATGGTGTGCAACTGCCAGGCGGGCTGGCAGACCAGGCCCGTCTCGCGGCGGTACTGCGGCGAGCCGGACGGACGCCAGTGGAACATGTCGTAGCCGTTCAGCATGCGCGGCTTCAGGGCGGGGAAGGCGTCGGTGCGGCGCTGCTGCTCCTCCCTGCCGTCGTCGAAACGGCCACGGTTGAGGACGACGACGGGCTTGATCTCGCGCCGCATGCCGTGGTTGCCGTGCCCCGGCAGCTCATGCTCGATGATGGGGTTGAGCTCCTCGTCCGTGACGTGGCGGACGTCGTCGCACGGGATGCCGGACAGAAGCCGCTCCATGCGGGCACACGCCAAGTCGTCGTCCTCGACTCCGTCAACGATCAATACGCTGGCGGCGGGCAAAGGCAACATTCGCCATCTCTCCCCTGGCGCTTTGTCCGGCTGAAGGGTGGGCCGCCCCGTAAACGGCGGGTGAACATTCCTGGCGGCATGATGGGGGCCGCCGCTCAGTTCACCTTGCCTTCTTTGGGGATCATGCACAGGAAGGCGACGGGCGCCTTGGGCCCTGCGGTGAACGAGTGGGCCTCGCCGGGGGGGATGTAGACCACGTCTCCTGCGCGGAACGGTTCGTCGCCGCCCTTGCACAACAGCGTTCCTTCGCCCTCGAGCACGTAGACTTCGTGCTCCCAGGGATGGGCGTGGCGAGGCGTGCGCCCGCCCGGCTCGAGCTCGAAGCGGCGCATGTAGAAGTTCGGTGCGCCGTCCTGGTCCGAGATCAACCAGCGAACGCGACAGCCTTCCGCTCCTGCCTCCGTGGCCTTGAGGTCCTTGACCTCCTTGTAGTGGACGTGCTTCATCCCTCTCCTCTTTCGACTGTCGGTCGATCCCCTCCCGCGGCAAACGAACGGGACCGAGTGCTGGCCCTGGCTTGCCCGGGAGCGGCTCTGCGCCGCTCTCACAGACAGATTGTCACGCCTCAGGCTCCGGGAGTCAAACGCGACTTCGTCGGTCGTTCCCGCCTCTGAGGGAGAACACCTTGAGCTTGCGTCGCCGCCGGGGCTCGCCGCACAGCCGTTCGATGGCGTCGAAGACGTCCCGGTGCCGAAGGGCATCCCACGGATCGAGCGTCGAGTAGACTGACGAGAATATCTCGATGGCGGCCGCAGATCCCAGGAACGTGAGAATGCGCTCGATGCTCAGATCCAGCCATTCGCCGAGATCGCTGTATGACCTGTCCCGGTCGAGCCGGACTGGCGGCTGGGACAGAGGCACCCACTCCCCCTCTTTCTTCTTGAAACGGGCCACGCCCCAGGGGCTGGGCTTGCGGGCCCTGCGGAGGCCGGTGAACTCGACGCGCCCGTCCCACAGGACGTACTCGATCCATTCGGCCGGCAGATCGTGGTGGAACCGGACGACCTCGGGAGTCTCCTGGTCGTAGTCCAGGCCTGTGCCCACCTCGCGCCGGTCCAGCACCAGCACGACGGTGGCCGAACCCGTGCCGTACTGGACGGCGCGTCCGCGCGTGTAGCCATGCGCGATCTTCGGTTCCAGAGTCGCCCAGACGCCCCGCTTACGGCGCAAGCCGACCTGGCGGATGCGCTCGGCCCGGACGTCCGACGTTCCGTGCCAGAGGACCACGGCGTCCTCGCCCAGTTCGGCGTAGCGCGCGCTGGCGGGACAGCCGTGCATGGCGGCCCAGAGGTCCAGGCCCACTTTGCCGGCGATGGCGCGTCGGGCCGAAAAGGCGTAAGCGGCAAGCGTCGCGTTCCATCCGGCCCGCTGCCGCGGCATGTACTCGAGTCCTTTGAATCCCCCGCGCGCCAGCTTGCGGTTGCGCCGCCATTGGGGCGGCCTCGCCGGGCCCGGCTGCTCATGCGCCCCGGCCTGGCCGCCGCGCTCTATCCCCTGCTTCGGCTTCGCCATGTCTCGTTCCCGGCCAGTGGCAGCATCGCCGCGCGCATCCGAAAGCGGCCTGGCAGGCCCAGGTCCGCTCAGACTTCCTCGTCGCCCACCTGCCGGGTCCAGGTTCTGAGCCAGTCTGCTGCTTCGATGCCGATGTCGGCCAGCGTGTTGGAGCAGAACACGATGCCGTCCAGATCGCCCTTCCTGATCCACTGCTGATACCTGGAGCACTGCAGTTCCATTTGCGCCGTTGTCACCGGCTTGCGCTCGCCATAGTTCCAGAGGTAGCACCCGGCCAGGCGGCGCTTGTCCGGGGTTATGCGGCATAGCCGGGCAACGTTCTCGTCGATGTTCGGCAGGTCGGCCCCCTTCCACGTCCACAGAGTGACTACGTCGCAGACGTCGAGATAGGCACGGTAATCCTGCGCCAGTTGCCTGGCGTAGTAGACCACCCAGAGGTCCAGCGGACGCGGCTCGTTGGCGCTCAGCCCGTGCTTTATCTCCTTCAGTTGGGCCAATGACAGGCGGGGCGAAGCGTTGTCGACGAAGAAGTCGTCCAGGATTCCCCCGCAGACGTTCGGGAACAGCCCGGCCTGGCGGATGACCTCCTCCAGGTCAGTTGCGCCCTCGTTGTTCCGCGTGGAGCTGCCATCGCCTATGACCGACCACACCACACGTTTCAGGTCCTTCAGCTTCTCCGATTCGCCGTCGAACGGCGGCAGCGGCTTGCCGGACATCACGACCCGGCAGCAGTTGACGATGCCGAAGTACCTGGCGCCCTCGGCCGGCCCCATCCGATTGACGCCCGGCAGCTTCCACTCGTTGTTGTGGTAGGCGTGGTGCGTTCCCGCATCCTGCCCCCAAAGCCAGAGCTTCTCTCTTAACTTCATGCTGGTCTCCCTCGTTCAGACCCGGGCAGTACGGGCACGGCGCGCCGTGCCCCTACGAAAGCAGATCGCATTTGGCAGCATGCCGAACCCTCGCCGGCCTGCCGGATCACTCCGGAGCGTTGAGTTGCCTGCGGAGGCGGCCTGAGCTCTCGTTCAGTCCGCCCGGCCGGTTGCGCGCCAGCCATAGCTGCTCGTGCCGGGAGATGACGTGCTGGAGGGCGTGCCGTAGGGCTTCGTCGTCGCGGTACTTCGAGTCCAGCCCCGCCAGGCCACGTTCGGCGCCCAGGCGCGCCATGGCGATGGCGTTGCGGAGTTCCGCCTTCACGAGCTCGCCGTCCTCTGCGCGCAGCCGGACCTCTGCCACTCGATCTGCCAGTTGGTCGAACCTGCGCACGCACTTCTTCAGGCTGCCCGTCGTGACGTCTTCGAGCAGGCGTCTCGTTCCTATGTCGCTGAACAGCAGGTGATTGAAGATCGTGCCGTTGCCGACCTTCTTCGGGACCAGCTCATAGACCTGGCCCAGCTCCATGAGTATCTGTCCCAGCTTCCCCGCCGCATCCGGGACGATGAGCGTGTCTATGGCAGCGGCCACGTCGGGCTCGGCGTTGGCCTTGAAACACCACGAGTAAGCGGCGCCCGCGCAGAAGCCGGGATAGCTGATGGGCAGGTACTGATGGTGCCCCCGGTCTCCCCAGTCCGTGATGAGGTAGCCGATGGCGCCGTGTTTCGCGCCGTTCCGGGCGGCATTGGCCAGGTTGCCCAGGGCGTTGGGGGTGCGGCCGGTCAGGGAGTTCCAGCTCGATGTGCCCGGGCAGACGTAGAAGGTGGCGCCGGCGTCTTTGAACAGCCGGCAGCGTTTGGAGAAGGCGTGGTCCGCCGAGTAGCCCCACTCCAGGGCAACCACGTCCTCGGGGATCTCCCGGATGAGGTCCGGCTGGTGCAGGATGATGTCTCCCCAGAACATCATTCTGCGTCCCTGCTTCCGCACGAGACGGTGGATGCCGAGAAGGAAGTCCAGGTAGACGCGCGTGGTGCCTTTCTCCTCGCACTTCTTCTTGCTCCATCCCTTGCCCAGCTCCCACGTCTCGTCGCAGCCCACGTTGAACAGGTCGGAGGTGAAGTTGGGCAGGAACTCCCGGTAGAGCGAGTCCAGGAACCGCAGGCTGTTCCGGCTCGGCCTGAGGACCGAGCCGTACCTCGAGCCGCCTCCCCAGGAGTACTCGAACCCGTCCGGGCACTCGGCCAGGTGGCGATATTCGGGGTGGCGCAGCCAGCGCTCGAAATGGCCGAACGAGTTCAGATTCGGCACGAGCTCGACATAGTGTTCCATGCAATGGGCTTCGAGCAGCAGCATGTCCTGGGGCGTCAGGGGCGACGCGTCGTGCCAGACGACCTCGTGCTCCGAGAAGGCGAACGTGTGCTCCGTGTAGAGCTGAAGCTGGTTCAGCTTGAGCCTGCCCATCATCTCGACGATCCGGAACAGCGTATCCAGCTTTGGCACCTTGCATCGGCTCACGTCGAGCATGACGCCGCGGCTCGGGAAGTCCGGCTCGTCGGCGATCCGGAAGGCGGGGGGCCTGGCGCCGGTCTCCTGCAGAAGCTGCGCCAGCGTCTGGAGCCCGTAGTAAAGGCCTGCCTCATCGGCGGCCCCCAGCGTGATGCCCGACTCGTCGGCGGAAAGGACGTAGCCCTGGGGCAGGAGCCCCACGTCCTCGAGCTTCAGCGTCAGCAGCACCTGCCCCGCGGCGGGTTCACCGGACGTGACCTGCGGCGGCTTCGGAAACAGGCGCGCCGCATTCCGGGCGAACGCCACGGCGTGCTTCTTCAAGCGTGCGGACACCTCCGGATCGACCTTGATCCACGTCCCATTCGTGAGGTCGAGCGATTCCTTGCGGAAGGTGGCCTTCTTCGGTTGTGGGAACAGCGCGTAAGGCATGGTGCTCCTCCGTCGTTATTGCTGCCAACGTGGCTTTCTGGGCTCAGTGCCGATCCCGTCTGCCCGTGCTACGCGCATCACACTACTGTCATTCTGAGCTCGCCTCAAGGCTAGCGAAGAATCTCGGGTCCTCCGGTACGCCCGGGTTGACGGCGAGATCCTTCGTCCGCCTCAGGCCGGACTCAGGATGACAACATGGCGTGGCTCGACGGCGTCGACTGAGCAGCGTTCGGAACGCCCGTCATCTTCTCACGCATCGCGCGGGCGTTCAAGCGTTTCCTTTGACGCGACGTGCGGAGGCGGCCATGTCCGGCCCCGCGACCTGGTGGCGCCCGACAGCGACGGCTGATGGTCCCTGCCTTGCGGCGGCGGGACGGGCTGAGGGGGGTGTTGATCGCCTCAGCCCCTGGCCTGGCGGCCAGGGCTACTTGTATGTCGCCCCTGGCGGGGCTTTGACGGACAGGGGTCCGGACGGTCAAGCCGCCAGGAGCGCAATCACCCTCGTCGTCGTCCTCGTTCTCGTGCTCGTCCTCGACCCTTCGTAGCACGGCTGGCGCAACGGCAGAGCGGCGGCAAGCCGCCGCACTCCAAAGGCACGTCGGCTCCTGGCCGACGGCAACGTCCTGCCGGCTGGAAGCCGGCGCTACAGGGACACCGAACTGCGTCGCCGGAACGGCTCGTCGTGAGTGCCGCAGCTTGGGCGCCGTACGGGGGCGGACAGCATACGCCTGGCCGGGGGCGTGCCAGCCCCCGGAACATGGCTGCGCTCCCCTTGATCCAGGGCCCGTCCCGCGCCCGCGAGGCGGCGCGACATAACCGGACCTGAGCCGCGCCGGCACTGCGACGTCCGATGCTGAAGGTCCACTATTCCAGCCCCAGCAGGCCGCAGACGCGCTGCTGTGCCTCGTCGATCTTGCCGTGCTCCCATGCGTGCGTCACGCCGTACCGCTCGCATAGCTCGAACAGCCGCGTTGCGAGCGGGCGCATGCGCTCCGCGAGCCCGGCATCCAGTTCCTCTTTCTCCTCGAGGTACCAGACCGGCTCCAGCGCCGCCCGGTAAGCGCAGATGGACGCCCTCTCGACCCGGGCCCGCACCGCGCCATCCGGCGCCAGTGCGAGGGCCTCGGCGAACGCGTCCAGGCCGGCCTGGGCGATGGACTCGTCCACGCCGTAGTCGGCCGCCCGGCCGAAGCAGTTCTGGTGGAGACCCCTTGCCTCCGCGTTGTCATGGACCAGGTTGATGAACCGCCGAATGGGCCCTGCCGCGGGACCGTAATGGAGGTCCAGGAACTCGTCCATCAGCCCTTGCCCGCTGCGGCTCGGGTCCCACAGGAGATTGCTGATGATGTAGTTGCGCAGGTCGGACAGCTCCGCGCCGCGCGCGTTCCCGGCGGCCTGCATGAAGATGCCTTTGGCATTGTTCTCGACGAAGTAGCGAATGTTCGGCTCGATCACGCGCAGGTTGGGGCAGGGCAGAAGGTAGTTGCGGAAGTTCGTGTTGTAGTTCCAGATGCTGATGTTCTCGCAGACCTCGCCCCACGCGTGCATGTCGCGGCAGAACTCGACGTTCTTCGGGCAGTCGGGGTCGTTGATCGGGTGCATCAGGCAGCACTCGATGCTGCAGAGCTGGATCTGCACGTTTGGCCGGGGCCGGATCGTCTTCGGCGGCCGGCGCGAGTACCAGTAGCTGAGCGTGCCCACCATGACGTCCCGGTGTTTCTCGGCCACCTCGTCTGCCACGGCGTTGACGAAGGTGAGCAGCGTGCCCATCGGCGTGCCCTCGCGCTCGTCCACGGCGCGGCATTCGGCGCACTGGCAGTACTTGTCGTTGTCGTTCTGGCTGACCGAGATGTTGCCCCGCTCCGGGTGCCTTTCCAGCTCTTCGAGCACGCTCTGCGTAACGATTCGCAGCACCTCGGGGTTGGTCAGGCAGGGCTCGGTCTCGTACCAGTCGTTCTCGACCGGCGCCAGCCGTTTGCCGTCCCGCTCGGCGAAGTACTCGGGATGCTCGGCGCCGTACTTCTTGGAGGGGATCTGGCGCCCGAAGGTGTGGCTGATCAGTCCCATCGGACTCTTGCCGCCCAGGCGCGGGTCGTCCGTGATGGTGTTGTTGCGCAGTCGGACGGCGAAGGCCGGGTCGGCGCGGTTCTCGCCGTAGAAGGACCAGCGGAACGACAGGGGCGGGCTATAGGTGCGGTCCAGGGGCCCGACCGGATGCGGCGATCCCAGCTTCGGCACGTGCGTGTGGTCGGCCGTGAGGAACCGCACGCCGGCATAGTCCTCCAGGAACGTGTAGACGCCGTAGAGCGTCCCGCGCGGGCGCCCGCCGGCTATCTCGATCGCATCTTCGCGGACGACGATGCGCAGATCCTCGGGCCCGAAGTCCCCCGTGTCGAAACCCACAGTGGCCGGGCCGATCCGCACCTGGCGGGGCCGCGCGTCTCCGGTTCTCACGATGGGCAGCTCGGCGCCGGAGGCGAGGGCGAGGTGGTGCCTGAACTCCTCCGCTGCGTAGACCTCGGACGGCAGGGCATCTTCGGCGACAGCGATCTCCCAGCCGTCCAGCGCCGCCAGGTCGCCGCCGCCGGTTGCGCCCTGCGCGGAGGCACAGAACGCCAGGACGGCCAACGTCAAGGACAAAGTGAACAGAAGCGCGGGCATAGTCTTCGCTCCCGGTAGCAGGTAAGAGTCACAGCGCGCTTATACCCCCCGGGCCGTCGGGTTGCAACCTCGCCCGAGGGGGATGCCCTATCGTTGCATCAACACGCACCCCCGGGTAGTCTCTTGGCCCTCATGGCGGAACAAAGCACATCGAATGCGGGCGCCTCACGCAAGCGCACGGTCATTTTGTTCGTTGCGGGCATCTGCCTGCTGGGCGCCGCCGGCGGTGTCTTCGAGACTACGTTCAACAACTACCTGAAGTACACCTTCGACATCACGGCGGAGCAGCGGGGCTTCCTGGAGCTGCCCCGCGAATTCCCGGGTTTCATGGTCGCGGTGCTGGCGGGGGTCCTTTTCTTTGTGGGCGAGGCCCACCTGGCGATCGTCGCCGCCTGCCTGATCGCGGCGGGCATGTTCGGCCTGGCGACCTTTGCCAGCCAGCAGCACGAGTACCTCCAGATGCTCGTGTTCATCATCACGTGGAGTACGGGCGCGCACCTGATGATGCCCGCCAGCCAGTCCATGGCCCTCAGCCTGGCGGGGCCGGGGCGCATCGGCGAGGACCTGGGCAGGCTGGGGGCCGTCCGTGCGCTGGCCACCATCCTGGGCTGCGGGCTCGTGTGGCTGAACTTCACCATCTTCCCGACCGGCTATCCGCTGGCCTTCCTGGTCGGCTCCGGCGCGGCAGTGGTCGCCGCGGTGGCGTTCACGCGCCTGCAGCGCGTCATGCCTCCGATCCACCACGGTCGGCGGCCGAAGTTCGTGTTCAGGAGGCGCTACCGGCTGTTCTACGTCCTCAGCGTGCTTTTCGGCGCGCGCAAGCAGGTGTTCATTACGTTCGGGCCGTGGATGCTGATCGTCATCTTCGGCCAGCCCCCCCAGACCATTGCGAAGCTGTGGATGACCTCCATGGCGCTGCAGGTGATCCTGGTGCCCTGGGTGGGGCGGATGGTGGACCGGGTGGGGGAGCGGCTGGTCCTGATGGCCGACGCCGTCCTGCTATTGTGCGTGTGCCTGACCTACGGTTTCGCGCGGGACTTCCTGCCGGAGGGCTACGCGCTGCTGGCCGTCTGCGGCGCCTTCGTGGTGGACCAGCTCCTGTTCCCCGTGCAGATGGCGCGGACCGTCTACCTGTCCCACATGGCCGAGGACAAACGGGACGTGACGGCATCGTTGGGTATGAGCACCAGCATCGATCACGCCGTCAGCATCCCGATCGCCATGCTGGGGGGGAGCCTCTGGCAGGCGGCGGGCTACCGGTGGGTCTTCATCGCAGCGGCGGGCGTGGCCGTTCTGACGTTTGCCACGTGCAGCCTGATCTCCGTAGGACGGGCGCCACACACCGCGGATTCGGGCGGCGGCACCGCGCCTTGACACCTGTTGCGGGCGTCCTATAATGCAGTTCTGCGCGTCCGGGCCGGCCCGCCCCTTGCCATCAGCCTTTCGTTACCTTCGAGGCTCTGGAATCTCTTCTGGGGGAAGGCCGCCTTCGCTGCACTTCCGGCCGTTCGCAGTCCTCATTGCGTCCGGCGGCAAGGAGGTCCTGTCTTGAGGACGTTGGGAATCCATACGGAGTACTTCCGGTTCGAAAGCAAGGATAAGGCTTCGAGCGCCGCCGAGCCCGTCCCGCCCGATCGCCACAAGGCGGAGGTGGACGAGGAGTGCCTCGTGGTCTTCATTTCCGTCGAGAAGGAGGACGAGTCCTCCCCCATCTCGGTGGCCGCCCAACTGGCCGACGACACGCTGGCGCGGGTCAGGCAGCTCGGCGTGAACACGGTCGTGCTCTACCCCTACGTGCACCTGACGGAGAGTCCGAGCACGCCGCGTGTCGCTCTGAAGGTGCTGGACGAGGTAGAGGCCCGCCTGTCCCGGCCAGGAGCGGCAGCTTCCGACGAGGCCGCAGCAGCGCCGGAACCCGTTAAGGTCGTCCGTGCGCCGTTCGGGTGGTACAAGGCTTTCGAGATCTCCTGCCTGGGCCATCCGCTGTCCGAATGGAGCGGCCGCTACCGGCCAGGCGAGGAGGTGGCATCCGTTGCCGCGCAGCGAGCTGAGAAGCGCAGGCCCAGCGAGTTCACCCGGTTCGTCATTGTCGACCTGGCGGGAGAGGCATTCGAGATCACGCCCGAGGACTTCGCCCGGTGCCCCGTCCTGGCCAGGCAGGAGCCCGTGTACGGCCTTCTGAAGCGGTTCGTCTCGAATGAGCTGTCGCAGGGCGTGGTCACGGAGGGCGCTCCCAAGCACATCGGCTACATGCGCCGCCACGAGCTTGTCGACTACTGCGAGGTGTCCGAGAAGGGGCACTACAAGTGGTATCCGAAGGGGCTCCTGATGCAGAAGCTCATCCTCGACTACGCGGGCCGGCTGGCGCGGGAATGGGGCGCCTTCGAGATGAAGAACCCGCTGGTCATCCGCGGCGACCACAACGTGGTGGGCGAGCTGATGGGCGAGTTCCACGAGCGCGATTACATCGTCGACGGCGGGCGCGGCCTCTGCTACCTGCGCTATGCATCGGACCCGCTCGCCTTCCCTTTCATGCAGAAGGTGCTCTTCAGCCACAAGCAGTCGCCCCTGAAGGTCTACGAAGAGGCCGTGTGCTTCCGCAACGAGCAGGAGGGGGAGGTCAGCGGCCTGAAGCGCGTGCGCAGCTTCATGATGACGGACTTGCACGCCGCCTGCGCCAGCGTGGAGGAGGCCAAGGAGCAGTTCGAGATCCTCTGCCTCAGGTTCGCCGAGCTCATGAACGACGTGATCGCCAGCGGGCGGTGGGTCCTCGGCTGGGAGGGCACGATCGAGTTCTTCGAGGAGCATCGGGACTGGCTCGTCAGCATAGGGCCGAAGATGAACGTGCCCGCGTTCTTCAAGCTCTCGCCCAGGATGAGCCACTACTACGCCATCAAGAACGAGTTCCAGTCCATCACCGAGGACAAGTCCAACATCCAGGTCAGCACGGTGCAGTGGGACGTGAAGGACGGGGAGCGGTTTGACATCGGCTTCATCGACGAGCACGGCCAGAAGCATCCCTGCCCCGTCATCATCCACGCGTCCAGCTTCGGCAGCATCGAGCGGACGCTCTGCGCCATCCTGGAGAACATTGCGATCAACGCGACCAGGGGCGAGACGCCCAGTTTCCCCCTATGGCTGGCACCCACGCAGGTGCGCGTCATCCCCGTTTCCGGCAAGCACCTGCATGCCGCAACCGACCTGGCCGAGAGGCTGGCCGGGCGCAGCATCCGCGTTGACATCGACGACCGGGACGAGACCGTCGGCAAGAAGATCCGCAACGCCGAAACGGAATGGATCCCCTACATACTGGTGTTCGGAGAGAAGGAGGAGGAGTCCGGGTTGCTCACCGTGCGCACGAGGGGGGTCAAGAGACAGAAGACGGTGAAGTTCGAGAGCTTCGTCTCGGAAGTTCACGGCGGGACCCGCGGGATGCCGTTCCGGGAGCTGCCGCTGCCTCGCATGGTCAGCCAGCGTCCCATTTTCTTCGGGTGACGGGGTGGGGGCCGCCGGCCAGGCCGAGCGGAGGCAGCCCTGCTGGCGTTTGCCTTGCCTTTCGCATCCATGGCTGCTTATCCTGTGCTGCCATTCGGTGTAGGGCTGTCCCTGAAGCTCTGATTGCTCCCCCCGGTTCGCTCCCATGGACTCACGAATACGCGCGGATGAACGCAGCAACG
>Ga0114922_10004804_pt1 | contig 12514 bp, 8 predicted proteins | sample AartaG_FD_100975 | JGI IMG/M metagenome (GOLD analysis project Ga0114922, IMG submission 100975) | Deep subsurface microbial communities from Aarhus Bay to uncover new lineages of life (NeLLi) - Aarhus_00045 metaG | ecosystem: Environmental > Aquatic > Marine > Oceanic > Sediment | place: Aarhus... | reverse complement strand
ACATTTTATCACATTTCCATCGGAAGCCTTTGGGGGCAGGTGTCGATTTAGCGGGATATGACGTATCGATGGAAGTTGCGGAACCACCCCAACGGCAAAATTGAGATTATTTTTCCTTGACGGTGGTATGTTTTGTTGTATTTTGACCGTAATAAGTTTCTCTTGGCTGTCGTCCTTTTTTGTTTGGCGGCAGCCATTTTTTTTGCCATTTTTTGTATATATATGTTTTAGTCTTTTTTTTCCGCTTTTTATATGCACACAATCGAGAGTCCATAGAATCTCACACACCAGCCATTAACGTTCAGTTTACATAGCCTTAGAGGTCATTTAAGGCGCGGAGCTGTTTTTAGAGGTATATCATTTGGCCGACTGGAAGAATTAACTTGAAGCTTGTGCTGACATGGCCGGGTGCGTTATACTAATGGCAGAAAAGCATACCAGCCAGAGTTGATTATCTTAAAAGAGAAGGGCAAACGTAATGCTCAGACGAAACGGCTTTACGCTAATTGAACTATTGGTGGTGATTGCTATTATTGCAATATTAATGGCAATATTAATGCCTGCGCTACAGCGGGTGAAGGAACAGGCCGGGAAGACCGCCTGCCAATCAAATCTTAAACAGATGGGCCTTGTCGTTTCGATGTACACGGATGACTTCGATGGTAATTTCCACCAGGAGTCTCCAGCCGGGCCGCAGCATAGCTGGGTCTATGCGATGCGACCTTACTATAGCCATGAGCCCGAGATTCGTAATTGTCCATTAGTGAATCATTTCTACAGCGACACTGACGGCAGGGGCGGCCCTCGCGTGGGGTGGGGGGTATATGGGGAAGACGGTTACAGTACACCGGACTGGGCAGTTGAGGGTGACTACGGCAGCTACGGGTGGAACTGGTGGCTCTGCGATGAAGACCGCGAGCAGAAACATTGGCGGAATATTAACACGATACCTGGTAATCGCAGCGAGATACCGGTCTTTGTGGACGCCCAATGGGTGGATGCGCTACCGAGACCTACGGACCGACCGCCGAATGGGTACTTCACGCTGATAGACCGGAGTATGGGGTCGTTCTGTATCGATCGACACACAGGTTTTGTTAATGGTGTTTTTGTGGACTTCTCAGTTCGGCCAATAGGATTGAAGGAACTGTGGGACCTCAGGTGGTATCGAGGCTGGCCTGAAGACCGGCGTAATGCCGGCACGCCGGTATGGCCGGAGTGGATGCAGCACTATAAGGACTACTGAAAAAACACCAACAATCTCAGGTTACTGCTCCATTGCCACTGTTATTTGTTACAATAAAAATCCCTAAAGCTCCAAATCTTAGAAATCCTATTGTAGGGGCTCATAAAGAGCCTATACATCTACCTGGTTTTTGATAATGAAAACATCCAAACGGATATCCATGCCGGGGAAATTCATATAGTTGTCAGTGATTTTAGACGATATAGGATTATTCGTGTGTATTGTATAATGGATATCACTCCAAGGGAAAACACAATGTAAGATTATCGGAAGCAGGTTAATTTTCATAGTAAAGACATTAAAGATGAAAAATGATATAGAGAGACGGGGTTTTACATTAATTGAGCTGATGGTCGTTATTTTGATCGTTGGCGTCTTAGCTGCTGTGGCGGTCCCGATTCTTCGCGGTCGAACCAGACAAGCGAAATGGTCGGAAGGTGCCGCGACGGCCGGGGCTATCCGAAAATCTTTGCGGGCCTATTATGCCGAGGATTCTATTGCGGCTGCGGCAATGATAGGCAGTACTGTCGATGCAGTTCAGGTGACTTTAGGTTTTACAGCAGGCGACCTTACCGGCAGGTACTTTCAGGCCAGCGATTTCACAATTATCACCATCGATGGCAATGGCCATGCTACTATCAGAGTAGCGGCCCCGGCCGGTATGAGCGGCTTCGGAGTACTTAGCAGTGCCGGCTGGGTATATACTCCTTAAGGATTCTTCAGAATACGATTTTCTTCAGCTTGTTGTGTCAAGCAAATTCAACAATCCTTTACACCAATTCCGGAGCAGGAGCGTACAAGCCGACAGTGGGTATTAAATCGGCCTTTTTCCATAAGCTCAGCTTCGGTGCAGTGGTGATTAGAGGGAAATCCTGAGTGATTCGGCTGCTGAAAATTGTTATATGCAGGCCGATAAGATATTGCATTTCTTAGCATAAAGCCCACAAATCGGTTCTGAAAGGCCATTTTGCCGTTTTTTAGTTGAATTGAAATCGCCCTTAGGTTATAATATGTCTATAAATCAAGACAGGGGATATCTAAAGCACCGGAATAAGTTTGCCGTCTTTGTGAAGAAATTGTTTTGTCTGTTGACGGCGGATTTTCAAGAATCAAACTTGGGGAACAGTATGGCTTTAAAGACAATTGGACGACAATTTCCTATGATTTTGGAAACAGATTGATTAGACGTAAAAAGGACATAGTAAATATTAACAAAAGGGACAAAGGTATGCAAACGAAACAAAAGGGTTCCGGAATAGCTATGAATGTATTGGTTTTGGGCAGCATCATATTGTTTTCATTTTTAGCCATATTGTGTGCAGCGTTGTGTTCGTAAATTTTTGTCGAACATGTATATGGCTCGAAAGTTGAAAAGGCGTTGCTTTTAATATCAATGGTACTTAATTATGATTTTTGCCAAATACTTTTCAAGAGAGGGAGGTGGAACAGTGTATTAAAGATACACTCACACTCAAGCCTCTGCTTTGCCAGGTCCACAATTAACAAAGCAGGGGCTTTTTTTATTAAACTTATTATCGGGTTATTGTGGGATATTCATAACCCGGCACTCTTTGTTCCAATTGTATTCAAATCTCCTAATCCTATCTATGAATGCTCTTTAGTCTGAGTTTGGTTATTGCAGAATGAAAAGATCCCCTTCACAGCTATCTGGTAATGGATTATTATCATTAGAATATATCATTTTTAGGTCATTCTAATTTGGATTTTCCGATTCATATGCTATATTTTATGTATGAGAGGGTTTATGCGGATAAGCGGTTCCGATAATTCGTTCGAAGCCAACTAAATTAACGTTGATCTATATGGGGGACAGTTGAAATGGAGATTGAACACCTCCCGGAAAACGTTCTTTTCGTTTGTTTACAAGAATCACAATTGAAAAATGAGCTTATAACTGTTAACGAAATCCTAAGCAACGGATGCACGTGTGATGTAATTATTGATTTTTCCAGCGTCGAGATGCTGACTTCTGAAGGCATAAGCAGCTTAATTATATTAGAGAGGCTTTTGAATAGTCTCGGACATAAGATCATTTTGTGCGCTGTTTCTTCGTATAACCTGCAAGTTCTCGAGCGAACCGGTATCCAGCCGTTATTTGAATTTGCCAGTGACGAGTTTTCCGCATTGCAATCTATACGAGGCTCCTCTCTGTTTTGACCATTGAGCCATTCCTCACAATTTTAATGAGCAATCCTTATCTTTCAATTTAAAGCCGACAGCAGACCATATATATATATATAAACGATGAACTCTTCCTGAGAATTATCATACATGGTAAGAAGCATAGGGTTTTCCCCTATATAAAAAACAGGCCAAACCCCGATTTACATACAATACCGGTTGGTTAATATATCACCTAAGACATATAATTTTCTGGTAATCCGGATCCTTATCTGGAGAGAGGCCCCAGAGAAAAAAATATTATTTATTGAAGACTCATGCGAAGTGAGTGAATTTGGTAAACTCAAGAAAGGAGATAGGGAAAAGACAATGAAACTGGAAATGACAAAGATAGCAGCAAATCTTTTAGTGCTGGTTATCCTTGGCGGCTTACCGGCTCAGGCCGACCCTATGATCGACGGCAAGTTCGATCTAAGCGAAGGCTACACGACAGGCTATTATGTTAATTTTAATGTGGAAGATACTGGTCCTATTAGCTACCAAGGAGAACTATGGACCCACCAGAACTCTACAGGGCTTTCCGTTGCCTTTATACAGCCAAAGTCGCTGGTCGATAACAGTTATGGGGCTAACGCAGTCGGTTGGGGAAGCATAGCGCACCCATTCGACAAGCTCATCGGCAGCGACAAAGCGCAGTTCAGTTTCACCGATAGGGGCGGCTTCGAGGTGCTGAACGTCACCTTGGACTACCTCGAGGGGACAGGCACTTACGTGGATAATAAGGGTAATATTAAAGTGGATAGGAATGCGCCGCTATATGTATCAGGTCTAACAGGCAGGGATTCTGCGGTTGACGTAGGCCTTGCGAGCGATCTCATTGCCTCGGCCACGTCGCTCGAGTGGAACTACAATAACCTCGGGGGATTGACTGATCCGCACTTCGGCAAAGACTCTTACTCACCTTTGACCAGTTCTGACACTTCTTACACCGTAACAGAGTCTGGCTATGAAAATTGGATCTTCGATGTCATCTACGAGTTCAAGATTGACAGTGGCGTGTTTGGCACCAATGGATTTGGCGGCATGGAAATTATTGTTGTGCACGACTCGCCGAATAAACTTGGTAAGAACAAGGTATGGCAGGAGGGCGACCTTGAGCCCGTTCCCGTTCCCGGTGCTGTTCTGTTAGGTATGCTCGGTTTGGGTGTTGCCGGTGTGAAATTGCGTAAATTTGCATGAAAGTCCTGTAAGGGCGATCATGTGGTCAGATAAAAAGACGGAGGTGAGGCCGGGGTAATCTGTAAATGATTATCCCGGCCTTTAACTATTGCATTTTCTCAGACAGCGCCGAGAAGCCCATTTAAATAGCGGACTTGATTGTTCGGCAATGAAAAAATGCGCCAATAACTTGCATTATCGCTACCGGGTTTGTTATAATCATATCAGGACAGCATACCAGTGCAACTAATGTCTTTTAAAGAGAAAGGCAAATATCATGCGCAAAGGAGACGGCTTTACTTTAATAGAGCTTTTGGTAGTTATTGCCATTATCGCATTGTTGATGGCGATATTAATGCCGGCGATGCAACGGGTAAAAAAACAGGCACAGACTGTTACCTGTATGTCCAACATCAAACAATGGTCATACTGCTGGCATATGTATCTCGAGGACGCCGGGGGAAAGTTTCCGAGCGGTGCAGGAGCCTCCGGAGACTGGCCAGAAAAATTGCGATCACATTATAAGGAGCGGGGGGCATTGACCTTGTGTCCGTCAGCAAAGAAACCTTATACTGATGGAGGTAAGGTTCCCTTCGGGGCCTGGCGATGGGTAACGGAAGGAGGGGGCTGGACAAACTTTGAGAGCAAACCCGGTGAAGATTACGGCAGTTATGGCATGAATGAATGGCTCGGTGATCGGCCTGACGATAACTTCTGGAGGCATCGAGAGCAAAAAAAGGCAAACAACATACCACTGTTTATGGATTGTGTAGTCTGGGACACCTACTGTGATCACACGCAAGGCCCGCCTGAGATTGATGGCCTTGTTCAAAACGAAATGCACTTAGTGTGCATTAACAGGCACAATGGCATCATAAATGTTGTTTTCCTGGATATGAATGTGAGAAAGGTGGGTCTGAAAGAGCTTTGGTTACTGAATTGGCACCGCAACTTTGATACTCAGGGCGTATGGACTATAGCTGGAGGTGTTCAATCGTCCGACTGGCCCCAATGGATGAGAAGGCTTAAAGATTACTGAAAAGAAGTATTGTGCTCATAGGATCGACAACTGTGTCTTGACCCTGCTCGAGCGCCTTTTACTTGAGTTTGGCCATTATAGAACGATAAACGCCCTCTCGCAGCCATTCTGCAGAAAAGCCTTAAAGTTAGCGGAGAGCTTGCTTTTGTAAGGGACATTTTGTACGGTAGGATTGTTAAACTTTCCAACGAGCTAAAATTGAAAGTAAATGAGACGCTATGCATGGATAAGTACAAAATCCATGCTCCGTATGTATATTAAAGAAGAATACAAATCGTAAAATATCTCACAGAACTTCCTATTATTTTTCAAAACAAAACGCCTTAGAGGCCGTTTCAACCAAGGACAGTCCTGATGGTTGTCGTAATGGATTCCTTTTCGATTCATGCTGTTTGTTTTCGGAGGAGTCTGCCGGGGGATTTTCTGCTGGGATGTTTATAGGGGTAATAACGATTATAGCTGTTAATCACAGGGGCAACAAAATTTAAGCTGTGGAAGAGGTGATAAAACCAAAGAAAATATCAGCTTATAAGTGTGTTTTTTCTGGACACAGAGCCTGTAAATTGATAGAATAGTTATTATAATTTTCAATCAAGGAGGAGGAACTATTTAGGGTGGGAGGTTGATACTTTAGGTTTAACCAATAACTTTACGACATTTTGCTTATTCGAGATTGAGGTGACCTACAAGGATACCAAAGAGAGGGGGTATCTTTTCTTCCGGACCCTGCAATAGTTTCGCTTAGCTTAGGAGCAATTTTCCGGGAATTTCCGGGGAGGCTGTTCAGAAGCAAGAGGCAGGACACTCTAACAATAGCCGTGCGAATAAAATAAGGCATAAAACTCGACCGGGTTTTCAAGTTAGTTGGAGGTTTAGGTCTCATTAAAAACGAACCTAAAGGAGAAAGATGATTAAGACAAAACTAATCGCAATTTGTGCACTCGCTATGTTGTTGCTGATAGCCAGCGGCACAGTAAAGGCAAATCAAATAATAGATGAGGTTGGTCCCGAGGATGAGCAACCAGGTACTATTTTCTTTCCAGGCGGCTTTACCGAAGGTTATCTTATCTGGGGTCCGGACTGGGGCTGGACACATACATTTAGTTTTGATGGGCCGCTGCCACCATCTTCGATAACTTCCGCAACATTAGAGATCAGACATTTTGGCAATTTTATGTATTACGAACATAAGATATTTCTCGACGATGTTTATCTTGGATATTTAGATAACGGTTTTGAATATGAGCAATCGCACATCACGACCTTTGTTCTGGATTCCGTTGATATCACCAACCTAATGGACGGGACTGCCAATATATGGCTGGATATTAACTGGCCTGACTTAGTGGCCATATATTGGTCCAAACTTACGATTAATTATATCCCCTCGGGGCTGGACAGTATCACAATCGACGGCCCAACTCAGGTTAATGAGAATTCGGGCGTCCAATACACCTGCACAGCTCACTATATCAACAACAGCAGCAGTTATGTAACCGGCAGTGTCTCATGGAGCGAGAACTCCGCCTTTGCATCGATAGATTCCGGCGGTTATCTGACGACGTCGTCTGTTTCTTCGGACCAAGCCTGCCAGATAAAGGCCGCTTATGGAGGTAAGACTGATACTTATGATATAACAATTAAGAATGTGAAACCTATAGTGTCCATTTCGGCACCGACTTCCCTCGCGGCGGAGCCCAGCATCAACGGCGTCTTTAATGTAAGCAGAACAAAAAATACCAGCGAGGCTCTTCGGGTTTATTATAGCAGGAGCGGCAGCACTGCGACCTCAGGGACTGATTATATGGCTTTGGATGGTTACGTAGATTTTCTACCCGGGGAAACTTTCATTCCTGTCTCTGTAATCGTGATTGACGACACAGTTGAAGAGGGTACCGAGACAGTGAAACTCACGCTTACTACAGACTCTTCATATATTATTGACCCGGCCTTGTTCAGTGCGACCGTGACTATTGATGATGATGAGGAGGAAACACTTCCGGAAACCACGGGGCATATACCCGCAAAGGATTCGATTCAGGCCGCAAGAGATACAATCATTCAGCTGCAAGTTACCGACGACAGCTCCGGCATTGAGACCGTAACGATTCGTGTTGAGGACGACCTTATTTACGATGGAGACGTTGTAGAATATTCTACAGAGAACACCCAGCAGGCTGTCAGAGGTATATGCAGGCGTGTCGGTACAGAGACGGATTACATGTATGTTTTTCAGGCATCAACTTTATTCGATTACGAGCAAGAGGTAAATGTTGAGGTAAATGTAACTGATAAGGCCGGTCACGATATGACGGACAACTATTCTTTCTTTACCCAGATGCGAACATTCGGGAAGAACATCAAGGTGAACACAGATATCGGCACGTTTGTGCAAAACCGTCCGGCCACTGCAACGGATTCTTCAGATAATATATGGGTTGTCTGGGAGCATACTGTCATTACCGGCGATTCAGACATTTATATCGGTAAGTTTCCTGCAGGTGGAAGCGCCTTCGAACCGAGTCAGCTTGTATTTGGCGACCTGAATGACCAGCGCAATGCCGCTATTGCAATTGACGGTAATAAGATATATGTGGTTTGGCAAGGTGATGATCCTACCGGTTTGTGGGACATATTTGTCTCTACTTCAACAGATGGGACAAATTGGTCCGGTGCTTTTAAGGTCAACGACGATGCTTTGAATGAGAACAATCAAACATCGCCTGCAATTGCGATTGATGGAAACGGTATAGTGTATATTGCCTGGGAGGATGATAGTAAAGGAGACTTAGATAAAGATATTTATGTGGCAACTTCTTCTGATGGAACTACGTGGACTGCACCAACACTCATAGCATCCGCATCTGGCAACCAGACCGAACCGGCCATTGATATTGCAGATTTTTTTAATATTCCGTATATAATCTGGACCAATGCAATAGGAACCAACACCGACATCTTTGCGTCGAAAAATTTTGGCATTGGGAATGCACTTGTTGATACTATCAGTAATCAGTCGAGTCCCGCCGTGGTAATCTCCGATGGAGTTTTAAATCTATTATGGGTTGATGACGACAAGGGCAGCGACGATATATTCTACGGGAATAATGTCCCCGGCCTGCCAATTGATGGTACTTCTATTGTGGATGAACCCGGTACAGTTCAAAGCTCCCCGTCTATAGCGGCCAATGGCGCAAAAGTGTTTGCGTGCTGGCAGGATTCGCGCAACGTATCGAACAATGCGGATACGGATATTTATTATGCGGAGAAGACCAACTCGTCCTTCGAGACCAATATACTTGTTAATGATGATATTGGAACATATACACAGACAGCTCCGGTAATCGGCACTGATAAAAATGGATACCCATATATGGTCTGGGTGGACAATAGAGAAGGGAATAACGATATTTATGCTACAGCCGCAAGCTCAATAGGGGTCATTCTAAGGTCAAGAACGGTATTCGCTTCTTCGCCGAATAAGCAGATAGTGCAAATCAACGAAAGCACGAATGATATTGACGATGCAGACGATGTTAGAATCGAGATTCCCGCAGGAGCGCTTCAGGTAGATACTACTGTAAAAATCCGCAAACTGAACAATCCTCCGGACCTTCCGCCCGGGGCTTTTGGTGTATATTACGAATTTAGCCCAAGTGGGCTTGAATTCCTTCAGCCGGTTACCATAACTATTCCGCACAAGGCCGCAGATTGCCCGGGCCACTCAGCATATAATGTTTATTTTTACGATCCGAGCGTTCTGCCGCCGGGATTACCCTGGAGCCGGGATGGTATAACCAATGTCAAGCATGTGACCGACCTGCAAGATACCAGCCTGCCCGCTGATGTGCATATAATTCGATTCGATACGACCCACTTTACCGCATTCGGTGTCGGCGGCAGTGTACCCGGTGTAGCCGGAGGCGGCGGAGGCGGTGGTGGAGGAGGCTGTTCGGTGTCGGCCGGACGCGAAGGTAATATCGTCGAGTTTCTCTTGCCGTATATTGGATTCGTTATAGTGCTGGTAATACTGACAGTGCGGGACGCCAGAGTACGCAAAGCACGAAGCAGGTAATATAACGGCAGGGAAATTATAACGAAGGGCCATCAACACTTGCGATGGTCGAATCGGCAGGGCTTTTCATTAAAGGCGGAAAACGGTTCAATATTTCTCTGCTTACGGAAACCACATTTGCAACGATTGGTGCTGTTACGACAATTCGGCTCTGAGTTACAAACTTTGTCCGCATAGCTGCCTGGTTTGCAGGTCTTGATATTTCAGAAGCAGTTGCGCTTATCTCAAAAGGTATTAAGAGATGTAAATTTAGCGGTAAGAGGTCTTAAGGCACTGACAAACCACTATTACGGATATTATCAGCTCTTGAGTTTTCTGAACCCGCACTTATTGCCAATCGTATTATGCTGTAGAAAAAAAGTATAGTGTGGGCCGAACTGGATTTTCCTACTGTCTGTACTCGTGTACTCCAGTACTCCGCAGCTCGGCCCGTCTTTTTCGTTCGAATTTGCGGTAAATCCCTTCCAAACAAATTATTAATTATGCAGGTATTTACACAAAAGAAATTCATACCTTTTTTCGTTAATTAGAAAAAATACCCGGCAATCTCATTTGGGCCTCATAGGGTTATGTCTCAAGCGCCGAGAAAGCTAATTAAAATAACGAAATAGCCATTCTTGGTCTTTTAGGGCCGGTGCGTTTGTCCTGAGTGTGACTGATATAGGGGTTTCCCCGATAGATAAAACAGGGCCAGCCCTGATTTAATAAAATAAGATTAAACTTATTATAGAACAAGAAGTGAATAAAGCCGGGAGAAAAACAGTATGCAGGTGAGAGAAACGGGGCAATGAAGAAGACGTTGGTTATTTTGTTGCTTTTGTTTTTTTAGGGTTCTGATTCAGACAAGAAATTCTCAATTATTTAGAATATGATTATGGTCAGTAATTAAAGTTTGTTCCCGGCGTATTCATTACCGGCAATATAGGCATAATATTTACTGGTTTGTTGAGAAGATACAGAACAATGTAAGGCTTTTATAATAAAAAATATTTTCTTAGCCTTCAAACCCCTGTGGGAATCTCGCTTTCTCCTTCCCTCCGCACCGCAGGGGTTATTTTATGTCGTTAGCGATATAATCGGCACTTATTGATCATTAAAATCACTCTAATTCCTCATTTAAGGCAGCACTCCTTTTGCTAATCTATTTTGAGGAATTACGAACCCCGATACGAGGAATTTGCCTATTTGCTTGATATGCGTATATAGTGTATTATACAATTATCAGCAAGGAGGGAAGTAATGAAAGGATGCTTGTACGTCGTACTAAGCCCCCGCTTTATTCACTCCTATCCTCTGTTCCTTGAAGCAGGGGCTTTTTTTGCGCATACCCAGAAATCCATAGAGCGGCCTTTACAGGTTGCTATAATCACAGAATCGCCAAGGAACTTACCCTGGGCCGAGTCCGGTTATTACAGGACACCAAGTGACTTCTGAGAGAGGTCCTTCAGAAAATCCCGGATAGGTCTATCGGAGGGATTGAGTGAAGTTGTTAACTTACTTAATGTCCCCATCTCTTGAGCTTGCCATTATCAAAGTAGAACCTGCACGATCACATGGGATCCGCGAACATCATGTATGCAGAATAATTTCGTCGCCCGGGAGAATTGATTTGATTAGAATTTAGAATAACAAAGCTTTTGTCCGATAATGCAGAGCCTGACAGCAATGATAATTTTGAACAAAAGACTCATACGGCCGAACTGGTAAATTGGTTTATTGTTCCAGTATCTCGGCTCCCGCCTCGCCTATCCATGTAATATCGTTACCGATACCCTGGACAGTCTGGCAGCTTGCTGCAGCAAAGACTGCAATAATTAAAGCGATTATCAGAAGCACTTTTCTGACCATCTTATAAAACTCCTTTTTATTTGAGATAATCGTTGCTTCCAACAGCATTTAAAGATATCGGAGGAAAAGGGTTAATCTGTCCAATATATTTTTTCGCCACTACAATGTTATCGAACCAAACCCTGCTGGCGTGGCCCGGTGGGGCTTTGGTTATATAAAGCAGGACCCAGAGGAAATTCAGCTTCAATTCCTTTACGCTTCGCCATTGAAAGCCTTCAAAGGGTACTCCCTCGGGGTCCGGGTTAAAGCTGTCCCACACCCATTTTCCTTTTGGAAATCCTTTTCCAAGGCGGCTTATTATCTGGCCGTCCCGGCTCCAGGGCTTGCCGTCAACCCAGACAGCCTGTTGGCCATTGCTTTCGGTGACGGGATCGTTCATTTTCATCATCAGCTCAACACATATCCATTTTCCCCGCTCGACTTTTAAGCGTGGGTCGTTGATGAAGTCGTGGCCCCAGGATTTTTTGTCCGGCGAGGACCTCATATCCATCCAGTAGGAATAGAAATCCCATCGCCATCTCCTTCCGAAAGGCTCAACTCCGGTGGTAAATCGTTCGCTGCCGACAGGGCGAATACCGGCACCCCCCTGGGGCCAGGGTGTTGGAGGATTGTAGCCTCCGACGTGGAAAAAATGGTGTATCGGATAACAGTCGGAGTCAAATTTTACATAAAAGCGAACGTGTAGCTTTTCATAGCCGGGCAGGAGGCGCCTGTATAGGTGGGCTCCCGTACTTTTTCCGCCGATGTGTGTCATTAAGAGTGAATGTTTGCCGGCACTGCCCTGGGGTATATCCGGAGAAAGTGACATAATTTCGATATTCTTAACGCTCTCCCAGCGTGCCTTTACGGCGTTCAGTGAACCTTCCTCAAAATTCTCGACAAATATCACATCGGGGTCGTTTTCGATGCCTTTGTCGCCTTTGTATTTTCTCGCAAGGGCATTTTT
>Ga0114922_10004803_pt1 | contig 12516 bp, 18 predicted proteins | sample AartaG_FD_100975 | JGI IMG/M metagenome (GOLD analysis project Ga0114922, IMG submission 100975) | Deep subsurface microbial communities from Aarhus Bay to uncover new lineages of life (NeLLi) - Aarhus_00045 metaG | ecosystem: Environmental > Aquatic > Marine > Oceanic > Sediment | place... | reverse complement strand
GGATTAATACAGATTTAGCTGATTTATGCTGATAAAACTTATTCGCATAAATCCGTTAAAATCCGCATAAATCAGCGTCTACATGGCTATCTTGATGCCAAAAAAAGTTAAACACAGAAAGTGGCGGAAAGGTGTTTCTAAAGGTTTTGAAAATCGGGCAACCGAATTGGATTTTGGTAGCTATGGTTTGAAAGCTTTGAGTACAAAATGGGTAACTGCCCGTCAAATTGAAGCTGCTAGACGAGCTATTATCAGGTATTTAAGGAAAGGAGGAAAGCTTTGGATCAGAATTTTTCCTGACAAACCAATAACAAAGAAAGGAACAGAAGTCCCCATGGGCGGAGGGAAGGGAGCGGTTGATCACTATGCTTTTCCTGTGAAGCCCGGCCGAATTATTTTTGAGATAGAAGGAATACCAGAAGAGGAAGCTAGGGAAGCTTTTAAAAAAGCATCTGATAAGTTGTCAGTGAAGACAAAATTTGTTAAAAGAAGAAATATATAAATTATCAAGGACGCTCAAAAAATGAAAATCCAAGAATTACGAAAAAAAACTAAAGAAGAGCTTAATCAGATTTTGCGGGAAAAAAGAGAAAAGTTGCGCCAGCTTAGATTTAATTTGGCGTCTGGTAAAGTAAAAAATGTAAAGGAAATTCATATGGTAAAAAAAGATATCGCAAGAATACTTACAATAATAAACAGAGAACAGAAAACAAAGAACAAAGAACAATAAAAACTGTTTACTGTTCATTGTTTACTGTTTACTGATATTATGCCAAAAAGAAAATTAAGAGGAGTTGTCATATCCGATAAAATGAAAAAAACAGTGGTGATTAGCGTGGAGCGGATAAAAGAGCATCCTAAATATAAAAAAAGATACAAGATTCACAAAAAATATAAAGCCCATGACCAAAAGGAGGAATATAAAATCGGGGATAGAGTTGTTATTGAAGAATGCCGACCCTTATCGAAAGATAAAAGATGGAGAGTTATAAAGAAGTTGTAAGATTTAAGTTGTAAGAACCTGCCTCGCTAACGCTCAGCAGAACCTTGATTCTCGCTGACGCTTGAATTAAGTTCTTTAATCTTTAATCTTAAATCTTAAATCTTAAATCTGTTGTTATGATTCAGTCACAAACAACGCTAAAAGTTGCTGATAATTCAGGAGCAAAGGTACTTCAGTGTATCAAGGTTTTAGGTGGGACTCGTCGAAGATACGCTCGGATTGGAGATATTATTGTGGGAACAATCAAGGAGGCTGAGCCCAGAAGATTGGTGAAGAAACACGATGTAGTAAAGGCAGTAGTCGTAAGGCAGAAAAAAACTTTTAAGAGGAATGATGGTTCTTGTATTCGGTTTGATGATAATGCTGTGGTGGTTTTAGGAACAGGAAAGGAACCAAGAGGGGGAAGAATTTTTGGCCCGATTGCCCGTGAATTAAAAGAAAAAGGATTTGATAAAATAGCTAATTTGGCTCAAGATCTTATATGAAAACATAAAAAAATAAAATTATGAAAATACATAAAAATGACCAGGTTCTTATAATTTTAGGAAAGGATCGAGGTAGAAAGAGCAAGGTGATAGAATCTCTTCCTAGAGAGAGAAGGATTGTTGTGGAAGGAATTAATTTAAGAAAAAAACATATTAGACCAAAGAAATCTGGAGAGAAGGGTCAAATTGTTGCGATGCCTACTCCTATTAATGTTTCTAGTGTAAAACTTGTCTGTTCAAAGTGCAAAAAGGCAACAAGAATAGGTTATAAAATCGAAGGAGGAAAAAAGTATAGAATCTGTAAGAAATGTAAAAAAGAGATATAATCTTTTCGTAGGAAGTATATGATACAATTAAAAGACAAATATAATAAAGAAGTAATCCCCCAAATGATAGAAAAGTTGGGTTATAGGAACGCAATGGCTGTTCCTAAAATAAAAAAAGTTGTAATAAATACTGGTTTTGGTAGATTGGTTAGTGGTAAGACAGCAGGAGAGCAGAAAAAAATTTATGCAGTGATTTTAGACGATCTAAGTTTAATTTGTGGACAGAGACCAGTTTTAACTAAGGCAAAAAAATCAGTCGCTGGCTTTAAAATAAGAGAAGGGATGCCCATTGGGGTTATGATTACTTTACGAGGCAGAAAAATGTATGATTTTTTAGAAAGATTAATCCATATTGCTCTTCCTCGTTCTCGAGATTTTCGAGGAATTGATCCTAAATCGTTTGATAAGAAAGGAAACCTTACAATTGCTATAAAAGAGAATATTATTTTTCCCGAAATCTCTCCGGAAAAAAGTAAAACAATTTTTGGTTTAGAAATGACAGTAGTAACAACAGCAAAAAGTCGAGAAGAAGGATTAGAATTGTTGAGATCGATAGGATTCCCGATTAAACAGTAAACAGTAAACAGTAAACAGTAAACAGTAAACAATTTTATTGTTCTCTGTTCTTTGTTCTCTGTTCATTGACGTTATGGCAACAAAAGCACAAATTGAAAAATCAAAGAAAAAACCAAAATTCAGCACGAGAATTGTTCGACGCTGTTTTAGATGCGGAAGAAAAAGAGGATATTTAAGAAAATTTGGTTTGTGCCGTATTTGTTTTCGGGAAATGGCTAACCAAGGTGAGATACCTGGCGTGAAAAAATCAAGTTGGTAGTTGGAAGATTAAAGTTGAAAGTTTTTAAATCTTTAATCTTTAATCTTTAATCTAGTTATGACAGATCCAATCGCAGATATGTTCAATAGAATACGTAATGCTCAAGCCGTTCTTCACTCGACGGTTGATATTCCTTTCTCTAATATAAAATACGAGATTGCTAAAATTTTAGAGAAACAAGGATTTATTAAAAAGGTTGAAAAAAAAGCAAAAGGTCCGCAAAAAACTCTTGAAATTAGTTTAAAGTACCAAAAAAATTCCTTAGCCGGCGAACGAGAAACGAAGCTGGCAATTTCCGATCTGAAAAGAGTTTCCAAACCAGGACAACGAATCTATATAAGAAGTCAAAAAATCATACCAGTCCGGGGAGGTTACGGTATAGCAATCCTTTCAACGTCTCAGGGATTAATGACAAATAAAGAGGCAAGAAAAAAGAAATTGGGAGGCGAAGTAATTTGTGAAATTTGGTAAGAACAATGAACAATGAACAATGAACAAAGAACAATGAACAAAGAACAAATTTTCTGTTTTCTGTTTTCTGTTTTTTGTTCTTTGACCTTATGTCACGAGTAGGGAAAAAACTAATTTTAATACCAGAGAACGTAGAGATTAAATCAGAAGACGGGAAGGTTATAGTTAAAGGTCCAAAAGGCGAATTACAAAAAGAAATTCGACCAGAGATTGAGGTTGATATAAAGGAAAAAAAGATTTTAGTTATTCCCCGTAAAGCCACCAAAAAGACTAAAGCTTTTTGGGGATTAACTAGGGCTCTTCTTTTCAATATGATAAAAGGGGTAACTGATGGTTATGAAAGAAAATTACAAATGGAAGGGATAGGTTATAAAGCCCAGCTGGAAGGAGATGAACTAATTTTACAGGTTGGGTTCTCTCATCCTGTTAAAATTAAACAACCTGAAGGTATAAAATTCTTAGTGGAGAAAAATATTATCACTATTTCAGGAATTGATAAAGAACAAGTCGGCCAGATTAGTGCTAAAATAAGAGCAATCAAACCTCCGGAACCTTATAAGGGAAAGGGAATAAGATATGTAGGAGAAGTAGTAAGGAGAAAGGCGGGAAAGAAGGTGGCGACAACTGAGAGCCAAACATAAAACCTGAAACCTGAAACTTTTAAAATACGTTTCAAGTTTCAAGTTTTAAGATGTATGCTAGAGAAACAACTAAAAAGATATAGACGTCACAGAAAGGTTCGTGCGAAAATATTTGGGATAGCCAAACGGCCGCGGCTTTGTGTTTTTAGGTCAAACAAACATATTTATGCCCAACTTGTTAATGATGAAGAAAGAAAAACTTTATTATCTGTTAGCGACCACCAACTTCCAAAATCAAAACTTTCATCAAAAGAAAAACCTGCCGAGTCCAAAAAACCTTTTACTGCTAAAATGGCCAAAGCTTATGAAGTTGGGAGATTGATTGCCAAAAAGGCCCTCGAGAAAAAAATTGAAGAGGTAGTTTTCGATAGAGGAGGTTATAAATACCATGGCAGGGTAAAAATATTAGCAGAGGGGGCAAGAGAAGGAGGGCTAAAATTTTAGTTTCAGCATTTTAAGATATGTTTATCCAGAAAAATAGGCCAGTAAAAAAAGGGATGAGGGCTGGAAAAAAAGAAGAGTTTGAGTCGGAAGTTTTAGATTTAGCAAGAGTTGCCAGGATGACCGCTGGTGGCCGGCGATTTAGATTTCGAGCTACTGTTGTGGTCGGAGACCAGAAAGGAAGAGTAGGTTTGGGAGTAGCAAAGGGACTCGATGTTGCCCAGGCAATAGAAAAAGCAACGAAAGCAGCAAAGAAAAATTTAATTACGATTCCAATTAAAAATGAAACTATTCCCCATCAGACTGAGGCAAAATTCGGAGCAGCTAAAATTTTGCTGAAACCTCAAAGAAAAGGAAGAGGAACGGTAGCAGGAGGAACAGTCCGGATTATTTGCAATTTAGCCGGTATAAAAAATATCTCCTCAAAAATCATTGGGAGAACAACCAATAAATTAAGTAATGCGATGGCTACTATTGAAGCCCTAAAGAAACTTAAATCAAAGAACAAAGAACAGAAAACAAAGAACAGAGAACAAAGAACAGGTATTCTTTAATGTTGTTTACTGTTCGTTGTTCATTGTTTACTGATTTTCATGCAAATACACCAATTAAAACCAATTCATAAGAACCAGAAAAGAAAACGTATTGGCCGGGGTGGTAAAAGAGGAACTTATTCGGGCAGAGGAATAAAAGGACAAAAATCGCGAGCTGGTAGAAAATTGCAACCAGTTATTCGGGAATTAATAAAAAAATATCCAAAGTTAAGGGGTTATAGATTTAAAAGTCGTGATAAAGATACCGCAACTATAAATATCGGAGTTTTGGAAAAAAAATTTGAGTCTTCTGGAGTTATTACTCCTAAGATCTTGCTTGAGAAAAAATTAATCCGTAGAATAAAAGGAAAGATACCTAAAGTGAAAATTTTGGGGAAGGGAGAAGTAAAAAAGAAATTAACTATTGAAGGTTGCGAAGTTTCAAAAAACGCTGGAGAGAAAATTAAAAAAGCCGGAGGCAAGGTCAAAGAACAAAAAACAGAAGACAGAAAACAGAAAATTTCTTAAATTGTTTACTGTTCATTGTTTACTGTTTACTGTTTACTGACGTATGTGGTACCAAAAAATCATCCAAATTTTTAAAATAAAAGATCTCCGTAATAAAATTCTTTTTGTTTTAGGAATTTTTGTTATTTTTAGATTGATGGCAAATGTTCCAATTCCGGGTATAAATGTTGAGAATTTAAAAAATTTTTTTGAGCAATTTCAAATGTTTGGTCTTTTAAATATTTTCACTGGCGGCGCTCTAGAAAAACTTTCAATAATAATGTTGGGTTTAGGGCCTTATATTACATCCACCATTATTTTGCAGTTATTAACAATGATTTTTCCCCAGCTTGAGAGAATATACAAAGAAGAGGGGGATGCAGGTCGTCAGAAGTTTAACCAATATGGCAGATTACTGACTATACCATTAGCTATAATGCAGGGATATGCAATGTTAATTTTGTTCCAGCGGCAAGGAGTTGTCCCAGAACTTTCCCCTTTTTTATTTTTTAGTTCGATTTTAACCATAACTGCAGGAACCGTATTTTTAATGTGGCTGGGAGAATTGATTACCGAAAAAGGGATTGGAAATGGCGTATCTCTTTTAATCTTCGCTGGAATTATCGCTGGTTTTCCTGCTAATATCCGGCAAATTATTGTCACTTGGGACCCTTCAGAAATTCCCTCTTATTTATTGTTTTTTGGAATGGCTCTAGCTATTATCTACTGCGTGGTTTTAATTACGGAAGGAAGACGCAATATCCCGATCTCTTATGCCAAAAGGGTAAGAGGATCGAAGATTTATGGAGGAGTTTCTACTTATTTGCCGATGAATATTAACCCGGCTGGAGTAATTCCGATAATTTTCGCTTTATCTATTCTGCTTTTTCCCGGAATGATTGCCAACTTCCTAACAGGAGCGGGGGGGAGTGTTGGTAATATTGCCCAAAATGTAGCTGACTTTTTTCAAAATCCTTGGGTTAACGGAGTTTTATATTTTGCGTTAGTGGTCCTTTTTACCTTTTTTTACACTGCTGTTACTTTTGATCCTAAAGCAATCGCCAATAATCTTCAGAAAATGGGTGGCTTCGTTCCAGGAATCCGACCAGGAGAATCAACTGTTCATTTTTTACATTACATTTTAAATCGAGTTTTATTGATTGGAGCTTTATTTTTGGCTACAATTGCCGTAATGCCATCTATTGTCGGAGGAATTACCGGTGTTATGGTTTTTCGGTTTTTAATCGGTGGCACTTCTTTACTTATTGTGGTAAATGTTGTTTTGGAAACAATGAGACAGATCCAAGCCCAGCTTCAGATGAGAGAATATGAAACTTTTTAAACGCGGATTAATACGGATTTTAGCGGATTAATACAGATATAATTTATCCGCATAAATCTGTTTAAATCTGCATAAATTAGTGTCTAAAAAACAAGTTATTATTCTTATTGGTCCTCCTGGAGCCGGAAAGGGAACTCAAGCTGAGCTTTTAGCTGATAAGCTTAGTTTATATTATTTTGAAACAAGCAAGATTTTAGAACAAGAGTTTCGAAAAGCTGAAAATTTCTCGGCTAGTTCAAAGGAAAGATTCATTAAAGTTGAAGGAGAAAAGTTTGATATTTTAAATGAAAAAAAAATATGGGAAAAGGGTATTCTTTGTAGTCCTCCTTTTGTTGCTTATTTGGTAAAGGAAAAAATAAAAGAATTATTTGAATCTGATGAAAATTTGGTTTTAGCCGGTTCTCCCAGAACTCTTTATGAAGGAAAAAGAATAATACCGTTTCTAAAAAAACTTTATGGAGAAAAAAATATAATAGTGGTTTTAATTGAAATAAGCGCCCAGGAAACAATTTTTAGAAATTCTCATCGGAGAATTTGTGAATTAATGCGCCACCCGGTTTTATACAATAAAGAAACTATTAAACTCACAATGTGTCCTTTAGATGGTTCGAAATTGATGAAGAGAAAAGGTTTAGATGATCCTGAAACTATTAAAGTCCGATTAAAAGAATATGAAGAAAGGACCCTTCCTTTGCTCGAATATTTCAAAAACCAGGGAGTAAAAGTAAAAAAAATTAAGGGAGAGCAATCTGTTGCTGATGTTTTTAGAGATATTTTAAAAACAATAAGATAGAAAACTCGGTAGTATTTGTGAAGAGAGCACGGCGTCAGCCCATTACTTTTTACAAAGTTCTTTCTCGGCTGCGCCTATTACTCGCCAAACAATGAAGTTTTTTGAAACATTATGCTTAGTTAATGTTTGGCTCCGTAATACTCTCTTCACAAATACTACCTCGTTATTCAAGTGATTAATATAAAATCCGCAGAAGAAATTCAAATAATGAGAGAAGGTGGTAAAATTTTAGCCCAGATTATGAAAAAATTAGAGAAGACAGTTAGGCCTGGAATTACTACCCAAGAGTTAAACAAGGTCGCAGAAGACCTTGTTTTTGAGTATGGGGTGAAACCTTCCTTTAAGAATTATCAAGGATTTCCAGCTTGTCTTTGTACTTCAATAAATGAAGAACTCGTTCATTGTATTCCTTCTGATAAGAAGTTAAAAGAAGGTGATATTATTTCCCTTGATTTTGGAATTTTGTATAAGGGATTTCATAGTGATATGGCAGTTACCTTGCCTGTTAGCAAGAAAATAAGTCCAGAGGTTTTAAGGTTAATTAAAGTTACAAAAAAAGCATTAAAGCGAGGAATAAAAAAAATTCGGGTAGGTAACACTTTTGGAGATATTGGTAATACTATCCAGAGGTATGTAGAGGGACAAGGATTTAATGTAGTGCGGGAACTTTGCGGACATGGGATTGGCAAGGAAATCCATGAAGATCCCAAAATCCCAAATTATGGAAAAAGAAAGAAAGGGCTCAAAATAAAAGAAGGAATGGTTTTTTGCATTGAGCCAATGGTAACAGTAGGGGACTGGAAACTTAAAAAAGCAAAGGATGATTATGGCTACCAAACAAAAGACGACTCTTTATGCGCCCATTTTGAACATACAATAGCGGTGGCAAAAAATGGAGTTAAAATTTTAACTATGATATAATATTTTAATATGTATCTCTCCGTTATTATCCCAGCTTATAATGAAGAAAAACGGCTGCCCAAAACTTTGATTGAGATTGATAAATATCTAAAGGGACAAGATTATGATTATGAAATTATCGTTGTTTCAGATGGCTCAAAAGATAAAACAGCTGAGGTGGTTAGGGATTTGGAAAATAGAATTGCCAATTTAAAGTTGATTGATAATAAAGAAAACCACGGCAAGGGGTATGTTGTCCGTCAAGGAATGATGGAGGCTTCCGGCGACTATCGTTTGTTCACTGATGCTGATAATTCAACATCAATTGATCAGGTTGAAAAAATATTGCCTCATTTTAAACAAGGTTTTGATATTACAATAGGTTCTCGCGATATAAAAGGAGCAAAACTTGCCACTCCCCAGCCTCCCCTTAGGGTGTTTATCGGCAATGTTTTTAATTTAATGGTTCAAATAATTACAGGTCTTTGGGGAATTTGGGATACTCAGTGCGGGTTTAAGGCCCTTTCAGCTAAAGCTGTTAATGATATTTTACCGAAATGCAAGGTTGACAGGTGGGCTTTTGATCCTGAAATTTTAAAAATTGGAAAAAAATTAGGGTATAAGATTAAAGAAGTTCCAATTACTTGGGTGAATGATCCTGAAAGCAAAGTGAAATTAAAGGGAATGGTAAAAATGGGTTTTGATTTGCTAAAAATAAGGTGGAACCTTATTACTCATAAATATGATAAGAAAGTCTAAAAAAACTAAGTTTCCCTCAGAGTTACGGCTTGATTTGGTAAGCAAGGACTGGGTTGTTATTGCTACGGGTCGGGCCAGAAGACCAGAAACTTTTAAGAGAGAGAAAAGAGAAATTAAAGAAACCTCTGTTAAAGACTGTCCTTTTTGTCAGATTCATACTCAAGAGCCAGCAACCCTTGTTTTTTGTAATGGAGGAGGAAAGTCTTTTAAAGGATGGTCAGAGCTTCCCGAAGACTGGACAGTTATTGTTATCCCCAATAAGTATCCAGCTTTTAGTCCTCATCCTCATTTAGATAAAAAAATTGAAGGGGAGTTATATCAAAAAATGAATGCAGTGGGTTTCCATGAGGTAGTGGTTACTCGCCATCATAAAAAACAAATGGCTCAGTTTTCAATAGAGCAAGTAAAAGAGGTATTTGATGTTTATCAAAAAAGATATTTAGATTTGATGCCCAAAAAATTTGTTAATCACGTTTCTATCTTTCACAATCAAGGAGCAGGAGCAGGGGCTTCAATTGCTCATCCCCATTCTCAGATTATTACCACTCCTCTTATTGATGTTGATGTTCGGAATGCCCTTTTAAGTTCTCAAAGGTATTCAAAAGAAAAGAAAGAGTGTGTTTATTGTCGGATGAATAAATGGGAAGTAAAAGTAAAGAAAAGAGTTGTTTTTGAAAATAAAGATTTTTTGGTAGTTTGTCCTTTTGCTTCCAAAACTGCTTTCCAGGTGATTGTTTCACCAAAAAAACATCTCTCTTATTTTGAAAGAATTGAAGACCAAGAAAAGTGGAGTTTGGCAGAAGCATTTCAGACAGCTTTAAATAGACTTTGCAAAGCTTTGAATAATCCTGATTATAATTTTTATTTACATACAGCTCCCTGTGACGGGAAAAAACACGATTATTATCATTGGCACTGGACTATTTTGCCCAAAACATCAACCTGGGCTGGTTTTGAAATTGGAACCAGAATGGAAATTTCAACGATTGAGCCAGAAAAAGCAGCCGAATTTTTAAAAAAACATTAAAATATGAAACCACTTATCGTTGCAAACTGGAAATGCAATCCTACAACAATTAAAGAAGCCAAACAACTTTTTGATTCAGTTACAGAAGGGATAAAGGATATTAATGGCGTAGAGGTTGTAATCTGTCCACCATTCATTTATTTACCAACTTTATTTAATTTGTCTTCTGAAAATTTAACTCTCGGAGGACAAAATTGCTTTTGGGAAGAAAAAGGAGCTTTTACGGGTAAGGTATCTGTTGTGATGTTGAAAGATTTGGGATGCGAGTACGTTATTGTGGGACATTCCGAACGTAGAAAGTATTTTGGAGAAACAGACGAAACAGTCCACAAAAAATTGAAAGCAGTTTTGGAAGCAAAATTAAACCCAATTTTATGTATCGGAGAAAGCCAAAAAGAAAGGAATCAAGGTAAAACTGAAACTGTTTTAAGGAAACAATTACAAGGAGCACTTAATCACTTAACCACTAAATCACTTAATCACTTAATTGTTGCTTATGAACCTATTTGGGCTATTGGGACAGGAAAACCTTGCGATCCCGAAGAAGCTCAAAAAGTTAGCTCTCTTATTAGAAAAATTATTTCTAAAGTTTGCAATTCTTCACTTTCAAAGTCCATTAGAATTCTTTACGGCGGAAGCGTAAATAGTAAAAATGCTGGGCCGTTTGTTGAAAAAGCAGGATTACAGGGGCTTCTTGTTGGGAGAGCGTCTTTAGATGCTAAAGAATTTGTTAAGATAATAAAAGCAGTTATATAACGAAAGCCAAACAGAGGTTTGTCCTCCGCTGAAGCTGGTAGAGACCGGGTCTCTGTAGTATGGGGATTCTGTTACCCTTGTTTTAATAGTAGAGTATAATAGAAATAAATTATTATGGAAAAAACTACTTTCGGGTATTTAGCCTCGGGTGTTGAATATCTAATGATAACATAGACAAAAAAGAGGATGATCCTTTACTAAAACAAAAAAATGCTTAAAATTAGCGTAAAAAACTATCTGAATTCCGAGCGAAGCGAGAGGTTCTTAATTCCCCGCGCTTACGAGAGACCCCAGCACCAAAGCAAAGCTTGGTGCGGGGCAAGGAGAGAATAACGCTTCGCGCCAGCTTGTTTTTGAAAAAGGTCGGATTCCAATAATAACTTAACGAATATTAACTATGTTCAAATCTAATTTAAACTCCCCGAAGCAGAATAAATTCGCTAAGGGGCGAGCATACAAAATTCTGGTGGGAATTTGCAGTGTGGCGGTTACTGTCGCTATCGGTTATTTAATTGTCTGGGCCGCTCCTGATTTTATAAGTGATACCTTTGATGACGAAACTAAGATTGCCTCAAAAGAAAATCTGGTTGTTACCGGCGGTCAAGTGAAATTAGCGGAGATTTGGACTCTAGACGAAACTAACTGTAATGCTCTTTCCGGCTGGTATTGGTACACTACCAATAGCAGGTCAGCCTGCTGGTCGAAAACCTTAGCCGATACCGTTTCTTGGAACAAAGGAGTAGGGAATGACGTTGATAATCCTGGGGTCTATACCTGCGCTGTCACGCCCACTGGCTTACAGGATAGAATGGAAGCAGTTGCCGCTGGCGAGTGGTACAAAATTGTGTCAAATGTTGCCGGAACAGATATTACTTCTGGCCATAATGGTTCAGCCGGTTATTCGGTAATTTCTGCCTTAGCCATTGCTGACTGCCTTGATGGAACAAGAGACCTTTGTACTGGAGATGGCTGTTTAGGAGCTGATGTTGCCGCTGTAAATGTTTCGCTGGCAACTTGGGCAAGCGCCACTAGCGATAAATCAGCCCTTCCTTATTGCGTTGGAGGCGATTGCAGTACTCAAGTAAATAGTGATTTTTACGATGCCTGTACTCAAAGTTCAAGCAATGATTTGCCATTGAGTTGTTCTGATGGACTTTTTTATTATAACAGAAGAGTTTGTGCAGACGGTGATTCTAATTATACTTGGCCAGCTGCTGCTGCCAGTGCTACTATGGCTCGTTTACTCGGCAAGGACGGCGATAGCTGTTCCACCGTGGATGATTACGAGACGAGCTTCGCTCTCACTAGCTTCTCTTTTCGGGTAGTTGTCCGTCCTTGATAGTATTTGATGATTTTGTAATTTTGTAATCACTGATAGCACCAGTTGAATTACTGATAGAAGCGATGCTTCTAACGGAGCGAGAGGCTTCTGACGGGGTAAGAAGATTTCATCATGAGTTATAAGAGAAAAATAATTTTAATTCTTTTTGGCACTGTAATAATTTTGGTTGGTTTTGGCTTTGGCAATAGAGCAATGGCTGCCACCTATTATTCTCCAGGAACTTTAACTTCAACTAATCTTTTATCAGGTGAAACTGTAAGCAGTGTAGATTCTTTTTGGTACGATGCTTCTGTCATTCCTGCTGGTACAGCCTTGAAGGTTCAATTCAGTCAAAATAATACTAATTGGTATAATT
>Ga0114922_10004802_pt1 | contig 12517 bp, 7 predicted proteins | sample AartaG_FD_100975 | JGI IMG/M metagenome (GOLD analysis project Ga0114922, IMG submission 100975) | Deep subsurface microbial communities from Aarhus Bay to uncover new lineages of life (NeLLi) - Aarhus_00045 metaG | ecosystem: Environmental > Aquatic > Marine > Oceanic > Sediment | place: Aarhus... | reverse complement strand
GGCTGGCGACCGGGCCCCTGGCCAATGCCTCTTCCCGTACCAGATCCGAAGAGGGAAACTCGACGATCCCCGCGCTGAGGGGACCGTGCCGCTCTCCGAATCGATCGGGGACCAGGTCGAGCTGCGAGTTGAGACGTCGGACCATGGTCGTGACGCCTGCCGCCGAGGTGTTGTACGCTACGATTCCGAGCTCCGAGTCACCCAGCCAGCCGACTGCGTCCGACGTCCGGAGGTGGTTTCGAGCCAGTTCGGCTGTTCCCTTTCGCTGGAGATCCAGGTCCGACCCGGAAGCGGGCTGACCCGGCCCCAGGACCACGCAGCTCAGTGGGACGGCCGTTCGTGTCGCATTCGCTTCGAGAAGACGAACCACACGCATCAACCCGGCGAGGTTATACAGACCTGTGGCGGAATCCGCGAGAGACCCCTCCTCGGTCAGCTCTATCAGGCGCTTGATTTCCAGCAGTCGACGGAGCTTGGCGACTATCAACTGCGACCGTACCGGCTCCTTAATGATATCCCACGCACCTGCCGCCATGGCGGCGGCTTCGTCTGCTTCGGCCCAGAAATTGGGAGAGTAGACCAGGATAGGAACACTCTCGCGCAATCCGGCTGAGCGCAGGGCCTTTGCCAGCTCCGGCACCTTCATGTCGGGCAGATTCTCTCCGATGATTACGATCTCCGGATTGACGAGCCTGGAGTCCCGCACGGCCAGTCGCGCCGATCGGACCCGCGCGAAAGCGAATCCCTCCGGCTCGAGTACCGCCTGCAACGCGGACGCGAACCAGTCGTGTGCCGTGACCAGGAGCACGCTGGTCGAAGAGGTCTGTGCGTCCGGACGAATCGTTTCAGACATAGAGGTTCCTCGCCGCGGGAAGGGGCCGATTCCGAAGCGTATAGTCGGCGTTCACTGCTCGGGCTTGCAAGGGTGATCCCGTTCGAACATCACGGGCAGCGTCTTGAGCATGATCCAGATATCGAACCACAGGGACCGTCGCTGCAGGTATTCGAGGTCGTAATCGACCTTGATCCGGACGTCGTCAACCGTCTGGTCGGCGCGACGATTCACCTGCGCCCAGCCGGTAATGCCCGGCGGGACCTGGTGACGAAGCGGATAGTGGCCAATCTCCTCGCGCAGCTGCCGTACGAATGCCGGTCGCTCGGGTCTGGGGCCGACGATCGACATTTCGCCCTTGAGAACATTCCAGAACTGGGGCAGCTCATCCAGTCTGGTTCGTCTCAGAAACCTGCCGACCCGGGTCACCCGGGGGTCGTTCTCCTGGGCCCATACCGGACCGCTTACGGCCTCCGCATCGACACGCATGGAGCGAAACTTGGCGATCAGAAAAGGCTGTCCGCCCATATCGCTCATTCGACGCCCGCCTCGAGGACCCTGGTCTCCCAGAGATCGACGGTCAAGTCCTACCCGCTGCTGTCGATAGAAGATCGGGCCCGGGCTGTCGAGCCTGACGAGCAGTGCGACGACAAGAATGAGCGGAGCCAGCACGATGAGAGAACCGGTCGCCAGAACGATGTTCAGCGACCTGAGAACGGTCGCCTCCATCCTGCTCGGACGACGGATCCCTTCTCCGTTCGCGGGACCTGCCGACGAACCGACCGCCGCGTGCTCCTCCAGGCGGACGTAGCGGGGTCGGCCTCGTCGCTGGAATACCGGCTCGCGCACTGCAACTGTGCCGGCGTGAATATCGCTCATTGATCCCTGCTCGCTCATGCTGCCTCTCGGCGCGGGTGACGTCTGACGACCGCCAACCGAAGCATCCCCCGTGCCATCCGGGGCTATAACGAGCAAGTTATTTCTGGTCAACGAGTTACATCACAGCGCAGGCTGATGGCCGCTCTTCCCTGCTGCAGCGCCTCCACAAGATTCGAGCAAAACAGTGGCGAGCGTACAAGATAGGGCCCGGCGGCCGTCCTATACCAGTACGTCGCCGGGCCGGAGCGGAGTTCAGAACACGAGCGCAATGATCGCGGCACTACTCAGAACGATCCCGAGTGCAATTCCGATATTCCGGAGGAGCAGGTACTTGCCTTCCGTCGAAGGCACTTCGATCGAATCGCCGGGCCGGATCCCGAGATCGTCCAGAGTCAGACCCGGGGCCGTGACTTCCGGTCCCTGCAACACGGTATCTCCGAAACGGCGCACCCGGATCTTCTCGGTAGCGGCACGTGTGGTCGGCCCTCCAGCGAGCATCAGGACATCCGACACGAGCATCGAACCGGACACGTCGTAATAGCCTGGACTCGCGACTTCTCCGACCACGCCGACTCGCATCTGGGTGTCGATCTCGACCTGCGGGTCTCTCAATACGGTTCCGAGACCAGCGTAAATTACCTCTTCCGCCTCCGAATACAGCACACCGTTCATGTCGATCGGAGGAACGCCCGGCAGGACGAGAGTCTGGTCTGGCTGCACGGTGAAACTGCCGCTCCACTGGGGCTGGCCGCGAACTTCGAGACCCACGACTTCGCCGGCGCGAAAGTCGCCCTGACCCAGGCGCTGATCGATACCGGCGATCTGGCGCTCGACATCGAGTGTCTCATCGCTGTCACCGTCTCCCAGCTGGAGCAATCGGCTCTCCAGACTGTCCCGCCGCGATTCCAGCTGCGCGCGACTGTCGAGCCGGCTGCCCACCTGCTGTGCCGACAGTGCGGGTGGCAACATGACTGTTCCCATCAGGACGGCCAGGAGTAGTGCTCGCTGCATCTGATTCTCTCTCAAATTGATTCGGTCCAATTTCGACTTGCCATGATCTGGCAAGGATCGGATTAATCCGGCACAGGACTCCGGGCGTTCATCTCGATGTCCGGAAGCAACTCCCGGGCCACCACCTGCGTAGATGCTGCGTCATCCGAGACCGTAGTCCCGGATCTTGTAGAGTAGTGCCCGATAGCTGAGGTCCAGCAGGTCCGCCGCGCGCGTTCGGTTGCCCTCGGTTACCTCCAGCGCGCGTGCTATGAGATGCCTTTCAAGTTCCGCCGTCCGTTTCTTCACGCTGAGTTCATCGCTGGACAGCGTATCGGACGTTACCCTGATCGTCGAGTCCGGATTCCGCACGATTTCCGGCAGGTCGTCTCGCTCGATCGTCTCGCCATCCGCAAGCACCATGGCTCTTTCCACCACATTCTCGAGCTCACGCACGTTTCCCGGCCACGAATAGGACGCCATGCACTTCAGGGCATCCGACTCGAATCCCTGCACATCCATCGCCATCGCTTCGTTGTAGGAGGCGAGGAAGTGCCGTGCAAGTGCCGGGATCTCGTCCGTCCGGTGCCGCAGCGGAGGGAGGTGGATCCGGACGACGTTGATGCGATAGTACAGATCCGACCGGAATCCGCCTGATTGTACCTCGGATTCGAGATCGCGGGCCGTCGCCGCGATGATGCGGACGTCGACCTGGCGAGGCTTCGACTCACCTACCCGCCGGATCTCTCCTTCCTGCAGAGCGCGCAGGAGTTTGACCTGCAGAGATTGGGGCAGCTCTCCCACCTCATCGAGGAACAGAGTGCCCGTATCCGCTTCCTCGAACAGTCCTGTCCGGTCATTCGTCGCTCCCGTGAACGACCCTTTGATGTGACCAAACAACTCGGATTCGAGCAGATTCTCTGGAATCGCGCCGCAGTTCACGGGCACGAACGTACCGCCTCGTCCCGAGGCTTCGTGGATGAGCCGGGCGATCAACTCCTTCCCGGTTCCGCTCTCACCGGTTACGAGCGCGGTCGTCGGATGCCGCGCCACGCGCTCCGCCAGTTCGAGCGCCTGCGTCATTCCTGCGCTGCTCGCGATGATACCCCCGTGTCGCTTTTCGACCCGAACCTCGCGGCGCAAGCGGTGGATCTCACGGTCCTTCTTCGATGATTCTTCTGCGATCCTTATCCGCAGGAGCAGGGAGTCAGGAGTGAATGGCTTGTCGATGTAGTCCCAGGCGCCCTTACGAATCGCGTCGACCGCGATGTCCGAATTGCCGTATGCCGTCATCACGATGACGCGTGCGCCGTCTCCCGCTTCCTGGTAGCGCTCCAGGAAGCCGAGGCCGTCGAGCCCCGGCATCCGGACGTCGGTCAGGATGAGATCCGGCTGGTCCTGTATGGCCTTCTGCAAGCCTTCATCGCCGTCCGCGGCAGTCTCTACGTCGTGCCCCTCGTCTTCGAGGAGGAGGGAGACCGTACGTCTGAGACCCGCTTCGTCGTCCACTACCAGAATTCTCATACCGCCGTATCCCCGCTCGCGGTAGGCAGAAGCAAACGCAGGACCGCACCACCGGCATCCGCCGGAAGCGCTTCGATAGTCCCGCCCATGCCCTCGATCATCCGCGCAGAAACGGCAAGTCCGAGGCCGGTTCCCCGCCCCGGCTCCTTGGTCGTGAAAAACGGCTCGAATACCCGACCTCGGTCGGTGTCCGGAATCCCCGGACCATCGTCTCGGACCAGCAGCTCGACCGCCTGATCGCCCGGCTTCAGACGGCGCGCGGGCCCTGGATCCCGGGCCTGGTCGAGCCGCCGCAGGTGGGAATAGTCGATTCCTGATGGGTCGTTCTGGCGTCGCTGTACAGCGACTGCACTGTCAGACTCGATCTGCACACCCCGGGTGAGAATTTCGATGTGCCCGTCTGCCGGTCCCTCATCGACCGCGTCCGTAGCGTTGAGCAGCAGATTGACGAGGACCTGCTCCAGCTGGTTCGCGTCGCCCCGTACGAGCGGCAGATCGGGAGCCAGGGCCAGGTTGACCGTCACACGGCGGAATCGACCTTGAAGTCTGAGCATTTCGTCGGTGCGGCGCACCGTCTCATTCAGGTCCACGGCCCGGTCCGCCGCCTCCTTCGGTCTCGCGTAGTCGAGCAGGCCGCGAACGATCCTGTCGATCCTCTTGGTCTCGTAGCCGATCCCGTCCACCCATTCCGCTTCCGCCCCACGACGTTTCCCGACTTCCAGGTAGCCCATGATCGCGCCGAGGGGATTGCCGACCTCGTGCGCAAGCCCGGCTGACAGGCGACCGATCGACGCGAGCTTCTCCGCCCGGACCAGGCGCGTTCGGGCCTCCGACAATTCACGATTCGTCGCGTCGAGCGATCGGACGTTGGCGGCCAGTTCCTCCTGGTTGTGCAGCAGTCCATCGGCCATCGAATTGACTGCCGATGAGAGGCGCTGGAGTTCGATCGTGTCCGCCGCGGGAAGCCGGTGTTCGGATTCTCCTGCCGCGATCCGTTCGGCTCCACCCACCATCGCATCCACCGGCGCGAGCACCAGTTCCCGCAGCCGATAGCTGGCGAACACGCCAAGCAGCAGGAGGTCTCCGACGATGACCAGCGTGAGGATCGCCGCCGACACGCCCAGTGGCAGGTCGAGGCGAAACGCGATGTATACTGTGATCGCGACGGTGAACAAGGCCACGAACAGCAGAGTGAGAAGTCCTCCCAGGAGTCGGAATCGGAGGGACGGGAGCCAGAGGTCGGGAGGCACCTCGTCGCTCATCTCGCCTGAATCTGGAGGCATTTCGTGTTCATCCATGCGGGAAACTGTCCCGCTGTTTCTCTTCCCGCTACAGGCTGGTGGAAGCCGGGCGATGGGAGAACGCAACATCCCGGGCCGATAGTGTCGGTTTTCCGCAACGAAATCTCCGTACGCACGAATCGATTGACGGTCCTAACGTACTGTTGTTAAAATAGATATACGTGAGTACTGGACTGCGGCAGAGGACTTGCCTTGAACAGGTCGACGATATTTGCACGGCAACCCGCCGGGACCTCCCGGCTCGTGCCAGAATTCACGATTAGGAGGGTCCAGACATGAAGCGAACTGCGCTGTTCACGATGCTCGTCGTGGGAGGCTCCATTGCCTTCCTCGCGGGCTGCGACGGGTCAACGGTTCCCACGGAACCGGGTCTCGCCGATCAGTCCGTCGAGGTGATCGACGGAATCCGATTCAAGAAGACGGACGGTCCACTGGTCATGACGATCATGGACGAACCGATGGACGACTACATGTGCGAAGCCATGGACTTTTCGGGCCTGGCGAATGGCGAGATCGTTACCGCCATGACCCTGTTCGGGGACCAGGTGGGCGTGTTGATCACCGACTTCGGCCCGCCGTTTGAAGGCTCTCCCGGAACGGGTGATGCGGTGATCTACAATACGGACTTGAGCGGCGGGAATGATCCGGACCTGGAGGCGGCAGGGCAGTCGGTGACGCCGACTCTCGGCAACGTGCTGATCCACCAGGAAGACGGGAATGGCGCCCCCGTATCGGACGTGTACCCGAACCCGGACGATGCCGATACCTGGATGAATCTGCTGTTCACCTTCCCGATGGGCGACTACATGGTACAGGGCTTCAAGGCGCTCGACCAGGAAGGCCCGCAGGGAGAGTACATAGCCCTCAAGATCGACATCGCCACGGATGGCTCGCAGGTCGGAATCACCGACGTCACGGTCGACAACGACAGCAGAGTCGAGCTGGTGAACGTCGAGCCTGACGCCATGTTCCAGGAGACCCTCGAGTTCTACTTCGCGGGTTCTGGCGCGATCGACGACATCATGGTCTGCAAGTACGTCGAAGAGCGCGGCGACGAAGGTTGCACGCCGGGTTACTGGAAGCAGGACCAGCACTTCGGCAGCTGGCCGGTAAATCCGTACGCGTACACGTTCGGCGAGGCCTTCGCGGAGGCTTGCGGCGCAGCAGACTACTACGCCCGCAGCCCGGAAGACACGAGCATGGACATCTGCGATATGCTCCTGCTCGACGCGCTGTCCCTCAGGGGCGGCGGCGTGAATGCCCTGTCGCGGCACGCGGCAGCTGGCTGGCTGAACGCGACGTCTTCGGTCAATTACATGTGGAGCGTTTCCGAGGTCGAGGCTGCGTTCATGGCCGGGAACAAGGATGTCCTCGAGGACGCGAACGAGTCATACTGCCCCCTCGGCCGAGACGAAGGCGAGTGGGAGCCGGTTCAGCTTCCGAGCTAGACTATACACCCTTCTACCGCGGGCCGGTGAATCCGCACTGGCCCGTCCCAGGCGCCCGGGCTTTCGAGCTCGGGCGCTTTTTGTTGTTCGTGATTCGTGGCACGTGAGTCCAACAGTCTGACCTTTTTGCGCGCCCTTGGCACTGAGTAGCGTCCGCCTTCCCCTTCCCGTCCTCGTAACACTCTGCAGAACAGGTAGTTAGGAATCTACATCCGGTGGTACCGAGCTTGCTCAGACGTTCCATCGAGCGACCCGGGCAGTTCGCCCGGGGACCCGGGGATGTCGGATTCGTGGTCACACAACTCGATTCGGTGAGGATACCTGGATGCGACTTCGATTCGAATACTCTCTAGTGGGAAGCGCTGGAGCACTGATACTTCTGGCGGGGTGCAACGGCGGCTCCGTCCTGGAACCGGATCGCGATTCGAGCTTCGAGGGTGGCATGCCGCTCGCTGCGGTCGCTGCCGTTGAGGAAGTCTGCGCCACGATCGACTTTGAGGCGTACGCTCACGGTGACCAGCTCCCGTCAATTGCGGTACCCGAGCTGGAACTCGACTTCAACGTGACGGTGTGGCCATCCAACGGTGGACTCGCCAGCGCGCGCGTTTACGATACCGACACGTTGTCTCCGCCGGGAGATCCGTTCCTGGCCTGGGCCGGGGCCGGCTCGACATGTCCGGAGTGCGTCGGGGCGGGCAATATCCTCGTGTTCGAAGACGGGGCTGGATTCGACTCCGGTGGCGCCAGTGACTACGGAGGCACGTTCTTCCTCGACGGCTTCTCGCAGGCGGATGTTCGGATCCGCGGGATCACGGCCGTCGGCGCGGGGAGCTATGACGACTCGCACTACATGCTCATTGATGCCGAGCCGCTCGCGTCCTCGCTCGCCAGCGCGGGAGACCTTCAGACTCTTACCCCATCGTCGGAGCCGGTAATCCAGAGTTTCGTCGAACTTGTCGTGCTGTCTTCGGCACAGGGCGGATTCGACGATCTCATGCTGTGCCGGATGATGGAGGTCCCTGAGGAGCCAGGTGGGACCCAGGGCGGTGGTGAGGGATGTGGATTCAGCTACTGGAGAAATCAGCGGCACGGTGATTCGTGGACCGGAACCGGCCTGTCTCCCGAGTTGAACCTGGCCGATGTACTCGGGGGCGTTCCGGCGACGCTGGCCAAGCCTGAACAGAATCTCGCACCCGTTGAATTGACGTTGTCACAATCCCTCGGCCTTCGAGGCTCGGGCGTGAACAGACTGCTGCGGGAGACCGTTGCCGCGATACTCAACGCGGAAGCAGACGCTGTGAATTTCGACCTGACGCCTGACCGGGTGATTGAATTGTACTCAAGCGCGATCGCCGGCGGCGATGTCGGTGGGACGACGAAGATATTGAAGCAATACAACAATCAGGTCTGTCCGCTCGATTGAGGCGGACCTGCAGCGATCTCGTGAAACGACGACCGTAGCACGGATACACCTACTGCCCTCCCGGGCGCCGAGATGGCCGGCACCCGGGAGGGTCTCTATTTGTCCAAATGGTCGACTATCATTGTAATATCGAGTTGCATGCTTGTCTAATACAATTATATAACGACATATATATGCTACTCTACTACATTGCTTGACGTTCGCACGAGACTTGCGTAACGTCTGCCACGTTCGTCGGAGTGGTGGCCAGGTGACCGAGCAGACGTTCGGCCGGCTGCCGGGAAAACACTGGAATGACCGGAGGATCGACCTGATGTCACCCGATTCGATTTTTGCCGCACCGCCGGAGCACGATGAGGATGCCCGATTTGCTCATTACGGCAAACTCCTGGGTGACTCCCCGGATCCAAAGACCGTCCTGGAGCTGTGTGAGACCCTGAACGTCCGCTTCATGCGACTGACGTTCACTGACATCGCAGGCCACATCAAGAATGTCGAGATCCCGGCGAGCCAGTTCCCCAAGGCCCTGGACGGCGAGATCATGTTCGATGGCTCTTCGATCAAGGGATTCGTCCGGATCGAAGAGAGCGACATGCTCCTCAAGCCGGACCTGAAGACGTTCAGGGTGTTTCCGTGGGGGAACCCCGAGGCGCGAGTTGCCCGGCTGATCTGCGACGTACACAACTCCGACGAGACGCCGTTTTCAGGCGATCCGCGCCGGGTTCTGAAACGGGTGGCCGAGAAGGCTGCCGCGATGGGATACATGGTCAACGCAGGCGTCGAGGCAGAGTTCTTCCTGTTCCAGAAGGACGAAGATGGCGGTGCCACGACGATCACGCACGACCGCGGAGGATACTTCGACCTGACCCCAGTGGACCTCGGAGAGAAGGCGCGCCGCATGATCGTGAACGACCTCGAGGCGATGGGATTCGAGGTCGAGGCCGCGCACCATGAAGTGGCCCCGGGCCAGCACGAGATCGATTTCAAGTACGCGGACGTGATGATCACGGCCGACAGCCTGACCACGTTCAAGTTCATCGTCCGAAATGCAGCCCTGGCACACGATCTCCATGCGACGTTCATGCCCAAGCCGATCTTCGGACAGAACGGTTCGGGAATGCACACGCATCAATCCCTGTTCGATGCCAACGGAAACGTATTCTTCGATCCGGACGGTGAGTACCAGATGTCGACCTTGATGCGCCACTACATCGGGGGACTCAAGAAGCACGCGTCGGCCCTGGCGGCGGTTACGAACCCGCTGGTCAACAGCTATAAGCGGCTGGTTCCAGGGTACGAGGCGCCGGTGGACATTGCGTGGTCGCAGTCCAATCGCTCCCCGATGATCAGGGTCCCTGATCGCAGGGGCGTCGGCACGCGGGTTGAATTCCGCATGCCGGACCCGGCCTGCAATCCCTATCTGGCCCTCGCCGTCCAGATCGCGGCAGGACTGGACGGGATCGAGAACGAGATCGACTCGGGTCCGCCGCTGGACGTGAACGTCTGGGAGCTGACAAAGGCGGATCGCGAGAAGTACGCGATCACGAGCCTTCCGGCGAATCTCGGTGAGGCGATCGCTGAGTTGGAGAGGAGTGCGACGATGCGTGAGGTGCTCGGGGAGCACCTGTTCACCAACTTCGTCGAATCGAAGAAGAAGGAATGGTCGGAGTACATCTCCCAGGTTTCGACCTGGGAGCTGGACCGCTATCTGACGTCGTACTGAGCCGGTGGGGACCGGCCGGTCACTCCCGGTCGGTCCCCGGACGGCAGTCTATTCCTTTCCCACGCTCCACGCATCGCATTGCTGCTGGATCGCGTTCACCGCGACCATCAAGCCCGGCAGACCCGGACCACCTTCCTCATCACGAAGCTCGTCGAGGATCCGTTCCACCCTGCCGAGTCCGTCTGTACATGACTCGCGGAACTCGACGAGCGCTCTCTCGGGATTTCCGCCCGTTCCGATTCCCTCCAGCAGCCGCCGCACGATCCTGCGGCGAGCCGCTTCCAGGTCGAGAGCGAGTTCGCGGGCTGCCCTCAGCTGCCAGCGATCGGCTCCCGGCAGATCCGCGAGCTGGTCCTGCATCCACGGGAAGTCCACCTCGCCTGCCAGCCCGAAGTAGATCCGCCCCACGAGTGACGCCTCGAGGTCCGCTTCGCGAGCGAGCTGCGCCACCGGAAGCAGTCCGTCGAGGTACTCCAGGGCCACGAATCTCTCGGCGAGGCCTTCTGTCATCCCGTCGATCCTGTATACGGATGTCCGGGTCTCCACCTCAGCACGCTTTCCGTCGGACAGGAGTTCGGTCAGTGAACCCGTGAGCACCGAGACGGGCTCTCCATACCACTCGAGGAGTACGTCCAGGTCCTTACGGAGGTCGGCGTTGGCCAGCAACCAGCGCGTCGCCATATCGATGGCCGCAGAAGCACGCAGCAACCAGCTGGACTGGACCCCGGCCGGGACCGTTGACTCGGGCGCCAGTACTTCGCCGAGGATCTCGGCGGCGCCGCTCACCTGCCATGCGACGTACCAGGCCCTGGCGACGTCGGCCGGATCTCGGTGGGTATCGCGCAGCAATTGCAGCACCCCGGTTCCACCGTGCAGATCGACGATCAGATTCGTCAGCAGCGTGACCGCGATGTGTCTTGCCAACCGATGCTCGGAGAGGAGATCATCGCCGACTGCTTCCCTGATACCTGCCGGAAAGTACTGCCGCAATAGTTGGAGAAGCCCCTGGCCCGTACCCACGTCCGAAGCCAGGAGTGCGTCCTTCAACTGCAGTTTGGCATAGGCGAGCAATACCGAGAGCTCAGGTCGAACGAGCGCCGGAAGTCCCTGCTCCTCTCGTTCCAGCATTTCTTCGGTTCCCGGCAGGAACTCCAGGCCCCGATCGAGCAATCCGGATCTCTCGAGTGCCGCCAGTGAGTCACGAAACGTCTGAGGACGATTCCGGACCCGGTGCTCATCCAGACTTACCGCAAGGCTCTGCCAGTAGCTGTTACGCAGGACGCGGGAAGCGACGTCATCGGTGGCCTCCTGCAGCAGCCTGTCGCGATCCGCGGGGTCGATGGCGTCCGATTCGATAGCTGCAGCCAGGAGAATCTTGCAGTTCACCTCGTGGTCCGAAGTGTCGACACCGGCCGAATTGTCCAGTGCGTCGGTATTGCAGCGTCCGCCGCGCAGCGCGAACTCGACCCGCCCCGGCTGTGTCAGGCCCAGGTTGCCACCCTCTCCGAGCACCCGCGCCCGCAACTCCGTTGCATCGATGCGTACCGCATCGTTGCCCGGATCACCTACATCGGCATGCGTCTCAGAGGAGGCTTTCACATACGTTCCGATTCCACCATTCCAGAGTAGATCCACCGGCGCCCGCAGGATTACCCGGATCAGCGCGTCTCCGTTCATCGCCTCATCTTCGACTCCCAGCACCGCACGCACCTCCGGTGACAGGGGGATACTCTTGTCGCCCCGGTCCCAGACCCCGCCGCCGGCGCTGATCAGCGAACGGTCGTAATCCTCCCAGCTGGACCTGGGAAGAACGAACAGTCGCCTGCGTTCGTCCCAGCTCGATGCCGCGTCGGGGTCCGGATCGAGGAAGACGTGCCGGTGATCGAACGCGGCTACGAGCCGGATCGAACGGCTCAAGAGCATCCCGTTGCCGAACACGTCACCGCTCATGTCGCCGATCCCCGCGACCGTGAATTCCTCGGTCTGGGTGTCCGTACCCATCTCCCGGAAGTGTCGTTTCACGCACTCCCATGCACCTCGCGCCGTGATGCCCATCGCCTTGTGGTCGTAGCCCTTGGATCCACCCGATGCGAAGGCGTCTCCAAGCCAGAAGTTGTTTTCCGCGGAAAGCTCGTTCGCCGTGTCAGACAATGTGGCGGTGCCCTTGTCCGCAGCCACGACGAGATACGGATCGTCACCGTCACGGATCACGGTGTCCGGCGGGTGTACGATCTCGCCTTCGACGACATTATCGGTCACCGAGAGGAGGGCACCCACGAATTCCCTGTAGCTACTGACCCCTGCCTGCCGCCTCTCTTCCGGGTCCGCTGGCGGCCGGGTCAAGACGAATGCCCCCTTCGACCCGGCGGGCACGATGACCGCGTTCTTCACCTGCTG
>Ga0114922_10004801_pt1 | contig 12517 bp, 9 predicted proteins | sample AartaG_FD_100975 | JGI IMG/M metagenome (GOLD analysis project Ga0114922, IMG submission 100975) | Deep subsurface microbial communities from Aarhus Bay to uncover new lineages of life (NeLLi) - Aarhus_00045 metaG | ecosystem: Environmental > Aquatic > Marine > Oceanic > Sediment | place: Aarhus... | reverse complement strand
TTAAGAGCCAGAATGTTTCTTCCTTCAAAATATCCGCGGTTTCTTTCAGCTAAAAGGTTGTTTTTATGTAATATATCCTGCCCGATTTCAATTTCTCTTTCATGAGGATGAGTATGCTGGTGACCATGTTTATGATCGTGATTATGGGCAATATCTCCTTGTCCGTGAAAATGCTTCTCTCCGGCAGCATCTTCCGGCTTTAGAATTGTATATTCTGAATTAGGATCGTTACAACCGCAAATATCACACATTTTTCAGCTTTTATCAGTTAACTATTTATTGCTATAATTATCTGGTTTCCCGCTCATTAAAAATATTTGATTATTTATAAATTATCTAATAACCTCGCAGGTAGTGACCAAATGTGACAGCTTTTATACCGGTGCAAAATTACTAAAAAGTAACTTAGTTAACAAAGATGCTGATTAGATTAATCAACATTGATTGATTTAACTCTTAATTCCCTTCCGTGCAAAATACTATATTTAAATGAACTGCATGCAGGGCAGTTTTCGATATAATTCTCAGGATTAAATTCAGTATTACATTCATCGCATTTAGCACTGGCTTTGATCTCGATTATTGTGATTTTTGCATCCTTAAGAGGTGTATCTTTTACTGCTGATTCCAATGCAAACTCCAGCGCTTCCACTATTACTCCTGATAGTATTCCTACTTCTATCTCGACCTCATTTATTTTTTTAGCCTTGGCTTTTTTTGCTGTCCTGCTGGCAATATCAACAATATTCAGGGCAATTGAAAATTCGTGCATATTTTTTATATTTCGCTACTCGTATTTCGTTACTCATTTCTCACCAAAAGTCAATCAAAAATCATTCCCACATACTCGGGACTATCCAAAAAGCTATGTTATTCACTCATACAACAATTCAACAATTTCACAATTTAACATGAATTAATCAATAACTGTTACATTTTGTCCAGAAATAGGTAAACGAATTCTTTTTCACACCTTCGTACCCTTTCCATGGGTTAAAGAAGTTAAACCATGAAGTATTTTCCAACTTTATATTTTGCTCATGGGTTGTTCCGGTTAATCTTATAGTCTTATCTTTATCAGTTTCGATGCAAAAGGGCATTTTAAAACCGTCTTCCACCTCAGTCCATTTATATGAAAAAGTCACATCATCAGAATCATTCTGAAATGAGTATTCAAGTAACGGTAAACGAGTATCATAAAGGTATTTCTTAAAAAAAGCGTTATAGTTATCGTTAGTGCTGTGATTGACAAATTCAATAAAATCTTCTGTTTCCACAATTTTATATCTGTTTTGAACACAGAAATTTTTAATTATACTGAAAAACAGGGAATCATTATTTAAAGCACTTCTCAAACAATGCAGCATCATTGCTCCCTTGGTGTAGATATCACTACTGGCAAAACTGTCTTCATTCACATTTCTGTTTTGTACCATTGGCCAGAAATTATAGATGCCGAGACTTTTATTGCTTATTTCATAAAGATATTCCACTCTGCCAAAAATATTTTCAATAAATAATAATTCTGCGTAAGTCGCAAATGCTTCATGTATCCAGGCATCAGCCATATCTCCGGCTGACAGGGAATTTCCCCACCATTCATGTGCAGTCTCGTGCACGATAATGTAATCATACATTCCGTTTCTGTAGGCATAGTTACCTTTATTGCTGTACGCATTACCATAGGCAATAGCCGATTGATGTTCCATACCTGCATAAGGTGACTCAACCAATCCAAAGCCATCTTTTATAAAAGGATATTTTCCAAATACATCACTGTAGAATTTCAGAACCTCAGGAACTTGCTTAAAATGTTTTTCTGCTTTTTCAAGGTTCCATGGCAACACATGGTACTTCATAATTAATGTATCTTCATCCAGTATCAGGGTATCATTAAATTGAACGAACTTACCCATATAAAAAGTAACATTATAATTATTTATCGGATAACTGACAAACCATTCAAATCTTTTATAGGATTTATTAATTATTTCTGTTTTTCGTAAAACTCCGTTTGATATTGCTTTATATCCATCAGGAACTTCAATATTTATTTTCATTGAATCAGGCTCATCACTCAGATGATCTTTGTTTGGCCACCATGAGCTTGCTCCAAGATGTTCGCAAGCAACACTTATCCACCTGTTAAATCTTTTATCACGTTTCCATACAAAACCACCATTCCATGGAGGATCTTCTGCAATTAATGGTTTCCCGTGATATTCGACTGTAATCATATGCTTTTCCCCGGGATTTAACTTTTCCGGAAATTCTATGAAAACAGCATTGAATTCCCTTTTAAAATTTAATTCCTGGCTTTTGCATGTTATTTTTTCTATGGTATAGTTATCAAACAAATCGATTTGAATTGTTTGACTATTTTCCAGTACCTTGAAATAAATATCATTTGTGCCGGTAATTTGTTTACCTTTTGGAATTATTCTTACTGTAAGATCGTAATAATATACATCAAAGCATGTTCTTTCATTCCTTAAAGCTCCTCTTAAGGTATCAGCCCTGGTATATTCTGGTCTGTAGCCGGTTTCCGATAAAAGTTCTTCATTTTTGTAATAATATTTCTTCAAAAGTTTTAATTTATACGAGGATTCGCAGTAATACCTGGTAAATATTTTATTTTTCTTGAATCCGAGTGTTTTAGCTTCAATCATGTCATTACACGCGTCATCAAAATTCCCCAGTTTTATTTTTGCCAGACCTCTGTTATGAAATGCGGTAGAATTATCAGGTTTAATCTCAATATACTCGCTCATTATTTTTATTGCTCCATGATAATTTTGCTTTTTAAAGTCATTAATTCCTTCCTGCCATATAATATCAGCACTCTGACCAATAGTAAGGCATACAAATCCTGATAAACATGTTGCCAAAAATATTTTCCTAATCATAAGCTTTTTAATATTTATAGTCTGAGGAAGATACCAAAAGTATGGAGTTGAACATGTTAAGAATTGTTTTTATAATATTTATTTAATAGCGATTTTGCTGCAGTAAATGCACTCATCTTATCAGCTGTTACTTTTTCTTCATATTGCTTCAGAAGATTCCGGATGTCTTTATTATGATAGAAATTATCTTTTAGATTCTGATTTATTGTTTCATAGAACCAGTAACGTGCCTGGTGTTTTCTATGCTTTTCAAAAAAGTTATTTTGTGTTGTGAATTTTCTATATTCCAGGATAGTATCCCATGTTTGATCTATACCTTCAGCATTTTTTGATGAACAAACCATTACTTTTGGTATCCAGCCTGATTCTAAAGGAGGGTAGAGATGCAATGCATTTCTATAATCGTTTTTGGCTCTTTCGGCATTTTGGATATTATCACCATCTGCTTTTGTAATAATTAAAATATGGGCCATTTCCATAATCCCCCTTTTAATACCCTGCAATTCATTGCCGGCACCAGCTAACATTAATAACAGGAAAACATCCACCATAGAATGTACTGCAGTTTCAGACTGGCCTACTCCAACTGTTTCAATAAATATTATATTATATCCTGCTGCTTCACAAAGAATTATTGCTTCCCTTGTTTTTCTGGCCACTCCACCAAGAGTGCCTGATGAAGGTGATGGTCGAATGAATGCATTTGGATTACCTGACAGGTTCTCCATTAATGTTTTGTCTCCTAATATAGATCCTTTTGATCGTTTACTACTTGGATCTATTGCCAATATTGCCAGTTTTTTCTTATTTCCAGTCAATTTCAAACCCAAAGATTCAATAAAAGTACTTTTACCCACTCCCGGCACTCCTGTTATTCCGATTCTAATTGCTTTTCCAGAATAAGGAATGCATTTCTTAATTATCTCTTGTGACATTTCAACATGTTCGGGTAATGTGCTTTCAATAAGAGTTATAGCCTGACTTAATGTAATCCGGTTTCCATTAAGTATGCCGGCAACGAACTCATCAACTGAAAGTTGTCTTTTCTTCTTTTGTTTAAGCTTTTTAACTGAATCTTCACTTACAGAGGGGGGAGGTGTTATCCCATCACTAATAGACAGGGCGCTTTTGTACCTTTCCTTTTTTTTCATATTAAATAGCAGCGCGAATTTAATAATAGTAAATATGCTTCATTTGTTGCCCGGGATCAAGGCTGCCTGGTATTTGTAAATATATTAATTCACTTGTTTACTCCGGGCTAACAATACCTTCAAGCCACAAGATTGTCTTTGGATTCTTTGGATCATTTGTGATAACTGTTATCATTTTTTTCTGGTTGCCGCTTCTGCCATTCGAGTTAAAAGTTGATTTTATCTGCGTCGCACGGCCTGGTTGTACAACTTGCTTTTTAGGAGTAACTACTGTACAACCACAGCTTGCCCAGACTCTTCTAATAATAAGATCACTCTCTCCGGCATTTTTTAATACAAAATTATGTTCCAGGGACTTACCTTGTTTGATAGTTCCGTAATTAAACGTTTTGGAATCAAATTCAGCTTTTGGGGCTTTTTTCAATTCTTCCGGCGTAAGTTTTGAAAAATCTTCATGGATAATTGCTGTAACAGTTAATACATTATTTTGTGGACTTTCATCATTTACCAGAACATGCAGCCTTTGAATTATTCTGTCCCAGCTATTATTTAAAGCAGAGTTAAAAGTTATTTCAATAGTTCCTTCCTGTGCAGGTTCCAATATTTCAGGCTTTATATCTATCTTTAAAAACGCAGGAATACTTGAAAAACTTACTTTTATAGGATTTTTTCCTGAAGAGTTAGCAATATTGATTACTTTTTTCCTGGTTTCTCCTTTTACAATGTCATTAAACGCTATATGAGGATTTTTCAGGCTGAGATCTCCAATCTTATTCTTATAAGTACTTTTTATTATATTTATTTTTTTGTCAATGCTTCCAACTGCTGCACCGGATTTTACTGTTCCTTTAATTTTTAAAACAACAACACTTTTTTCAGCATTACTTTTTACGGTTATTGATTTGCTGAATGGTCCCGGCCGTGATTTTGGATTAAAACGTACTGAAATTGTGCCGGTGTTACCCGGAATAACGGGTTCTTGCGTCCATTTCGGAGTAGTACAACCACAAGAAGTTCTGACACCACTTATAATAAGAGGAACATAACCGTTGTTCACAAAAGAAAATTCATGAGTTACCGGGCCATCACTTTCATTAATTGCCCCAAAATCATGAATTTTGGATTCAAATTCTATTTTTGCCTCATCAAATTGTGCTGAAGCATGTAAAGTTATAATAAGAGCAACAATAGTAAATTTTATCAACCGTAAATTTTTCATATTAAAAGAATAATTAAATTTTAGCTAAAAATATTCTATCCGGGATAGAATGAAGAGTAACAAAATTAGAAAAAAATAAAAGAATAAATTAATTTTATAATATCTTAAAGTAATTATTTCCATATGTATTTGAGAGAATGATTAAACTATTCAGACTTTTACTAATTTTCGTTATAGTATTTATCGGTATTGATGGACATTGCCAGTTTTATAACGGGCATAAAATGAACTTTGGAAAAAATCGTGTACAATTCAACGATTTTTACTGGGAATTCTATCGTTATGAAAGGTTTGATACATATTTTAATCAGAATGGCAGAGAACTTGCACAATATGCAGCAGATTTTGCTATTAAAGAAATAGCCAGAATAGAAACTTTTTTTGACTATAATCTGGATAAACGTATCATATTTATCATTTTCAATAAGTTGTCAGATTTTAGACAAAGTAATATCGGATTAGTAACTGGTAATGATGAATACAATATTGGGGGTGTAACAACAGTTAACAAAAACAAAGTGTTTGTATTCTTTGATGGGAATTTTGAAGATTTTGAAAAACAAATTACTGCTGCAATTACCAGGGTACTGATTAATGAAATGCTATATGGATTTGACTTAAAAGATAATGTAACAAATTCGACATTGATAAATTTACCAGCCTGGTATTTTGAAGGATTGATTTCTTATATTTCAAAAGAATGGGATTTTGAAATAGAGAATAAAGTAAAGGATGGTATATTAAATAGAAAATATAGAAAATTTAACCGCTTAATTGGTGACGATGCAATTTATGCAGGGCATTCTTTCTGGAAGTATATTGCGGATAATTTTGGAGAATCAGTAATACCAAGTATTGTATATCTTACAAGAATAAATAAAAATTCCAACACTTGTTTTTTATATGCACTGGGCTTTTCATTAAAACATTTATCATATGAATGGATGACTTATTATTCAGATCTTTTTGCAGATGACAATAGTCAGGACAAAACACCCGGGACAGGTAAAATTCTTAAGAGACCTAAACGAAAACGTATTTATCAGCAGATTAAAATTAATCCTAACAGAAAGGATATATCATATGTGACAAATGAATCAGGACAATACAAAATATGGATTTATAATTCACAAACTAAGAAGCATAAAAAAATTCTTAAAAGAGAACATAAACTTGAACAAATAACAGACTATTCATATCCGATATTAGCATGGCATCCTTCGGGAAGAATATTAACTTTTATAACGGAAGAAGAGGGAGGTATAAAACTATATTACTATACGTTGGCCACAAAAGAAATAGAGGTTAGAAATTTACTTTATTTTGAAAAAATCCTGGATTTCTCCTTTTCGGAAGACGGGTCATTATTTGTTTTTTCTGCAGTTAAAGACGGCAAAACAGATATCTTCGTACATACTATTGCTTCATCTACTAATCAACAAATAACTAACGATATTGCTGACGATTTTTATCCGAAATTCATAAATAATTCTGAGCAAATTATTTTTTGCTCTAACAGAAATTCAGATATTATATATGAGGAGATTGATAATAATAAAAAGTCTCTGAACTATGATGTATTTATTTATGACTACAAAAATAATTCTGACAAGTTGATACAATTATCTGATGACAAGTTTATCAATAAGATTCAACCCTATGAGTTAAGTAAAAACAAGTTTATTTTACTGAATGATAAAAGTGGAATAATAAATAGATATATATCGGAATTTGATAGTGCAATTAGCTATATTGATACTGTAGTACATTATAATTACTATTCCAAGTCTTATCCCATTACCAATTATTCCAGAAACATAATTGAACATGATTATAATAAAATGGCAGGGACAGTTGGAGAAATTTTATATAATAATGGGCGATATTACATGTTTAATAATCCACCGGTTGATGAAAGGATTAATACAGATGAATCAGAAGTAACAAAATTCAGAAAATTATTTTCACAAAAATTAGCTAATAAGGATAGTTCCAGAAATATCAGGAAAAAAGAAATAAGCATCCAATCTATTAAGGATAATAGTTTTATTACAAGTGATCAGGATACAATAGTTTTTGATAAATATGAAATAGATATTAATAATTATATTTTTGAAAAGGAAATGATTAATTCCTATAATAAAAAACTTAAAAACAAGAATATAAGGCTTACATTAGATACTACACTGAATATAAGGCCTAAAATTCGTATCTATCAAACAGCATTTTATCAGAATTTTATAGTAAATCAGGTTGATTTCAGCTTTCTTAATGAATCTTACCAGCCATTTACAGGAGGAGCTGTTTACTTTAATCCCGGAATGAACCTGCTGTTTAAAATCGGTACAAATGATTTGTTTGATGATTACAAAATAACCGGGGGAATGCGACTTTCACCTGATTTTAATAGTAATGAATATCTAATAAGCGTTGAGAACCTGAAAAAGCGTTTGGATAAACAAATAGTATTTCACAGGCAGACTTTTAAGAATCAGGGAGAAGATGAATCAGGCCAGTTCATGGTAAAAACACTTACTCATGAAGTTTCCGTTATTTTCAGATATCCTTTCGATCAGGTTAAATCCTGGGTAAGAACACTTACTTTCAGAAATGATCGAACTGTATTTCTTTCTACTGATATTAATTATCTTGGAAAAGAGAATATAAATAGATCATGGTTAGGACTAAAGATTGAATATATTTTTGATAATACAATGTCGCTCGGAATGAATCTATACAATGGTACCCGATATAAATTCTTTGGTGAGTTATATCAGCAGGTGAATGATAAATTTGACGACTTATTAGTTTTAGGATTTGATTTCAGACATTATGTAAAGTTACACAGAAATCTTATCTGGGCTAATCGGTTTGCTGCAAGCACATCGCAAGGTTCAAGCAGGTTAATTTATTATTTGGGAGGTGTTGATAACTGGACAAATTTCACTCCTTTTAAAGTACCAACATTTATTCCTTTAAATGAAATACCGATTAATACTAAGGTTAACTATACGTATCAGGCTGTAGCCACAAATTTGAGAGGATTTTCCCAAAACATAAGGAATGGTAATAATTTTGCATTAATTAACACGGAAATACGCTGGCCAATAATTACGTATATTACAAATTATCCGATCAGCAATAGTTTTCTTGAGAATCTTCAAATTGTAGGTTTTTTTGATATTGGTACTGCCTGGTCAGGCATGACACCTTTCTCCGGGGATAATGCATATGATGTATCAATAATAAATCCTGAAGGGAGTGGCAATCCTGTAACAATTTATATTGATACCAATAGAGAACCAATAGTAGCTGGTTATGGTTTTGGAGTACGTACGCAATTATTAGGTTATTTTGTACGACTTGATTGGGCCTGGGGTATTGATAATTATCAGATTCTTGACAGGGTTTTTTATTTTTCACTTAGTTTAGATTTTTAATTAACAATCTTAATCATATAATAGTTAAGCTGTAACAAGCTTTTTAACAATTTTTATTTTTTAGAATAACTTTTTGCGTATAAATTTGCTTTTTTAATCATTAAAATTTTAAGTTATGGCACATGTAATAAGTGATGAATGCACTGCTTGCGGTATATGTCTTGATGAATGTTCCGATGAGGCTATTTCTGAAGGAGATATCTATGTAATTGATCCGGATAAATGTACCGACTGTGGTTCATGTGTTGATGTTTGCCCGGTTGAGGCTATAAGCCCCGAGTAGTTATACCAAGCGGCATATAAACAAAAGTCCCCCAAAATGGAGGACTTTTTTTTAAACCTAAAACCTACTTATATGTTATCTATCTAATGCTGTTCAAAATTGTTATTAATTATAAAGACTGTAAAGCTATTTGAAAACAATCATATGATAATTTCTAATTAGATTTTTCCCAATGTAATGGATTTGTCATCCATTCTTCCACTTCCATCTCTTCTTCATTCTCCTGCGTATCATTTGTAAGATCGTCATTAATATTAAATTCATTTATCATCCAGTCTTCTACTAACATTTCATCTTCAATTACATCTCTGCTAAATAATTCATTTATTAAACCTGAATTACTTTCGCTTCGAGAATCAATGTCAATCTCTCCATGCTCAACTTGCCATTCTGATTTAGGAAAGATATAAATATTATCAGGTTTAACACTTTCATAATTTGCAGTCTCATTCATCAGTAAATCAATTGCCGTAATATTCATATTATTGTTTGCTGAAGATGTTTGACAGCTTGCAAATGATTGATGAATTACTATTGTGAATACAAAACCTAATATTATTTTTGTGTTTAATAATTTTGTTGTTGATTTCATCTTTATTTTTTTTTTACTTGGTTTTTAATAGTATGTTAAGCAACTATTTTCCTTTAATAATGGTTTCGTAAAAATATTTTAGTTTTAACATAAATGAGTTCACTTTATAAGACTATAAAATGGTAATTTAGTTACAGGAAAATGAAAATAATTTTAAAAAATTATGATTTTTGTCCTAATACAATAACAATTTCACCTTTAACAGTATTATTTGTAAAATATTTAATAAGTTCAGAAAGATTACCACGTATTGTTTCTTCATGGATTTTTGTTAATTCTCTGGAAACAGATGCTTTTCTATCGTGGCCAAAATAATCTGCGAATTGTTTTAAGGTATTTATTAATCTATGCGGGGATTCATAAAAAATTATAGTTCTGTTTTCATTAGTTAGTTCTTTAAGTCTTTTTTGTCTGCCCTTTTTTACAGGGAGAAATCCTTCAAAGCAAAATTTATTGTCCGGCAGGCCTGAATTCACAAGAGCAGGAATAAAAGCAGTTGGTCCGGGCAGGCATTCCACTTCAATATCATTTTCAAGACAAGTCCGGATTAATAAGTAACCGGGATCTGATATTGACGGTGTTCCTGCATCAGTGACCAGGGCTATTTTTTCACCGGCTTTTAATCTCGGTATTATATGTTGTACAGTACTATGTTCATTAAACTTATGATGTGATTTAAGGCGGGTTGTTATTTTATAATGCTTTAATAAATATCCGGTTTTTCTGGTATCTTCAGCCAGTATTAGGTCGGATTCTTCCAGTATTTTTAAGGAACGTAATGTAATATCTTCAAGATTACCAATTGGTGTTGGTACAATATATAGTCTATTCATCTTTGGAGATTATCAGTTTCCGTCTAATCAAATCCAGTATTTTTTGTACTAATGTACTATCCATATCCCAGTTGAAATTTCCCATCAGATAATTATAAGCATCATTAAAGTTGGTAACTTCGTTTAATATTTCAATTGTCTTGTTATATTTATTTGTATCACCATCGAAAAGCTTCTGGATAAAGGTAAACTTATCATTTATCTCTATCGAATTTGCTATGTTTGATATGGGTTCTGCCTTTAAATTTGATGAATAATCATCATATTTCTGAGAATTTAAAAGACTATCATGAATCGATGCTGACTTAGTTTTAAACCTGTCTGATACAATCTGTTTGTCATTTTCTGCCTCATCCGGTTTTTCAATGACTAAATCAGGATTAGGTGGTTCCTCATCTTTTTTATCTTCAGGACTGTCAGGAATCTTTTCTTTATTCATGGTTTTAGAAGTATTCTCATTGATATCACTATTAGATGAATCGACTGATTCAGTATATTTTTCAGTACTCTGAGTTGCCTGGCCGCTTTGTTCTTCTATACCTGCACGTCTTAATAACAGTAAGACATCATAAAGATCTCTGACTTTTTCAAGTGCAAGATCCATTTCAATTTTTGGAATTTTTTTATTTTTTACAAAATCAGAAATTAATTCTTCAATTTCTTTCACATTCTCAATAATTGCTTCTAATGTATTTTTATAGACCATGGAGATTTGATTTTTAAATGAATCCTTTTCTTGTATTTATGTACTAAAATAAATTATTAGCTTGTATAGTTTAAGATTAATAATTATACAAAAAAAAAACGTATTTATTGTGTAATTTTCTTTTTATTTAAAAAGGGGACAGCCCCCTTTTATAACCTTTTAAACCTTTTTTGTCCCCTTCTGTTCCTTTTTTGTGTCACGCTTTTTTTAGGGGGCTGTCCCCATTATATTAAAATATGTTTTAATTTTAACAGTTACATAAAATTAGTTATGCCTGAGTACAATATTTCAGAGATCGCAAAAATAATTGGCAAAGCATTAATTGGAGATGATCTTCCAATTCATTTTTTATTAACCGATAGCCGCAGAATAATATCACCTGAAGATTCAATTTTTTTTGCATTGTCAGGCGAAAGGCGAAATGGCCATGATTTTATAAATGAGTTGTATGAAAGAGGCGTTAGAACTTTTGTTGTGTCCGAAAATTATCATATTCTAACTGAATTAGCTGATGCTAATTATATTTTTGTTAATGATACGCTTCAAGCACTCCAGGAATTAGCCCGGTATAACAGAAGCCTGTTTAAAAAACCGGTAATTGGAATAACAGGAAGTAATGGAAAGACAATTATCAAGGAATGGCTATTTCATTGTCTTTCGAAAATAAAAAGTATTGCCAGAAGTCCCAAAAGTTACAACTCACAGATAGGAGTTCCTTTATCTTTATGGTTTCTGGAAAAAGAAAATGATTTGGGGATATTTGAAGCAGGAATTTCACGACCCGGAGAAATGGAAAAACTTCAAAAAATTATTTACCCGACAGTAGGTATTATAACAAACATAGGTGAAGCACATCAGGAGAATTTCCAATCCATTGAGCAAAAGATTGATGAAAAACTTAAACTTTTCTATAGTTGTGAAAAGTTAATTTACTGTAAGGATCATCAATTAATAGATCATTATATTGATAGTAAGCACTTATTCAACGATATAAAGCTGTTTAGATGGTCTTTTTCGCAAAAGGCCGATTTACAAATATTAAATATTAAGAAGAAATCATATTCAACGTTTTTAACAGGATTGTATAAAGGACATACATATGATCTTCATATCCCTTTTACAGATAAAGCTTCAATTGAGAACGCTGTTCATGTCTGGGCTGCCCTATTATGTTTAGGTGTTAGTCAGAAAATAATTACTGAACAGATATCATCGATCTCACCGGTTGCAATGAGACTTGAAATTAAGCAGGGAATTAATAATTGCACACTTATTAATGATAGCTACAATTCTGATATAAATTCTTTAGCTATAGCATTGGATACATTAAATATGCAGACACAGCATTCAGCTAAATCTTTGATTCTGTCAGATATACTGCAAACCG
>Ga0114922_10004800_pt1 | contig 12524 bp, 10 predicted proteins | sample AartaG_FD_100975 | JGI IMG/M metagenome (GOLD analysis project Ga0114922, IMG submission 100975) | Deep subsurface microbial communities from Aarhus Bay to uncover new lineages of life (NeLLi) - Aarhus_00045 metaG | ecosystem: Environmental > Aquatic > Marine > Oceanic > Sediment | place... | reverse complement strand
TGTGCCACCGGCAAACCGGGCAAGGCAGGAACGATTATGTATGCCATGGGCACTACGCAGCACACCAATGCCGCCCAGATGATCCGTTCCTATGCTGTGCTTCAGCTTCTACTGGGTAACATTGGAGTGGCCGGCGGCGGCGTCAACGCGCTGCGCGGCTGGTCGAACGTTCAGGGAGCAACCGACCACTGTGTCCTTTTCCACATCCTTCCGGGATACCTTAAGACCCCAAGGGCAGAAGATAAAGATTTAGCTGCTTACCTGGAACGTTGGACGCCGAAATCCAGCGACCCCAGGAGTGTGAACTACTGGAAGTTCACGCCACGGTTCATGACCAGCCAGCTAAAGGCCTTCTTTGGTAAGGCAGCCTCAGCGGACAACGACTTCTGCTATCAGCATCTTCCCAAACTGAGCGGCAATTACTCTCACATCTCGATGTTTGAGGCTATGTACGAAGGAAAGATAAAGGGTTTGATATGCCTGGGCCAGAACCCTGCCGTAGCCGGTCCCAACGTAAGGATGGAACGCAAAGCAATGGAAAACCTTGACTGGCTGGTAGCCATTGACATCTTTGAGTCAGAGACAGCGGCTTTCTGGAAAGGCCCGGAAGCAGACGCGGCCAATATTAACACCGAGGTCTTTTTACTTCCCGCCGCCTGCACAGTTGAAGGCGAAGGTTCGGTTACCAACAGCGGCCGCTGGAGCCAGTGGCGTTATCAGGCGGTACCACCGCCCGGAGATGCCCAAAGAGACCTCTGGATTATTGACAGGATATTCAAAGCGGTGCGTGGGCTTTATGCGTACGAGGGCGGTGTCTATCCGGGCGCCATACTTGATATGGACTGGGATTATGGAGATACGCCCGATGTCCATAAGGTGGCCAAGGAGATAAACGGCTATGACGTTAATAGCGGCAAACTCCTTCCGAGTTTTGGCGCGTTGAAAGATGACGGGTCCACTTCGTCGGGTAACTGGCTCTACTGCGGCAGCTATACCGAAAAGGGGAATATGGCTGCTCGGCGTGTTCTATCCGACCCTACCGGCATAGGTCTCTACCCGGAATGGAGCTGGTGCTGGCCGGTGAACCGCAGGATCATCTATAACCGCGCCTCTTGTAACACGAAGGGAATGCCCTGGGATGCGGAACATCCGGTGATTAAATGGACAGGCAGCAAATGGGTTGGCGATGTCCCGGACTTCGGAGCTACTTCTGACCCCAAGAAAAACGTCGGAGCGTTTATAATGAAGCCTGAGGGCCATGCTCGTATATTCGGACCGGGACTGGCTGACGGGCCGTTCCCGGAACATTATGAACCACTGGAAAGCCCCGTTAAAAACCTTTTGTCCAATACCCAGAACGACCCGGCCATTAAGATATGGAAGGGCGAGATGGATAAGGTGGGAACCCCAGAGGAGTTCCCCATAGTGGCCACGACTTTCCGGTTATCAGAACACCATCAGGGCGGTCCGATGACCCGTAATCTGCCCTGGCTGGCAGAGCTGATGCCTGAGATGTTTGTGGAAATGAGCAAAACTTTGGCTAACAAAAAGGGAATCAAGAACGGAGATAAAGTCAAGATAGTTTCTGCACGGGGCGAAATCGAGGCTATCGCCTGCGTTACTGACAGGTTTAAGCAATTTAAGCTTAATGGTAAGGTCTGTGAGGAAATTGGCCTGCCCTGGCACTGGGGATTTATGGGATTGTCCACAGGCCACAGCGCTAATGTCCTTACACCTCATGTCGGTGATGCCAATACAATGATTCCTGAGTACAAAGCATTCCTTTGCGATGTAAGAAAGGAGGTGATCTGATATGATAGCCAAGAAAGCGATGCTGATTGATGTTTCTAAGTGTATGGCCTGTCGAGCCTGTCAGGTAGCCTGTAAGCAATGGAATCAACTTCCCGCGGAAAAGACACATTTTACGGGCAGCTATCAGAATCCACCGCGTCTGTCGGCTACGACCTGGACGCTTGTCAATTTTATCGAGCCCGAGGATGGAGAAACCAGATGGCTCTTTCGTAAGCAGCAGTGCTTACACTGCACAGAGGCCAGTTGTGTGCTTGTCTGTCCCACTGGAGCGGCCAGGAGGCGAGAAGATGGGATTGTCGTTATTGACCAGAAAATTTGTACCGGCTGCAAAGATTGTGTGGAGAGCTGCCCATTTAATACACCGCAGTATGATCCTGAGACGGGAACTGTCAGGAAATGTACGTTTTGTCTGGACCGGGTGGAAAACGGCCTGGAACCAGCCTGTGCCAAGGCCTGTCCTACGGGCGCCATTACCTTTGGTGAAAGAGAAGAAATACTCCAGCTTGCCAGAAAAAGGCAGAGTGTTTTGGCTGGGGAAAATCCAGCAAATGCCCCCCGTATCTATGGGGAGAAAGAATTAGGCGGTCTTGGAGTGATATACCTTTTACCAGAGAAGGCTCCAGTTTATGGGCTTCTTGAAAATCCCAGGTTGCCTATGAGGAATGTTTTCTTTAAATGGATTGTGGGAATAGTTCCGGCGGCAGCTGTTCTTTTGGGTATCGGGCGATACTTGAGAGAAAAAAAGACTGTCGCAGGTATTAAATCTGATTCAGGAGGTAACTAAAATGGAGCATCATATTAGTTGGGGAATACCTGTAGCGTTTGATTTATTTTTGGCCGGGTTTGGAGCAGGAGCTTTGCTCCTGGCAGTTGTGGCTGACCTCTTTGGAGGAAGGCAATATCAGAAGATAATGAGGACAGGAGCCATTATCGCTCCCTGGCCGGTCCTCCTGGGAGTGATTCTTTTGGTTGTTGATCTGGGCAATCCCTCACGATTTTGGGAATTCCTACTGAGGAAGGGCCCGGGTTTTCTTATGTTTAATCCTGATTCAGTGATGTCAATTGGTGTTTGGCTTCTGACAATTTTTGTGATTCTGAGCTTAGTCTATCTTGTTTTGTGCTTAGTCAGCTGGGTTTTTGTTTGGGGCGCTAAATTAAGGCAGCTTGTTGGTGTAGTAGCTTTTTGTTTTGCGCTGCTGGTCACGGTTTATACAGGAGTGCTTTTAGCCGCAACGCCTAATCCTCTGTGGAACACCGTGCTTTTGCCCGCTGTCTTTAGTATTTCTGCACTGTCCACGGGCATAGCTGGTGTGGTCTTTGTCTTAGCTCTTGGCCACCTTTACAAACGAGCTGTTAAGATAGACCCCTTTGTCCCTGAACTTGAGAAGCTAAATAGCCGAGTAATTGGCTTACTACTTCTAATAATCATCCTCTTCGTCTTAGCTGGGATTGGCTCTGCACAGATGAGGATGATTATTGGCTCAGGCTTTGCCTTTCTCTGGTGGATTGGGATTGTCGGCCTGGGATTAATTGTTCCGCTCCTGTTTGGCAGAAAGGGAAAAGCCAATAAGCCTGGAGCATCTCTGGTTGTTTCCGCCTTGGTACTGTTAGGTGGGTTTTTGCTGAGATATGTAATCCTGATGGGTGGGCAGATATAGATATTATTGCGTTTGTAACGTTATTGCCATTTTGACCCGACAGGCGCAATAACAACGAGAGGAGTCTATCCTTGGAGAAAGTTGAAGAAGACTTTTATGGTTTAGCCCTTACTCAGATTGTCGAGTTAAAAACAGCAAAGCCCGAGTTAAAAGAGATACTCGACTTCTATGAAGCTACCCTCAAGGCTCAGAGACAGGTGAAATTATCCTTTCAACCTGATTTGAACAAACTTGACATCAAGCTTTGCCATAAAAGAAGCTCTAAAGGTCTTCCTTTTCTGAAATCGAGCGATATTCAGATAGACCAGGATTTGTTTGATGGGCTTTTAGCAGATATTGGCCAGATTATTCGAAGCAAAAAAAAAGAGTCAATACCCGTTACCTTAAAGCGTTTCTCTTCAGACAAACAATGCGCGTTGCTTCTTCGTGATATTCTGGAGGATGGCTCGGCTCTTGAGAAGCTTGCCTGTGAGATGAAAGCTGATTTCAGAGTATTTTATTTTCTCGTCACTCAGGCTTTTTCTCCATTTTTGCAAAGCTACGCCCCAAAATTAGGAGAACTTGTTGACTTAAGTGGCTGGCTTAAAGGAGTCTGTCCAATCTGCGGCACAGAGCCGATGATAGCAAGGTTAGAGGAAGAAACCGGCAGAAGATGGCTGTTTTGTCCGCTGTGTCATACCGAGTGGCTATTTAAGAGATTGGTTTGCCCCTTCTGTGAAAACGATGAGCATGAATCATTGCGATACTTCTTTGTAGAGAATGACCAAGCACATAGAATAGATGTGTGCGATAAATGCAAGAGGTACATTAAGACGATAGATCTTCGGAAGACAGACAATGCTATGAACTTGCTTGTTGAGAACTTGTCTACCTTAGCCCTGGATATTGTTGCAGATAGAGAAGGATTTCGAGGAGGGGATGTTTCTCTGTTCAGAGAAAAGTAGTTTATACCCTTGAAGGGTAGTAAATTCCCGCGTGTAAAATCATAAACTATTATTGTAAAGCTACTACCTGTGGCACAAGTTACCCGTGCACAAACGGGGATTTTCGATCGAGAGCACTATAATAAAGATAGTTGCAGTGGTGTATGCGACGGAAATAATGAAAGAACTTGTACCGACAATGTCCTTCCTTCGGGTCGGCCAAAAGCCATAATCGAGTGAGAAATAAGGGCGTTGTTCACCAGCTTCATTCCAGTTAAAATCCCTTGCTTAAGTGTGTCATTTTGTTAAACTAAAAGGGTGTAATTAAGCAAAAGTCATATTACAATGTGATTTTGTGACGCTACGGTCAAAAAAGAGACACTTACAGTTGGGATGCATGGATTGGGCTTGGAGCGATAAGTAAATGCAACTGAAATTGTGGATTCGGGCAACAAGGGCACCGTTCTTTCAGGCAGTGATAATCCCCGCTTTCCTGGGGGCAGCAGTTGCCTGGTATGAGACAGGCCTATTCTTTATATGGTACTTTTTGTTAGCCGTCATAGGCGTGGTATGTCTAAACGCAGGAACAAACTTAGCTAATGACTACTTTGACCACAAAAGTCGGGCGGATGATATCAATAAAGAAGCTACTCGCTTTAGCGGAGGATCCCGGGTAATTCAGGAAGGTCTGATTTCTCCTGCAAAGATTTACCAAGCCTCCTTAATATTCTTTTGCTTAGCCGGTTTGATAGGGCTATATTTGACCTATGCCCGTGGATTGGTTGTATTAATTATTGGAATTGTTGGGATTCTATCGGGATATTTTTATACCGCCTCACCGATAAGAATAGGATATCGGGGCTGGGGAGAGCTTTTAGCCGGTTTAAATTGTGGGCCTTTAGTGGTATTGGGCGCTTACTACGTTCAGGCCCAGACTTTGAGTGTGGCGGCATTGTTTGTTTCTGTTCCGGTAGGATTGTTGATAACGGCTGTGCTCTACATCAATCAATTTCCCGACTATACTCCAGATAAGTTGTCTCAGAAAGGGACCCTGGTAGTAAGAATTGGACGGGAAAGGGCGCTTAAGGGTTTCTATCTTCTGTTAATATTTGCTTATCTGTTTATTATCCTGGGAGCCATAATGAGGATTATTCCCTGGATGGGCCTGGTTTCTTTATTTACCTTTCCCTTAGCCTGGAAAGCGATTAAGACAGCTCATTCTAATTATACTGATACAAAAGGATTGATACCGGCTATGTCTAACACTGTAGCTACTCATCTTATAACCGGACTCCTGTTATCCTTTGGTTATATAATGGCAAGGATGTTTATATGAAGTTAGAGGAAATTTATGGGCCGATAAGCAATCAGCTCCGGATGGTCAACGAGGAGTTGAAAAGCAAGCTGCATTCTGAAAATGAATTAGTACGGCAGATTAATAAATACATTTTAGATATGCCAGGCAAATATCTACGTCCGGCACTGGTCTTACTTTCTGCAAGAACGGGTAACTATCGAGGGGATAAAGACATTCCTGTAGCAACAGCGGTTGAGGTAATACACACTGCTACACTTTTTCACGATGATGTAGTGGACAGCGCAAATTTGCGGCGGGGGCAGCCGACAGTTAATTCTAAGTGGGGCAACGGCATCGCCGTAGTTTTGGGGGACCATTGGTATTCAAGAGCCTTTTCTATCCTGACTGACATACAAACACCTAAGATTTTAGAGATGCTACTGGAAGTTATTAACAGAATATGCGTTGGAGAGCTGGAACAGCTAAAAAGACGCTATGACCTCTCGTTTACGGAACAAGAATATCTTGAGATTGTGGAAAACAAGACCGCCTGCCTTATGTCTTTTTGCTGTAGGGCGGGAGCCTGGATAGGAGAGATTTCTCCGGGACAAACGAAGTCGTTAGCTAATTACGGGTTGAATTTGGGCGTCGCTTTTCAGATTGTCGATGACTGCCTGGATTTTGCCGGCACTGAAGAAAAGGCAGGGAAATCATTAGGAAGCGACCTTTTGGAAGGTAAACTGACCTTGCCTCTAATTTATGCGATGAATGCAGCAAACAAAAAGGATGTAGAATGGATAAAGAACAGCTTCGAGTTAAGACAAATAAATAATAATGATGCGAACCGAATAAAAATCATGGTAAAGCAATCCAGGGCGATAGATTACTCCTTAAGAAAAGCAGAAGAATATAGAGACATCTCTAAGAACCAATTAAAGTCGCTTAGGAACTCCGAGTATCGGGACGCTTTAAATTTGTTTGCCGACTATGTTATAGAAAGAGGGTATCAATCGCTGAAAGGGATTTAGATGGTGGTTCTGAATTGGTATATATACCTTTTTTCCTGCTATATTAAGAGTCGCCTCTTTAATATTAAAAAACCTGTTTTAGCAGGAGTGAAGGTTACTTATGCCTGCAATCTTAAATGCAAACATTGCCCATTTTGGTCAAAGCAAGCGGTCAGTCTTTCTTTTTCACAGGTAAAAGAGTCTTTTAAGAACCTCTACGAGCTTGGCGCCAGAGTCGTTATTATTGAAGGAGGTGAGCCGTTCTTATGGAAAGATAACGGCTATGATATAAAGGATATTGTGAGAGAAGCAAAGAAGCTTTTCTTTAGTGTGGGAATAACTACGAATGGGACATTTCCCCTGGAAGTTGATTCTGATATTATCTGGGTAAGTATAGATGGTCTTAAGGAAACGCATAACCAGATGAGGGGGGAAAGTTTTGAGAAAATTATGGCTAACCTTGAAAATTGCTCTCATCCCCGGGTGTATGCCCACATAACTATTAACTCGGTCAACTGGAAAGAAGTGCCGGAGCTGGTAGAGTTTATTTCGTCAAAGGTAAAAGGGATAACCATTCAGTTTCATTATCCTTATAATGGAATGGAGGATAAGCTGTTTCTCCCCTTCAGCCAACGACACAAGATTTTAGATAGTCTTATTAAGATGAAACGCGATGGCTTTGCTATCTCCAATTCTTACGCCTGTCTGCGGGCACTAAAGGATAACCGATGGAAATGCCATTCGTGGATGATTGCCAGCGTTGACCCCGACGGCAAAATCACTCAGGGTTGTTACGTCAAAAATCGGGGAGAAATTTCCTGTGAAAAATGTGGATTTTCCGCCCATACAGAGATATCCCTGGCTTACAGCGGAGTAATAGGGTCACTTCGAGCAGGGAATAGAATACTTGGCCCAAAGAGAAGGAAGTAGGCTTATGCCCGAAGTGGACTTAATTCTCCTTCATCCACCGAGCGTTTATGACTTTCGAAAAAAGGCAATTATGTATGGCCCAGTCAGTGATGTCGTGCCATCAACGCAGATCTTTGAGATGTACCCGATTGGTTTTATGACCATACTGGAATATCTCGAGAGGCATGGCTATTCAGTACGGATTATCAATGTTGCCCTTCGGATGTTGAGAAGGCGCCGATTCGACGTAGAAAAACTGATTAGGTCGTTAAATCCTGCAGCTTTTGGCCTGGATTTGCACTGGCTGGTCCACGCACAGGGTGGTCTGGAATTAGCTAAGATTATTAAAAAGTATCACCCTCAAGCCCCCGTCATCTTCGGAGGACTCTCCGCTTCATATTATCATGAGCAGCTCATCCTTTACCCACAGGTCGATTACGTTATCAGGGGCGACTCAGCAGAAGAACCTCTGCGTCAGCTCCTCTCGACAATCAAAGAGAAAACATCTGCCGAGGACGTGCCCAACCTTACCTGGAAAGATGGAGATAGAGTTCGGGTAAATGAGCTTTCCAATGTGCCCTCGGATTTGAACGGCATAACCTTCGACTACCGTAAGATTATGCGCTCAAGCGCTCGACATTTTGATATGGTTGGTCATCTGCCCTTCAGAGACTGGCTTAACTATCCCATTCTGGTTGCTCTATCCTGCCGGGGATGTGTTCATAACTGTTTGATCTGTGGCGGGTCTGCCACAGCATACCGACATATCTTCCGAAGACACTCGCCGGCATATCGAGGTGCCGAGTTAGTAGCTCAGGATATCACCTTGATTTCACAATATACCAGAGCTCCGATTATCATCCTGGGGGATATTTTGCAGGCAGGCCCCCAGTATGCAGAAGATTTACTAAGCCAGCTTAAGGGGAAAAATATGAAAAATCATATAGCCCTTGAGTTCTTCTCTCCTCCACCGAGGAAATTCCTGGAGATGGTGGCCGAGACCATCCCTAACTTCAATATGCAAATATCGCCGGAATCACACGATGAAGAGATACGCAGGACTTTTGGTAGGGCTTACGATAACCATTCTTTGGAGAGTAGTATTGCCGATGCCCTTGAATTAGGATGCAAACGGGTGGACGTATTCTTTATGATTGGTCTTGCTGGGCAGACCTGCCAATCAGTAAGAGAAACGATAGGATACTGTGAAGCATTACTGAAGAAGTATGGTCGAGGAAACAACGGTAAGATTCATCCTTATATCTCACCCCTTGCACCATTTTTAGATCCGGGAAGTCTGGCATTTGAAGACCCTCTAAAATATGGTTACAGATTATTCTACAAGACCTTAGAGGAGCACCGGCAGGCCCTCTTACAACTTAGTTGGAAATATATGCTCAACTACGAGACAAAATGGATGAGCCGTGATGAGTTGGTTAATTCTACATACGATGCCGCTTTTGAGCTTAACCGGTTAAAGGCAAAATATGGTTTATTAAAACAAAAGGAAGCTAAGAATATAGAGGTGCGAATCAGAAAGGCAAAAGAGCTCATCCGCCGCATTGATCGGATTGTATCAATCCAAGATAAAGAGTTGCGGGAACAAAAGATGGTGGAATTGACAAACCGATTCGATCAATTGGGTAGTTCAACTATTTGCGGAAAGAAAGAGCTAAGGTGGCCTATAAGATTAGTCAGATTCAACCTGCTCAAGGTCCTGCAGGCAGCCTTAGCCGGAAATTAGTCTTCGGAGCCCCGCTCAGATTCAGACAACAGATTAGAATTTATACGTCATACTCAGACTGCACCAGGTTTCATCATCATCATTGACCGAATCGTCCATTGATAGCTGATAGTAAACACCCGGTGTGAAGGTAAGATTGTTGCCGAGGTCAAAGCCTGTTGAGATACCGAAGGCAGCGTGTGAGAAGTCGTGATCTACAGCCTCGCCCGGAGGGCCGATACCATCATTGTAAACTACATCTGCGAACAGATGTAGTATCTGCTCTGTGGTTTCGTGTGCCAGTCCCTGCACGGTCAGGTCATATCCAAGTCCGAATACATGTACCCATCCGCCATCATCACTGGCATTTGTGGAATTGCTTTTGGCCGGCCACGCACAAGCAACGGTGTAGCGTGGAACAAAGCCTGCAGGGCAAATATTTGACCAGAAAAAAGTTACAAAGGTCTCCTGCATATCGTCAGCTTTTCTGGGGCCATCCGGATAGTTGTAATAAACCCAGCCAATCACGTAGTCCATAGCGTAAGTTTCGCTTTCAAAGAGACTATTGCGGTAGGATAAGGCGACGTCCAGCCATTCGGAATTTTCGAATCCGCTTCGATTGGCCCTTGAACTAAAAACTTTTAGGCCAAGCCCTGTGCCGTAAAAATCCAGGCTGATACTTGGTTGAATTGCACTGTGCCTTTCTGCATAACAATCGAAACCACGCCAGATATAACTGCTTAAATACGTTACATCGAGGGTAACACCGAGGTCGTTTTCCTGCCCCTGGACGAAACCGGCAGCGCTACACAAGATTACGGCACTTATGAAAATCCCTTTTTTCTTCATACTCATTCCCTTGAAAAAACTCAACCTGGCTTTTGCTTATAAGAATACAGGCACAAATCAAAGAAAAAAGTTTTTTTTCTTTTTTTGCAGTTGCGTAGAAAAAACAGGACAGAAGTCGTTTTTTTTTTACCTCGGGAGATGCAATAAAAAGGCCGATTTGTTAAAAATCGGCCTTTTTGCTACCATAGAAAGTGCCCGGTCGTTTTAGAATTTGTACTTCAGAGTCAAGCTGAACCAGTACTCGTCTGAGGGATTGACTGAATCATCCCATGACGATTGATAGTAGATTCCGGGAGTGAAGATAAGATCGTTACCGAGGTCAAAGTTTGTTGAGACTCCAAAGACAGCGTGCGACCAGTCGTGGTCTACAGACTTGCCGCCGGCATAGACGCTATCGTTGTAGGCCGTCTCCACGGACAGGTGAAGAATCTGCTCCGGTGTATCCGGCATCAGACCCGGCACGACCAAATCATAGCCAAGTCCGGCGATATGCCACCATCCGCCGTTGTTGCGACAGTCGGCTTCACTCTCGGCCGGCCACATCCGAACAATGGTGTAGTTGGGAACAATTCCTTCCGGACATATTTCCGGCCAGGAAAAAGTCGCAAAGGCTTCCTGTAGATCTTTGGCCTTCCTTGGTTCGTCCGGGTAGTTGTAATAGACCCAACCAGCCTTGTAGTTAGTAGCGTAGGTTTCGCCCTCAAAGAGTTTGTTACGGTAGTATAGGGTATAGTTAAGTTTTTCCATATTCTCACGTCCGCCGCTAAAACCCCTGCTGTGGATGACATTCACACCAAAGCCAGTGCCGTAAAGGTCAATGTCGATAAACGGTCGAATTGCGCTGTGGTCGTTCTTGTACATGTCAAAACCTCGCCAGATATAGCGGCTCATATACTTCACACCCAAAGTAACACCCAGCTCATCTTCCTGGGCCTGGGCGAGCCCCGCCGTGCTCAACAAGATTACGGTAATTAGCAAAATCACTTTTTTCATAGCATTTCTCCTTAAAAAATTAACTTAATTTCTTTTACACCCCTTTTCTAATCCCGGCTAAAAGTCCTGCGAAATCTAACATCACTGGGGTCCCGGCAACAAGGTCGTATTCCTACACACGGCTGTCTGAATTTTTTCAGAACGCAAAGACCCATCTGTTCGGCAACAGCATCTAAAAATGGGTTCGATTTCCTTATAAAAATAGCTTCCATTTTTTCCTGCCTAAGCCTAAGCGTACCTCATAGTAGGTGTTTTATATACTGCCGGATGCAAATAGTCAAATATAGATAATCAATTTTTTCGAAGCTAGCCGTAAAATTATTTATTATTTAACTTTTCAACTTGCCGGCATGAGTTATTACTTTGACTTTCTTTGGGACCCTTATATAACACGGCGAAAAGTTCAAGATACCCTTTATGCCTGCTTTGACCAGGGCGTCGACTGCTTGCTGAGCTTTATCCCAGGGGACAGCAATAATAGCAAGGCTAATTTTTCGTTTTTTTAGCGTCGATAGGTTTGAAACATCTTCAATCGTAATATTCTTCACTTTTCTACCGATTTTCTTAGGATTGGTATCGAAGTATGAAAAGTCCTTTCTAATCTGCCAGGGATTAACACCGAGGAGATCAGCCATATCTTGACTGGATATGTTCGCCTGGTTTTGTTCCGATAAAGATAGCAGCCCCTGAAGTAAATCGGCAGTCGCCGGATGGTCTCATCTGCAATCTTATTGTATCGCATATACCACCATTACCCCTTAATAGCGTTCACATTCACAAGTAATTTAAATAATTATTTTACCTCTGTCAACCAACAAAATTTGCCTATTTTAAGGCAGAAAAACATCTTGCTTAATTTCCTTATAGATAAGAAGTTACCGTTTGTGTTCCGGGGAAAATGCAAAAAAAACGAAACTGCTTGAGCATATACAATATATTTTTCAAAAATAAAATGAAAATTAGACTTGTTATCTCTTTTTGATTGTGTTATTTCTCTGCTTGCGATATGTCGAATTGTGCATAACCATATAAATCATTACAGGAAACATAAAATGAGCAAACAGGAAGACTTGATTAATGCGGTCATCGCACGGGCCCAGGAATCCGGGCCGAAAAAGAAGTTGGCTTGTGCCCAGGCTTTTGGGCTTGCCGAGGAATTCGACGCGACAATTATTGAGATTGGCCGGATTTGTAATCGGCACAACATAAGAATCTGTAAGTGCCAGCTTGGCTGCTTCAAGTAATTGTAAGAAAGAGTTCAAGATATGAAAAAACTTCGGGTTAGGTTTAAGCTTTGGCTCAATAGCAAAAATGTTGAAGGGGTTTTCGGTGACGGCAAATGGCGGCTTCTTA
>Ga0114922_10004799_pt1 | contig 12524 bp, 8 predicted proteins | sample AartaG_FD_100975 | JGI IMG/M metagenome (GOLD analysis project Ga0114922, IMG submission 100975) | Deep subsurface microbial communities from Aarhus Bay to uncover new lineages of life (NeLLi) - Aarhus_00045 metaG | ecosystem: Environmental > Aquatic > Marine > Oceanic > Sediment | place: Aarhus... | reverse complement strand
GCGGTTGGAATAAGGACGGGAAGCCGACGAAAGAGAAGCCTGAAGAACCCGCTCTCCATGACTCTGCAGCCAGGCTCTATTGAGCCGCGACATATGCACTTCGGTTTTCGGTGTCGTGAATGAGTAGTAACAGAAGACATACAAACCATATGTGCGCATGTTGCCAATTAGGGGAGAGACGCAACCTATTGTTGAACCGATGGTTCCAGAGCTACGGCAACGCAGCAGCCATTTCGCAAGTGCACAATAAGTGCCAAGATCACCCGGAATTCAGGGCGTTTTCGGCGGGTTATGCATTCACAATTATCCGGATTAGGACAGGCCGCGGGCGCACGCGATGTGACGCTCTGGTTGAAGTCAGAACCTTAGTCCTCGTCGCTCTAGATCTCGATGCCAAGCGCGGCGTTTATGACGAGTTGGACATCGAGCGCGTTAACGAAGCGGTCCCACTACATCCGGAGCACGGCTTTTCTGAGATCGAACGGGTCGTTCCCGATCATTGTCCAGTAGAAATGCGTGATGCAGCCGGACCCGTTGACCTCCAGCAGAACCGCAGTCTTGTGCGGGCCAATCGAACACCAGTCTCTGTTAGCGCCTGTCTTGTCCCAACTCGACACTCGCCGTGACCGCGCGTCCTTCACTACGAATAGGTTCCTAAACGGGCTGTTGTCTAGCGTTCCGAATCCCATTCTTTGAACTCCCGATGTCTCTCGGTTGCTTGCCTGCGAGCAGACTCATCTCCCCTTCCACGGGGCGGTCCAGTTATCGACCCTGGCGAAAACTTCATCAACCAGCGTTAAGCTGCTGTGCGTGCATCACAGGTCCCTTCTGGGACAACCCCCGTTTGTGTCCGGGTCGGGCTTGCCCTTGTGTATTACCTGCAGATACTGCTCGCTCACCGGACCGCACTTCATCGAACGGATATTGCGCATTTTCGCCAGTACGGCACCCCTACGCATTTCCACGTCAGCTATTGTTTTCATCACCGTATTCCTCTTATCCTGCCACGCCGACTGTATGTGCCTGCATACAACATCATACCCACAAGAAAAGGCAGACCGGAAAGCCCTCCTTTTCTGACGCAGGCCCTCTTGACAAGAGCATTGCTTTCAGGACTTTACCCAAGAATCGGGTCAGCTTTTGCGTAAGTGGTGAGTAGAGTGGAGTTGTGGAATTGAGCAAGTGAGAAACGGCCTCCGGCGTGGTAGAATGGATTGATGACAAGGAAAACCAAAAGTCACCACTCGACCACAGGAGGCCGTAACGTATGAATTATAGCGCAGTTGTGCATAAATTGCGAGTGCAGATCCACGAATTTTCGGGTAAACTTTCCGCCCGGTTTTCGCGTCCCAAGCAGCGGTTCATCGAGCAGATGCTCTATGGTATCTGCGCCAGGCAGGATGTGAAGCTCTCGGAGATAGCGCGGTCGTTGGAGGAGGATGTTGCGCTTATCCAGACCGAGAAGCGCCTGTCGCGCAACCTGAACAGTGATGGGATGGACGAGAGAGTGACCGATGCGGTGGTGAAGTTGGGGGCGAGGCGTGTGCACCGGGACACGCTGTTGGTGATGGATCTGAGCGATATCACCAAGCCATACGCGAAGAAGATGGAGCACCTGGCCCAGGTGAGAGATGGGAGCAGTGGGGAGATACGCGATGGGTATCCGACGTGCAACGTGATAGCGTGCGAGGAGGGCAAGAGGCGGATAGTGCCGCTGTACCAGGCGCTGTATTCGGCAGCCGCTCCTGGATACGAGAGCGAGAACCAGGAGGTGTTGCGTGCGGTGGACAGTGTGCGCAGGTGGACCAACGGTCGTGGGATATGGGTGATGGATCGTGGTGGCGACCGGGTGAAGCTGCTGCGACCGTTTCTGAACAGGGAGGGGATGCGCTTCATTGTGCGGTTGGTTGGCAATCGGCATGTGGTGTTCAGGGGACGAAACTACAGGGCACTCGCTGTTGCCGAGAGTTGCCCGTTGCCCTACGCCGATGTGATAGTCAAAGAGGACGGGGATGGAGAGGTGAGCCATTATATCGAGTACGGGTTTCGCAAAGTGAAGCTGCCGGGTCGTGCGGAGCAGTTGTATTTGGTGGTGGTGAAGGGCTTTGGCAAGGAACCCATGATGCTGCTGACCAACGTGGCGGTGCGCAAGAAGCGTTCGGTGCTATGGTTTATAGTAGGCAGCTACCTGACACGGTGGCGCATTGAGGATGCGATTCGGTTTGTCAAACAGGCCTACAACCTCGAAGACATACGGGTGATGACGTATGTCCGGTTGAAGAACCTCGTAGCGCTTGTCTTGGCGGCGAGTTATTTCACAGCGGCCTATGTGGGCGAACGACTCAAGCTTGCAGTCCTAGCGCGTCGTGTGGTCAAAGCTGCGAAGCGGTTCTTCGGTGTGCCGGTGTTCCGGTACTACGCGCTTGCCGATGGGATAGCAGCCGTTCTCGGCCATGCCACACGGGGTCCCCTTTGTGCTCCCAGACCTCCCGACACTCCCTCGCCTCAACTCGAACTGTTCGAGCCGTAACATCACCCCCCCCAGAAAAAATGGGCAAACTCCAGCATTGCTTTTTGTTGCCCAATATGCTAGACTTATCTTAGCGGGGGCACTGGCGAGAGGGTCACCCCGTCCCTGCCATGCATGGTGTCAGTATTGGCGAGAAAGCGGCAGGCGATGGTTCGTGAAGAGTCAGGGGAGGCAAGCTCGCGTTCGACGCGAAGGGTGGGGTTGTGCTCTAGGGGGAGTACCGCGCTCTTCAGATCGCGGTTTCTCTGCGCTTGTGCGCTTTCCACTCTTCTCCTGGTGATACCGCTGTGTGCGTACGCGGAATCGACCGTGGTCACCGAGGAAACCTTTACCGATGTGCTCACCGGCGCACGCGAACCGACCGATCTCCTGCTAGATCTGCTCGACCTCAACGATGACGGGGTTGTGGGGACGGCGGACCTTGTCACGTTCCTGAAGAACGATTTCTATCGCTCGCCCGCTGTGGGTTTTGAGACCAGCACCTCGACCATCGGCGAAGGCGGCGAAACCAGCACAGCGGTCGTCATTAAGTTCAGTAAACCGTTCACGGGAACCCTCAACTTCAGCATCGACGCGGAACCGATCGCCGGCAACTACTTTGCAGGGGACGATCCGCCCCGTCGAGCGAGCGCCGTGAAAGATGCCGACTACACCGTCGCGGGACCGAATGTGACGTTGGGCAGTCCGGATACTGGTATCATCCCCGGAACCATTACGGTGGCCGGCGCAACGGAAGCCGAGATAGTGTTAACGAGCATCGACGATACCCTTATCGAGGACATGGAGCGGGTCATCATAGCACTGGAGCCCAGCGGCGAGGACGGCGATTACATTCGCGAGGCGCCGTATATCCACACGGTGTTCATCGACGAGAACGATGGCCGCTGGCTGTGCGTGTACACGCTGTTGCCGGAGTCGAGCGATCCGCCGGGTGAAACCGAACCTTTGACGCCGGCCCCGATGAGCTTCGAGATGGAGTTTACCCAACTCAACGGGACGTTCGACGACGGGGTAGTGCTCAGTGACGGTCGCGGTTCCATTCCGGAAACGACCGGTGAGGGGATACCGGTCGATTTCGGCGGTTCGTCGGCGACACGGTTCGAGGCGGCGTTCTCCGTCGAGACGTCGGCAGAAGACGGGCGGATGGGCTTTGGCGTGACGCGAACTTTCCAGATGGTGGCGACTGAAACCGGTCAAGGCCATACAGTTCGGCCTCATCAGGTTTTTGCGGGCGAGATCACGGAGACCATGATTCCAACCGACGCGGGCAGCCTGGCCGGATTGCAGACAACCAAGCCGGGCCTGTTTGTGCTTTCGCGGCTGCCGGCTGTCCCGGACAACATGGCGGCGAGAGATCTGGCAATCACGGTGCAGGGCAACGGCAACGTGACGCGCGACCCGGAGGCCCCGTATGTCAACGGCGACTCCGTGACGTTGATAGCGGTACCCGACCCGGGCTGGGTTTTCACCGGTTGGTCGGGCGACCTGGACGGAGACGCCAGTCCGACCACGATCATGATGGATGGCGACAAAGCTGTAACGGCAACGTTTGTTGAAGAGAATGGGAGCTAGCGTGCAAGCCATGGCAAGACGGGTAGGGTCAGGCAGATCTTCGAAGTCGCTTGGCCTGTTCTGCGCCGGAGTAGCGCTCGCCCTGCTGTTTGTTGCGCCGGGAGCAGTGGCGCAACTGGGCACGCCCTTGGCTCCCGAATTCACGAACCCGACTGAGTTGAACGCGGCGACGTCTTTCGGCGGGCATGTCAGTACCGATCCCGATACCGATCAGGCGATTCCCCAGCGAGGCGACATAAAGATCACGTCGTCCTCGTTCGGCCAGCCCTTTTCTGAGGGCGCTGCGATCGCCGATTTTGGGCTGGTGCTCCGCGAACTTGCCAGCAAACTTCTCTTCTACCAGCCGGGAGCGCCTGCGGATCAGAATGAGCGAGCAGCGTTCCGGTATCGGCAACGGCTGTTCGGAGTCGACGAGTTCGGGGAGACCCTTGACACGCTGGCGAGCAACGATGCGCCGTCGGCTCAGAACGTTCAGGACCGCATTGCGCTGCTTGAAGAGAACCGCGACGCCCTGTTGGAGGAACTGTATGGTCCGGACGAGGCGGCGCAGGTAGACCAAGCTCTTGGTCTGGTCAAGCAAGCGCTCCTGTACGATCCCACGAACGAGGATTTCCAGAACCTCTGGCTCGACATCGTCTACTATCAAGTCGAGATAGCGCTCATCAAGGCAAAAGCAAAGATGGCGCGCGGGTACCGGCAGAACATCTTCCCTACCGACCCGTTGCTGCCTGTGATCAGCAACGAGGTCAACCTGTTTGAAGAAGCGCTTGGGATTCTTGACGGTGCGCTCGATCCCTACTTCGAATACCTCCGGGGAAACATTCTCGGAGAGCCGCTTGAGATTCCGGTTGGCGACTACTTTGCCGGGTCAGCAAACGCGCAGGACGACCCGACGTACGGCTTGTTTGTCTTCCGGGAACTGGTTCCCCGCCGCTCGGCCACGTCGGGGTCGCTTATCACACGCGACGGCGGCACGCTGCCCGTACGGCCTGGCGAAGGCGAGGGGAATGTGGTGGCACCCGCGGGTCTGGCGTTAAGTTCCGCGCGCCACAGCGAGACATTTCAGGTCTTGACGGACACTGCCGCGACGACATGGCAGGTGGACGTGGACGAGTTCGAGGATTGGATTGCAGTAATCGACTATGATGGACCCACCACAGGCAACGGCACATTTACGGTGGAGGTCGATCCGAACTTCGACGTTGAGCGATCGGCCGCTATCGATGTTACTTTCACCGAAGGAGCAGAGACCGGCACTGTCGCCGTAACGATCATGCAGGATGCTCAAGGCGAACCTGCGGACGGCCTCCTCTCGGTGACGCCCCTCTCGGTGGCACTGAGCCCGGACGGCGGGATAGTAACGCTGGATATCACGAAGACGGATTCGGACGGGGATCCCGTTTCCTGGACCGTCTCCATCGAGGTGGGCGACGACTGGCTGCAGCCGAGTGCCGGCAGCGAGCAAGGCATTGACGACGCCGTGATCGAACTGGCGTTCGAGGAAAACAGCGGCGCGGTCGGCCGGCTCGCGGCCGTTCGAATCCAGGCCTTTGACGCGACCGGCGATCCCGCGGGCATACCGATCACGGTGGAAGCGACACAGCCGCCGCCCCAACCGGAGTCGGTGCTCTACGCGGGATTCAAAGACTACATACTCGTGTTCGAAGTGCTTAAGGAACAGGCGCGCGCCGCCAGCGAGCTGGTCCACCGGTACGCTCTGCGCGGCGGCCGCGAGGATCTCGTGAACGCCCAAGAGGCGGTTCGCAGCATCCTCGGTCCGAGGTGCGTTGAGGGCGATCTGTTGACGAGCATTCTGGACTGGCGCAGCAACTCGAGCGGCGCCACCGGCGCGGCCCGGGACCGCCTCTATTGCGCGTACAACGGCTGGCATACGGCACGGCAAGCGCTTCTGGCCAAAGACCAGTTCATCAAGGGCGAGCGGAACCTGCTGGGATTCGATCCCGAGTTCCTGATGCTCGTGCAGCGGTTCGAGCGGGTCAGCGGCGACATATTCGACTCGTTCGACGCGCTGGTAGCGTTCAACTATGACACCCCCTCGGACGTGAGCCCCCTGAAGTTCGCCGCGAAGAAGCTCGAAGATGCCCGGGACAGCTTCTTCAACTACCGCGAGAGTCTCGACACGCTCAAAGAGCAGTTCCGCACGCAGAACCTGGACGTCCGGGACCGGCTCCGCGAGCTCACCGGGGTGGACCCGGGCCAGGACATAGACAACCCGCCGGCTTCGTACGTCGATTTTGACAGGAATCCGAACGGCAAACTCGCACAGCAGTTGGGCAACATTGCGCTCGCCCAGACGCGAGTAGACATCGGTAACGCCGAAACCGACGTGTTGAAGAAGCAGATCTCGAACGAGGCTGCCATCCGCGACAAGGAACAGGGTGTTGCGGAAGACGTACGCGGTATTATCACCGACTACGGCGCGAAACAAGGTGACCTCGAATACGAGATCGGGCAGGTCGAAGGCTGGCAGAGAGTTGGGGACAACGCCGCTGAAGGGATTCAAGCGGTGTCAGACGCGGCGATCACCATCGCGACGGGCAACGCGCTCGGCGGTCTCGGTGTCGGGGCAAGCATAGGTGCAATCGCGGTCGGCTATGTCGGTAACGCCACAGCCCAGTATTTCCTGGAAGAAGAGAAGGGAGAACTGCGCCGCAGCAAGGAGGAGTACGCGGCACAGGAGCAGGCGAAGATAAGGATGAAAGAAGCGGCACTTCAGGAGTATATTCGCGACCGCACGCTCAAGGAACTGAGCGCGCAGATGCGTGTGGCCGACCTGCAGGGTATCGAGGCGTTGCAGGTCAAGGGGCAGGAAGAGGGCCGTCGGCTACTGCTGCTCACCGAGAAACAGGCGCTCGAACAGAGGATGCGTGAGAACAACGAGGCGTTGGTGGACCGGCTGTTCGCCGATCCGCTGTACCGGACCATGTACCAGGCCGATACGGCGGAGGCGCAGCGCGCGTTCGAGGAAGCGCAGGATTGGGTGTTCTTCATGGTGCGCGCCCTCGAGTACAAATGGAACACGCCCTTCTTCTACAGTTACGGTGGCAAAGATTATTCCTTGCAGTCGGTATTCAGCGCGCGCAACGCGGAGGAACTCGAAGAGTTCGTGGCGGCCATGATCAGTTATGACGGGCTGTTGCAGGCGTCGGGACGCGGCGATATGCGCCGGGACGTGGTCTCGTTTGTCGAGGACATTCTCGGTTTGGACCGGTTTGACCTCGACGGGACCCCGGTGCTCTACAAGGACCCGCAGAACACGCAAAATGAAGTCGACGCCGGCACGCTGCTCCGGCGCTACCTCAAAGGTCGCACGTCGGACGACGGCATCATCGAACTGCACTTCAGCACCGCGAAGTTCATGGGCGACACGTTCTTCCGCGGCCCGACATACAACGACTCGGGCACCCTGATCGATCGCGGCCTGTACCTGGACAAGATCGTGTCGATGCAGATCAACCTTGTCGGCAACCCTCCGGAAGGCGCACTGCCTTCCGTTCCCGGGACATTGACATACGCCGGCTCGAGCTTCATTCGCAACCAGTATGTGGGAACCCGCGCCGAGGCGGACCGCATCGTGGGCGAGTTCACCACGTACCCGACGCGGTTCTGGTACTTCGACCCGGGCAGCCCGGACCTGGGCGTCGAGCAGGGGTGGAAGTACCGCGACGGCCAGCAGGCGAGCGTCGCGCTGAACCTCTCCGGTCCGACAGAGCCCGACGAGGATCAGAACCTGATCACGGTATTCAAGGAACGGAGCGTAGCCACGAGCGACTGGACCCTGGTCATATACACCCGGAACGCGCGCGGGGATACGCTGCTTGAAGTTGACTGGCTGGACGACATTGGAATTGTGTTTGAACATACTGCAAAGGACCGCCCGTAGGGAAAGACTTATGGTAAGCATACGCCATATCGGCCTGAGACTGGTACTCGCCGGCGCGTTCGTGCTGACGTGCCTGACGGCGTTTGCACAGGACGGCGGGACCGTTGTGCCCAAGAGGGTTGGGTACCAGGGCACGACCGATCTGAGCGACGGCGCGTACGATCTGACGTTTGAACTGTACGATACGGCGGACCCGTCGGAAACCACGCCTCTGTGGCGCAAGACGATCGAGAACGTGCAAGTCGTCGAAGGCCGGTTCGTCGTGGTGCTTGAAGGTGTCTCGGAACAAGACGGCACGGAACCACCTGAGATCGGCGAGGCCATAGCCGAGGCGCAGGATGTGGAAGAACTCTATCTCGAAATCTCTGAGGGGGGTACGACGCTGGGTCCCCGGCGACGGTTGGCCAGCGCGCCCTACGCCGTGGTGGCGGAGCAGTTCGCGGGTCCGGGCGACGCTGAAGCGGACCCTGCATGGAGCGTGCTGCCACGGGTGGCGACTTTGCGCCATGCAGGCCCGTTGACACCCGGCATTTCTGTCCCTTCAGACCCGGACACGACCCTCAACGGTTTCCTCCTGGAGCCGACGTCGCTTCTGAGAATCACGTTCCAGATGGATGCCGGGTTGTCGGTTGCGGTACACATTTCGGTTACGGTGGACGGCGAGCCCTGGCCTCTACCGTCGGTCAGCTCGACATTGATCCAACCTGGGAAACACGCATTTTGCCAATGGCTTGTCGGCCCCACAGGTGGGGAGTTGCCGGCCGACGTCGATGTCGCCATAGCAAGGCTTTACGGCGAAGGAGACTCCAACTCCATCCTTACGCTGGAAGAGATCCCCATGCTGCCGGACGAACTGGATGAATTCCGGGCCGTTCCTCCCGAGGCCGATTTCACCGCCGACATAGTCCGGGGCTCCTGGCCCTTAACGGTAAGATTCAAGGATCTGTCCGATCCCGGTTCAATGCCTATTCTCTCCTGGTCGTGGGATTTCGGTGACGACCTCGTGCCCGACCCCGTGAGGGGCGAGCCGACGAGCATCAGCGTCGAGCAGAATCCTGAACACCTTTACAGCAGGACCGAGACGTTGCCGAGAAGCTACGATGTCAGGTTAACGGTGGTCACTGAGGATGGCGAGGACACGATCGTGAAAGAGGACTTCATCACGGTGGAGGCCCTTAAGAGATGACCCGAATGGCAAAAGACAGTCCGCGCCCACGTGTGTTCCTGCGCGAGAGGCGTGCGACGACCCGATGGGCAACGGTAGCGGTCGCGTTGCTGCTCCTGGGATGCGGCACGGCATGGGGTTCCCCGCTGCTCATCAACTACGAGGGCACTCTGGACGACCCGGGCCTCGCTCCCATCGCCACCGTGGACCTCGAGTTCCGCCTGTGGCCGAACGCCGTGCACGCCGAAGACGAAGATGAAGAGTTGCTCTGGGGCAAGCGCTACCAGGCCCGCGTCGAAGACGGGCGGTTTAACGTTGTGATCGGCAGTGCGGGCCTTCCGGACAGAGTACGCGATTTCTATCATAGCCCGCCGCGCAACCCGAAATACGACGCACTCGACCTGGCGCTGGCGCAGGGCCCGTGCTACGTTGGTATCACCGTTATCAAAGAAGGCGGACAAGGGTTGGGAGAGGAACTCGAACCCCGGCAGGCGTTCTTGAGCGTTCCCCACGCCGTATCGGCCGAACGCGTAATCGGGATTGCCGAGATCGAGGAGGAGGAACCGTCGGATCCCGAGTCGCGGTTCGCATTCAGCACGGGTGGTGAGGCAGTTGTCGTGGATATGAATGCTACAGAACGTGTTGCGGCCCGCGTAGCGCAGTTCCCGGTCCGTGCCGGAGCGATGGTAAAGATCAGCTACCGTGCGACGGTCCGCGGACTCGGCAGCGGCAAGCTGGTGTTCCGATCGAGAACGGGTTTCATCGAGCACGACCTGTGGGAGGCGCGTGTGGTTGTCGAGGGGATGGTAGGATATCCCTGGGAAGCCACGACTGCCGTCTCGCCAAACGTAGTCTACTGCGAATGGGTGGGCGACGTGGGCGGAGGGGCTGAGACCCCGTTGGATGTGTTCGTCGAGTTGAGACACGAGAACGGCATGCTCGCCATAGAACCGGGCATGGATAACCAGCTTCTTATTGTGGAAGAGGTGTTGAACGCCACAGAAGAAATAAGGGTTTCACCTTGAACGGGATGAACAGGCGGATGAGTACGCGCAGCGTTGAGACTTCATGTTGGAAGGGAAGTCGTATGCTTGCGCTCATCATGCTCCTGGCGGCGGGATGTGTGGTCCTTACGTCCGGGAACAGTGCCGCCGAGGTTATAAACTTCCAGGGCAGGTTGCTCGAGCCTTACAACCCGGGCGGCACGTACATCGTGGCGTTCCGTTTGTGGAACAGGCCGTTGCCGGGAGCCCCCGGTGAGCAGCTTATCTGGGCACGCGCGTATGAGGTTACGCTGGACAACGGCTATTTCAACGTGCTTCCGGGCGAGCCGGGATATGACGGTCCGGTTGAGATAAGTCAGACGGCGATTACCGGCGGATTAACGCCGAAGACCAACGATCTCGGTAAGGCCTTGATGACGAACGAGACCTTTCTCGGCGTGGCCGTCCTGACCGACGGCACCGGGGAGGCCTTGGATCCGGGCGATGTCAAGGAGATCTACCCGCGGCGCCAACTGTTGAGCGCGCCGTACGCGTTGTATACGGACAACGCTAATGTGTTTGGGACGAGCGAACAGGAAGAGCCACCCGAGCCGATCCCTTCCCGCTACAAGCATATTATGGGACGTACGGGAACCACGGCGTACACCACGCCCGAGGGGCCGTCGGTGATTATCGCGGAGATCCGGGACTTCCCGGTCCGCACCGGCGCTCTGCTGCGGGCAGCCTTCAATACACAGCTTCTGTTCGATCTCGACCCGTTCCTCAGCCCCGTCGAGTACCCGCCGTCACGGGCACGGGTCACCATGGACATCCTGGTAGGCGGACGCTCGCTCGACAAGACCCGCGTCGAACAGGTCCTCCCTGTACGGTATACGTACCTCGGCATGCCGGAGGAAGATGGAAGAATCCTACCGGTCCATCTGAACTGGGTGGGTCGAGTGGACCCGGCCCTGGTGGGGCTTGAACCCGACGAGAACGCTGAGGAGACGCTGGTTACCATCGAGATACGACTGTCCATGGCCGACGCGCTTGAGCATGTTGACCGTCACATAGAGGCCCGGCAGCAATTCTCTACATCCTCAATCTTTTCGACGGCACGTTTCTCATGTACGCTTGGCTTGAGCCATACACCCGACGTGACTATTGACAGCTATACCGTTCCCGTGCAGCGCGGGAGTGCGCTTGTCTGGGACCCGACGATCGTATGGGGTCTACAACTCCCCGATTCTTACATGATGTATGTTGAAATGGTTAACGATTATTTTCAGCAGCCACTGCCGTACGGCGGGTACAGGTACGTGACTCGTTGGACGTTCGAACTCCTGAACGCAATGGGGGAGGCAGAGATAGACCCCGGCTCTTCGGTGCCTGCCCGCTACAACTACACTCCGGTGGTAGTCGATGACCTGGTGCAGAGTTTCGATATCGACCCGAGCTGGGTGCTGGGATCAATTCTCGAGTGCGATGTGGGCGTCTCGTTCAGTGACTGGTGGGGGACGTACAAAGCCCTCAAGTATCCACGATCCTTTTTCACCGATCCCGTGCCCATCTTCCCTTACAGTGAGATTTTGCATGCGCCAAGTGTCATTCGCTTCAAAGTGGTTGAGAACCTCGATTCTGTGCGGGTGGCCGACGTGAGCAAGCAGCGCCTCTTTGTCGAGGAGATATTGCCGGAACGGAACGCGTTGCCGCTGGACGTTCTCACCGTGTCCGCGTCCCAGGAACCGGGGACAAACACGGTTGTTCTTTCAGACGAGACTCCATACAACTCGCTTGAGATCACGGGAATCCAGCGCGAGTGGAGTTTCGGGGACGGCAGCTCGGTGGTTACCATCGGTCCGGAGCCGTATCCGGGAACACGAACGGTTGCGCACACGTACGAGCCGGGCGTGTATTACGCCACGCTCACGGTCACGACCGGCACGCTGAACGAAGCCGGCACCGGGTTTGAAGGGAACGCGTCGACCTCCGAGACAACGCACCGCGTGGTGTCACGCCATGAGGCTTTTAATGTGTCGATGGACTGTGCCGTCGAGAGTTTCCATGCAAGCTTCTGGGATTACACAGACTATCCGTATACAATACAGTACATCAAACGCAACTGGATGCTCGACGACGTCTTTATTCCCGCAGAGATCGAGGCGTGGCCCGGCAATCCGTACGCGCCGTTCGCGGAAGGTTCCTATGCCTTTTTTGACAGGTTTCCCGTGGGGCTGGCAGTCGCCACATATTTCAAAGATCCGATTACCGACGAATTCGTGTACGACTCGTGGGGTACATGCACAAGACTGTGGTCGTATGGTGGATTCTTTTAGAACTATAACTGGGCGCTCGGAGAATGGAGCGATG
>Ga0114922_10004798_pt1 | contig 12525 bp, 11 predicted proteins | sample AartaG_FD_100975 | JGI IMG/M metagenome (GOLD analysis project Ga0114922, IMG submission 100975) | Deep subsurface microbial communities from Aarhus Bay to uncover new lineages of life (NeLLi) - Aarhus_00045 metaG | ecosystem: Environmental > Aquatic > Marine > Oceanic > Sediment | place... | reverse complement strand
CTGGGTCATGGAGTACAATAGAGTCTGCCGCCTGCTCGAAGATAGCGCGATATTGCTCCTCCGACTCTCGCAACGCCTCCTCCGCCTCCGTGGGCTTGATGCTGTCTTCAGTATCTCAGATACCGCCCACTTGTGAACCATCTTCAGAGAAAACTGGTGAATAAATATTCTTAATTATGGTAGACTTTCCACCAGTTATAGAAGTATATTTACCTTCAAAATATCCAACCCTCCCAGAAAGGACTTCCTGGATGGCGGCTTTCGATTGAATGTCCTTGACACCAGAAACCATATCAAAGCCAATAATTTTTTCTACACGTGCCCCCAATATTTTAGCTAAATAGGTATTACAAGAAGTAATTACTCCATTCATGTCAAAATGGGTGATACCAACTGGAGCTTTCTCAAATATCATGCGATATTTCTCTTCACTCTTTTTTAACATTTCTTCCGCTCGCTTGCGCTTGGTGATATCGCGTATAACGATGATGAAAGATTTGGCTTTTCCATCACTGTCCCGAAGCGGTGATACGTTCAATTCGGCAGAAAAACGGATTCCGTCACCTCGCACAACGGTATACTCCACGCCTTTCTGGATTCCCTTCTCTAGCGCCGCCGCAAGATTTTTCAACGCTGTATCTTTTTCTTCCGGAGCGATGAATCGGAGGCCATTTGTCCCAATCAGATCCTCAACGCTTTCGACCCCGAACAGTTCAGGTACCAGAGATGAGGCGTAAATGAACTGCCCCTGGAGATCGAACATGGCCACCGCATCCGGGAGGGTGTCAATTAGCGTCCTGTGGAGTTCTTCCGATTCTCTCAGCTCCTCCACCACCCGCTTGCGCTCGGTGATGTCCCTCGAACTTCCCTGAAACCCAATGACCTCATTGCCTTTTATTATTCGACCAGCACTTGTATCGAAATACTTCTTTGTTCCATCTTTAATAGTAACATCGAGTTGCAAATCCTGCAAGGATTCACCTGTCTTGAAAACTTTGTTGAAAGCCTGTATTAACCTTTTTTGTGTATCCCTTGATGTATAATCTCTTAAATTCATTCCAATGAGTTCGTCTTTCTTGTATCCGGTTAGTCTTTCTGCGGCCTTGTTTACATTCGTAAAACTGCCTTCTAAATCTAAAGTATAAATGAAATCAGTAGAATTTTCGAAAAGCCCCTTATATCTTTCCTCTGATTCTGCAATTGATACTTCCATTTTTTTACGCTTGGTGATATCGGTCATGTAATAACGTGTTCCGATTATTTTTCCGTTTTCTTTTATCAGACTGGTATTCACTTCAAGGTAAATCGTTGAACCATCTTTTCGGATTCCCCTGAATTCGTATTTCGATCGTCTCCTCTTTCCCAGGATACGATCGGTATGTAGTTTCATCACCCATTCGCCATCATCGGGATGCACGATGGAAGAGATTTGCCGGTTTTTCATCTCCTTCATCGAGAACCCGAACATCTCGGCGAATTTTTTGTTGAAGTACTTAAATCCTCCCTCTTCATCATCGATTAAGATGGCAATGCCCGATTTTTCCACTAAATCCTTATACTTCTCCTCGGATTCCTTTAAAGCCCGATTCACTTGATGTTTATTTAAAGCCATCTCAACAGCGATCCGCAATTCTCCGTCTTGATAGGGCTTAATGATATATCCATATGGTTCGGTTCTTATTACCTTATTAATTTTTTCGTCATCGATATAAGCGGTAAGAAATACTACAGGAATATCGAATTGGGATCGGATCCGGTCAGCGGCTTCAATCCCATCCATGTCATCCTTGAGTACGATGTCCATCAGTATCAGGTCCGGCTTGAGTTCCTCCACTTTCTTCAGAGCCTCAGCCCCTGAATTCACAACTGCCGCTGTATGATAACCAAGAGATTTCAACAAACGCTGCAGATTCATCACTATTATATTCTCGTCTTCAACAATCAGGATGTTTATTTTATTTTTCAAACTTGAAGCCCTCCCTTTTAAGGGGAAATCAGGATAATGCTTAAATCATGGAAGTATAGTTCGAAATTCTGATATGTTTTTTTTATTTCAACATCAACCTGGTTACCATTTGATCAACGATAACTCTATCCTGCTCAAAATCAAGTTTGAGACGCCATGCCTGCATGGTTTTAGCACCAATGATCACTTCTTCTGTCAGGGTATCCGAGATGAAAAATTCATCGGACAAACGAATTCCCTCGATGTAAAAATCCAACGTTACCCTTTCAGTAACAGTTACTGTTTCGCCTTCTTTTGCCGTTTCAAAAGAAAGCGGGCTGGGTAACTTTTCAATATTAGCCAATTTTGATGCCATGGTTTTACTGATAAATGAGAGACTCGCTCCGGTATCATATAAAGCATCAACCTTTTTTTCTCCTTTAGAACCAACTAATTTGATTCTGTTTATAATTACGCCCATTTTACACTCCCATTATTTTTTATTCTTTACGCCTGATACGAGATTATTATATACCATATATTTTTACAACTTAAAAGGTAATAACTACAAGCTAAATAATCAAGTTTTTATAGATAATATCATTCAAACGGATCCTGATCATCCATTTTTAGGCCACAAAAAGATTGCGGATCAAAAATACATTTTTGAAATCAGAATTTCAAAGAACTGTCGCATGAATTACCAAAGAATTGACGATTCCGCTTATCTGCGAAAAATTGGTACCCACGATGTCTTACGTAATCCTTGAATAATTTTACTTGACAATTAAGAAAAAATACCTTATTTTGTCGAAAACAACTAAGTTAATTTTATAATATTGATTAAATTCCCTTAGTAACATGGCCTATTATCCCAGAAAAATAATTCCCGAAATAATGGACTGGCTCGATAAAATACCAATAATTGTCATCATCGGTGGAAGACAGGTTGGAAAGACGGTATTGATGAAACTCATAGCCGATGAATTGAGAGCATCCGGAATTAATGAACAACAGATATTTTACATGGATCTGGAAGATTTTCGTAACCTGGATGCCTGCAGTAGAGATACAGAATTTTTTAAGGAATTTTTAAAGCTGCAGGGAATCGATTTATCAAAAAAGTCCTACATTTTTATAGACGAAATTCAATATCATGAAAATCCAACCAATTTCATGAAGCTCATTGCTGACCATGTAGAAAACATCCAATTAATCGTTTCAGGATCATCTACGTTAGAAATAAGGAGAAAATTTAAGGATACACTTACAGGCCGCAAACAGGTTTTTCATCTACAACCACTTGATTTTGAAGAATACTTGATTTTTAAAGAGGAAGTAAATCTACTTAATTGGTACAAAAACAATTGTTTTCAAAATAAAAATGAACCTTATGACATAGATAGTTTTGACCTGATCAAAAAAAGACTGCAAGAATTGGCTGAAGATCACATTATTTACGGAGGATATCCTGCCGTCGTTAAGGCAAAGCAAGAAAAAATAAAAATCGGTTTACTCCAAGAAATCATCCAAACGTACGTGAGAAAAGATATAAGGGATTTTATTCATATTAAAAATGTCGCCGCATTTAATAGGTTGATTGTCTTACTCTCGGGACGAACGGGAAATTTGTTAAATTTGAATGCATTATGTAAAGAAATAAGAATAAAACGGTTGACCCTTGAAAAATATATATTTCTATTAGAAAACACCTTTATTATTAAATTGTTGACTCCATTTTTCACCAATATCAAACTTGAAGTTGTTAAGATGCCCAAACTCTATTTTTTCGATACAGGTATGATTAACTCATTACTACTGAACTTTAATCCTCTCCCCTATCGCCCCGATGCAGGTGCATTGATCGAAAATTTTGTCTTTAAACAACTATTTTCTAACTTATCGATAATTGACCGTCTGAACTTTTGGCGTAATCAAAACAAAAATGAAGTTGATTTTATTTTAAATGGCAATCCGGTTGAAGTAAAATTTCAATCTTTTGATTCACCCACGGTCCCCAGGGGATTACATCCATTTATAGAAAAATATCACCCTTCTCACACGGTCATCGTTACGCGGGATTATCTATATCAAAATAAGGATATATTATTTATACCTTTTTTTATGATTTGAAGGATATTTGATCTCGTCCCAAAATTCATGTTTCATATCAGATTACCACATTTCTACTTGACTTTTTTAGATATCTTATTTAAATTTAGTCATACTAAAATAGTAAGCTCTATATTAAACAGTCAAATGATATCCGAATTAATAAAAAATTTAAGACTTTATCCTAGAGCCGTTCTGCCCAACATCCTACAGTGGCTGGATGATAGACAGGCCATAGTGCTTGTCGGTTCCCGCCAGGTGGGAAAAACCAGCATACTTTATCTATTGATTCAACATCTTCTGGAGGATGGAGTAAATCCATATAATATTTTCTACTTTGATCTCGAAAATTTTGACCATCTGAATCTTTTAGAGAAAGGCCCGGACGCACTCAACCGATCGCTCCGATTGGCGGGTGCTGATGATAAAGAACGCATCTACCTTCTCATCGACGAGATTCAGTATCTCACCCATCCTACCAATTTCTTGAAACTTATGGTTGACCATCACTCCCATACACAAACTTTTGAAAATACTCCTGTCGGAGGTGTGAAAATCATCTGTACTGGATCCTCAACCCTCGATATCCGACGTAAATTCAAGGATTCACTCGTTGGTAGAAAAGTCGTCTTCGAGGTTTTCAGCCTCTCTTTCGAAGAATTTCTTAATTTCAAGGGTCAGGAGAGCCTGTTACACATCGCAGAGCAATACAGATTTTCTACCCTCATTTATAATGAAATTCTGCCTCCTTCCCTTCCGGATATTTACAATCGTCCCCTACAGAACCAGTTTGATGAATACTGCCGATATGGGGGATATCCCGCAGTCGTTCTGGAGCAAAACCTCGATAAAAAACTGAACTTGATAGGTGAAATTTATTCTGCATACGTCCGCAAAGACATCAGCAGCTTGTTTACAATCGAAAACATCAGCGCTTTCAATCGGCTCACGCAGCTCCTGGCAATTGGGATGGGAAGCCTGCTCAACGTAAATACTCTGACCTCTGACTTGAGAATATCACGCCCTACTCTGGAAAATTATTTGGCCATCCTGGAAAATACTTTTATCATCAAAAGAATTCCTCCTTTTTTCAGACGTAAGAAGAGAGAAGTGATCAAGATGCCCAAGGTATTTTTCCTCGATCTAGGGCTTCGAAACCTGATGGTTAAGCAGTTCGGTGAACTCAACATCAGGCCGGATAGGGGAGCCTTGGTAGAGAATTTTACGTTTATTCATCTCTACCGCCATTTGGCGCTATTGCACGAGTTATATTACTGGCGTACTAAAGGAGGAACCGAAGTCGATTTTGTATTACAAACGAATGATCAACTTCTGCCTTTTGAGGTTAAATTCCGGTCAATGAACAGACTCTATATTCCCTCGGCCCTGAAAAGCTTTATTACGGCTTATCCCGCTTCCCAGGTAACGGTCATCACGAAAGACACTTATGGTCATCAACCGATCAATAATACTCGCCTCCTCTTCCTCCCGGTTTGGCTTTTGGGTACTGTGACTTTACCATGATTCAGGAACGTTCTATCAAATCCCTTTAGTAAGTACAAAGAAAGGAATCACTCTATGGATAAAAAGAATACACAGACCATTCCTCGACGTCATTTCTTGAGTACTTTACCCTGTCTCGTCCTTAGTAAAACCTTCACATCCTATCAGGGATACTCTCTCATTCAGGAAAAACGGACCCGAAAATTCGGCCAGCCATTCACTTCCGAAGAAACGGAGCTGATTGAAAAATCTGTCCTGGCAAAAGATATCGAAAACTATGCAGGGAAAGGATACAGTTGTGCCGAATCCATGTTTATCGTATCATTACGATTTCTCGGAAAACCCGAGGAATGCGTCCATGCTGCGGCTGCCTATGGAGGAGGTCTGGGTAAGGGCGATCTCTGTGGTTTACTTACCGGGGGCATGATGGGAATTGGAATCGCAGGAGGTAAAATGCATGAGAACCGGTTACAGATGAAAAAAACGGTTCGAGACTTGTCAAATGAATTTTGGGCATGGTGGGAATCATGGGCACCCATTCACTGTCGAGATCTGCGAAAAGAATATGAGGGAAGAGAAGAATATATCAGAATGTGTAAGAGAGTATCGGTAAAGATGGAAGAACTCATAAAACCGGCAATCTGATGATAGTACCCTGTTTTCGTTTGTTAAAAAACATGAATACAGAATTTCGAATCCCGAATATTGAATCTTGAAATATAGCAATCGGCAAAACAGTTGGTAAGTGACCTTCACAAAATGACTTTGAGTGAATTGCCTAAATTTGAAATGGTTGAATTATCTACCAGATACCAGAAGCCAGTAACCAGTAGCCAGTAACCAGTAGCCAGTAAGGGGGAAACTTGATTAAAAATGCGCCTAGGCGCATCTGCCTTTGGCATGATTCAAGATTTTATATTGATAAAAGGTTTATATCATTATTCTTTACCATTACTCCATTACTCCAATACTCCATCACTCCAGTACTCCAACACTCCAATATCCCAGTACTCCAGTACCCCGTTACTCCAATATTCCTCATATTTAAACTTAAAAAAAAGAAACATATTGAAAATACTTTCGTTTTAACTCTTGAGCCCCGATTTTCCATGATTGCGTTGATAAATGACAATTAATCGGAAAGGAAGCGGACAAATGATTATTTCAAAAACCATCAATAAAAATATAAATTTCAACTCAATTTTCCATGGAGATAGATACGCCTTTTCTCGGGCAGGTGCAAAAGTCCTATTTGGATTCCACCTTTTCTGTTTAATATTTCTTTCCATCTTCCCGGAAAATTCATACTCTCAGGAAGTACCCCGTGTACGTATCTACGGAAAGGTTATCGACGCTTCCACCCGGAAATCCCTGTACTTCGCAAATGTATTTCTCTCAAATACAACACTGGGTGCGGCAACCGATGAGATGGGTGTGTTTACAATAGTGAATATCCCCCTGGGCACCCATGAACTCACCGTTTCAATGATGGGATATGAATTACAGACCCGATCCATCGATTTGACCAAGCCGGTAGATAGAGAATTCAATTTTCGCCTAAAACCCAAGCCTATTCAGGCGCCAGAATTAAAAGTGACGGCAGATATTCCCAAGGAATGGAAGAAAAATCTAAAAAAGTTTGAGAGATATTTCCTCGGTCTATCTCCCAACGCCTCCAAATGCGAAATATTGAATTCCGAAATCTTGGATTTCGAATTCAACGAAGAAACCAATGAATTAAAATCATCGGCCAGTGGACCGCTTTTGATAGAAAACAGGGCCCTTGGCTATCGAATACATACCCATTTAAAAAATTTCCTCTTTCGAGAGGATTTCGACGGAGAATACGTTTGTAACTCGAGATACGAACCCCTCGTGCCCAAGAACGAAAGGGAAGGGAAGAAATGGAAAAAAAACAGACTAAAGGCATATTACGGCTCCAAGCGGCATTTTTTCATCAGCTTGGTCAAGAACCGCCTGGATGAAGAGGGATATGTATTAAGAAATGTTTTAACTGCAACGATCAGAGATCTTTCCCTTCAAGATGAAAATATTTATTTTAATGCAATAAAAGCGGCTGATATACTCGCCCGTGGGAAAAAAGATTTTGAAGGAATGCTCTCTTTTCCAAATTACCTCCAAGTGATTTATACAAAAGAGGAAGAGGCAAAAGACTATATCTGGTCCCGTCACCATCGAGGCACCGGACAGTTCTCCTGGCTTAAAATGAACATGAATAATGTGACCGTCAATGCACTGGGACATGTCTACAATCCTTATGCGTTAACCATCGACGGTTATATGGCCTGGGAAAGATTCGCAGAAACGCTTCCACTGGATTACAGTCCGGATGCACCGATTGTTCCTGTTCCTGAAGCCCCCCCACTCTTTTGGTCCGACAGAATCCTTCTCCCGAAGTTCGTTTAAATGCGTCCAGCACGATTACCTTGCTGGAGGCGCCCGTATCCGATCCCGTTCAACTCATTAAGCAATCTCAAACCGATGCTCTGGAAGAGAATCTATCAGAAGCCACCACGGCCCTGTACCAGGGTCTCAAAAATCTTGGCAACCACGCCTACGCCGATGCCCTTTACAAAGATTTTTATGATATCATGTCCGATAACGATCGTAAAGCTTTCAAAAAAGCCCGAGACAGGGGACAATTCTTGTTCCAATTCTGGCAGAAACAAGATCCGACACCCGCCACTCTGGAAAATGAGCGATACCTGGAGCATTGGAAGCGCCTTGAGTACGTCAAACAATACTTTTTCTCACCCGAAGAGAGAGGCTACGATGACCGTGGGATGATTTATCTCCGTTACGGTCCACCCGACGATCGGACCGAAATGGCCCATCCCAGGGCACTTTATGCCAACGAATGCTGGGTATACCGTCGATTTGGATCAGAGGTTGTGTTCGATTTTATCCGAAGGGCCATTTCCTACAATCTTGCTCTGGACCTGACAAAAATTGCACCGTTACAATCCAAGGAACTCATCTATGAGCAGATATTTGAATTCACCGAACCTCGCATGGATATGAGTTTACAATACGCTGCCCTCGGGAGTAAGGTCCTCAGTAAATTAAATGAAAAAGTCACACCGAGAGTAGCTCAAGCAGCCAACACCCAGGAAGGGAGGCAAGCAGAAGCAGGTGCTGAACCATTAACAACAGAAAATATTCAAGCGGCGATCATAGATCTCCAACAGATTCATATGGAAAATATTGCCGAGCAGACCAGGCTTCCCCATGTAGCGACTGGTTTGCGCAGATCGGAAAATCCACTCCAGGGGAGTATCGCATCCGCTCGATTTTTACGTCAGGATAAAACTCAGCTAGAAATCTATTTTGGAATTCCGGTTCAACAGTTTGCCGATGAGAAAATAAACCGAAAGACCGATCTTGACATCGCCTATGCCATCCGCGATACAGCGTACAATCTTCTCGTCCAGAAGAATTTAAAGAGAACCATCCAGGTGCCTGCTTCCACCTCGGCTCAGCACCGTGTCTATATCGATCAAATTAACGAAATACTTTCCCCTGGCAGCTATACCTTTTCCCTGGAGATGAAGAATACTCAAACCGGTAAGGCCCTGGAAAAAGGTTATAATATCGAAATACACGAGAGTTCTCGAGCAAATCTTCTCTTGAGCGACATCGAATTCGCCCACAATATTCAGCCCGTAACGGGACTCACTCAAAATGCGGCTTTTGTAAAATTCGATCTATCAATCTTACCCTATCCCTCCTACTCCATCGCCAGCAGGACACCCATCAATCTCTATTTTGAGGTCTACAACCTGCTGTTGGATCCTTCCGGGAAGACTTCTTATGAGGTAGAATACCAGCTTCACTCTACGAAATCGGGTTTGATTGAAAAAATAACTTCCGGACAGGATGTGGCTCTGTCTTCATCCTACATTCAGGAAGGGAATCAAAGGGACACTCAGGAGTACTTTTCTCTGGATTTCGGAAAGGTAAAACCTGGAAAATACGCACTCATCGTCCAGGTAACCGATAAGGTCGCCCGGGTTAGTGAGTCGTCCGAGGTTCGCTTAGAGGTTATCGAGCAATAAAAAATTGATTATCTTCAAAGGGTAAAACATGTCCTCAACGACGCAGTCAGAACCAAAGAAAAGATTAATGCGACTCGAAGGAATCCTTCGAGTAACCATTCTTACGAGCCTGATATGCTTATCGATGAGTAGACTTCAATTATTCGCCCAAACAATACCCCATGTTCGAATCCACGGTCGAGTAACGGATCATTCCACCGGTGAGCCTCTCCATAATACCAATGTTTTTTTTACCAATACCACCCGCGGTGCTGCCACTATAATTCTTATGCCATTACAACCTACGGCTACTGGGCATGGGAACGTTTTGCCGATGTGTTACCGTTAGACTATGATTACTGATGGCCGATTGTAAGTATTATAAAAAGAGAGGAAAATATGAAGAAAATTCTGATTGGATCCCTTATTTTTTTTGGATCGATCCATCTTATGAACGTATCTCATAATTGCTACTCCCAATCCATCCCTCGAGTGAAAATAATAGGCAAGGTTGTAGATGGGTCCAATGGCAAACCCATCCATTTCGCCAATGTTTTTCTAGCAAATACAACGATGGGATGCGCAACCGACAAGAATGGAATCTTTTCCATTGTGAATGTTCCGTTGGGCACCTATGAACTCGTTGTTTCCATGATTGGATATGAACCTGCTACAATGGAAATCAGGTTAAAAGAAGGAAAACCGGAGGAATTCAAACTCCGATTGAAGCCAAAAGTACTGCAGGCACCCAGAATTGAAGTAGAGGCTCCCTATCCCCATGAATGGAGGAGACACTTACAAACATTTAAGAAACAATTCATAGGAACCTCTTCGAACGCATCGCACTGTAAGATCCTGAATCCCGAAGTCCTGGATTTTAATTTGGATGTAAAAACACAAGCCCTGAAAGCAAAGGCCAGTGAAACTCTTCAGATAGAAAATAGAGCACTGGGCTATCGTATTTATTTCTTATTGAACGATTTTACCTACCGGAACGATGGCTCAATCACTTACCAGGGACAACCCAGATTTGAGGAATTTTCACCTAAGAATGAAAAGGAAGAAAAAAATTGGAGGGAAAATCGCCGTCAGGCGTTTAACGGATCCCTCCGGCACTTTCTTCACGCCGCAGCCATAGGAGACTTTGAGGACGAAGGATTTTTCGTCAGTATCCTTTTAAATTTGGTCGAGGGTAATGACCGTCTCTATAAATACAGAACTCTGGCCGACGATTTGCTCTCATCTGGAGAGAGGGAATTTGAGAGAATCCTTTCGTTCCCATATTACCTGAGAGTGATTTATAATAAGGAAGAAGAACCCCTGGAATTCTCGGTCAATCCAACGGTTACACAAACATCATGGCTGCATATGAGTCAGGGAATCGATGTCACAATAAACACCTCAGGTCATATCTACAATCCTTTCGCCCTTACGACCTATGGTTATTGGGCATGGGAAAGAATTGCTGAGGCACTTCCTCTGGACTATTTACCCGATGAGGCGGAGTGATGGATGAACGGTGAAAAAAGGTAATCGGTGATCGGTAATCAGTGATTCCTATCTAGTCCTGAAAAAAATTGACAGTTTTTTTGATTGATGCATCATGTACGTCCGCGGGAATATTATATTTGAGACTCATGTGTCGACGTTTGTTGTTGTAAATGAATATATATCTTTAATTAGACGTGTACAATTCAATATGAAATGTTTTGGGAGGTGATAATGACTCAATCTGATAATGTGAACCGACGTCGGTTTCTGAAGACATCCATGACTGGCGTAATCGGAGCGGGAATGCTTCCACGCGCAGCTGATCGAGCGATGCATTGGGAATCCCAAGGGAGAAAAGATCATCGAGGCCTGTAAAGCGAAAAACATGGGTGTGACCCTGATGAAAGTGAATCCGGTGAGCGGTTACATGAGCATGAAAGCACGCATGGACAGACGCAGAGAGACCGGCAGAGAGATCCCGGAAAGTTATTTGAAAGCATTCAATGATTTCAAGACCATGGTCGATAAGGCCGAATCCTTCAAGGAAAAATATGGTCTGAAAAGCAATGAAGATGTACGGGACGCGGCCATAAAATTTGTACTCAGTCACCCCGGCGTACACTCAGCCTGTCCGACCATGAATACTTTTGATGATTTGGAGACGTTTGTTTCCATGTCCGGACAAATCCTGAAAACCACTGACAATTCCATGCTTAACGATTACAGAGCCACCCTGGGCCATCTGTACTGCCGTCACGCCTGCGGGATCTGTGAATCGGCGTGTCCGCATCACATTCCTGTCAATACAATCATGCGGTACAATCACTATTTTTTGGCCCAGGGCAGGGAAAAGCATGCCATGATCAAATATGCCCAATTGATGCGTGCCAGAGCGGATCGATGTCACGACTGTTCCGGACCGTGCGCCAAAGCGTGTCCGTATAACGTGCCCATTCAGGGATTGTTGACGCTGGCACACGAGAATCTGACACTGGTCTAAGCAATCTGCTCGGTGTTAATCGAACGTCTCGTTCATCTCGTCATCTCATTCCCATCCCGAACCATCGGGATGGGAACAAGGACATGGTAATAAGAAGATGGAGAAATTCATGTAAACAAATTCAATATTTTCACGTCTAAAAGGTTAGATCATAAAACAATACTCCAATTGTTTTAGAGTAGGGAAGGGAGAACATGTCTCTACTTCATTCTAATATTACTGTTAGATAAACTCCACAAGATTTCGCTGCTTATACCTTATTTCTCGTTCCCAGCCTCCGAGTTTGTGTGAAAACGCCTTGAATATTTCGTAAGAAATCAGCAAATTATACTATTCAATAAAGGAGTTGATATGCGTTATATTCAAGGCACAGATCGAGACCAAACCACTCTACTTCCGGACGCTATTGATGATTATAT
>Ga0114922_10004797_pt1 | contig 12528 bp, 19 predicted proteins | sample AartaG_FD_100975 | JGI IMG/M metagenome (GOLD analysis project Ga0114922, IMG submission 100975) | Deep subsurface microbial communities from Aarhus Bay to uncover new lineages of life (NeLLi) - Aarhus_00045 metaG | ecosystem: Environmental > Aquatic > Marine > Oceanic > Sediment | place... | reverse complement strand
GCTTCTCTACCCCTTTTGCAATAGTAGCTGCTGTTTTACCGGCTACACAAATCCAAAATATTAAAACCTCTTCTAATTCCGATTCAGTCAAATTATAGTTTGTTATATTAGCTGGGTCTATCATCTTCTTCTTCCCATGTAACACAATCTATTTCCCATGCCCCATTATCACCGAGTTTAGCATCTGATATAGCTTCATATTCTTTAATCGAATACTCATTTTCATAACCGGCGGTAAATCCAGTAGCTGAAACAGCATATATTTTAAAAACATTACCAGCTTTCACTTTACTCATAGTAGATAATTCCCATGTATCGTCCTCTCTTAATATACGAACTTCTCTATCTGACTTAAATTCTGGCTTTCTTTCCCATAATTCCTTTTTCTGTATTTGGGGTTCTACCTTACCATCTTCTCCAATTATATCCATTTAGTCCTCCAATATACGACAATCTATTCCCCATGCCCCATTACCCTTCATATAAGCATCACTTGTTGCTTCGTACTCAGTAATTACATATCCATTATCATAACCAGTAACAAACCCGGTTGAGGGTACAGCATATATCCTGAACCTATTACCGGCTCTCACCTCACCGATAGTAGACAACTCCCATTCACCAGATTCTTTCAATATACGTATCTCTCTATCAGATTTAGATGCTGGATTTATTCCCCACACTCCCTTTTTATTTATCTGAGGATCTATCTTAATATTCATAACTATTCACCATCACCGCAATTTTTTTCTTTTACTTCTGCTAAATATTTAATTCTCATATTCTCCCGCATATGATCAAAAATCAAATCAAAGTGAGATTTCATAAAATCTAAATCCTCAATTTTGGCTATACTCCATTCTCTGTCATCAGTTCTACAACGCATAGTTATTTGTATAGTTTCTCCGTTTCTATTAGGGTACAAACTTGGTTCAACTACACATTCAATCCTACTAATAAAATTTTCCATTTTAATTCTCCTTATAATAGGGGTAAATCTCCTGTAATTTCATCTATTTTGTCAGAATAATCCGGACCAATCGCTATACAAGTAGCTGTTTTATTACCCCGAAATTCTGTAAACCCACTATCAACTATAAAAGAAGCCGATAAATTTTTTTCAACTGATTTATTATACAGATCTCTCAACTCATTTTCTGAATTTACATATAAAACTACCTTAGTAAAATGACCGTTCAACCAGTCATATATGGGATCTCTTTCAGATAACATTAAAGACCATTTCTGTATAGTGTTGAGCATATATTCTTTACTCATCATATCTACAATTACTTTTAGACTAGCATGAGCGGCTTGAGCAGCTATCTTACCCTTTCTCATGTTGAGATCTTTTCTGATCACTATTACTTGTTTGATTTCTGACATTTTAATTCTCCTAACAACTTATCATAGTTGCGTTGTTGTGGCTTTGCCAAAACTCCAAAGGCACTAGCTTGCGCTTGATTGATTTACCACAAATTGGGCATATTTCAGTCTCTTTTTCACCATCTAAAGTTGTCAATGTAAAATTACAATCATCGCACTGATACACTGGTTTTAAATAACTACTATGATAGTAATATTTTTCCTTGTCATGTGTATCAAGTATATCCTCAAACATATTCTTTTACCCCTCGAAAACTTTTTCGATGTATAGAACAAGGGCCTATCATTTTTATAATTTCTCTATGATGTTTAGTACCATAACCTTTATTTTTGTTAAATCCATATGCTGGCCATCGCATGTGGTACGAGTTCATTATTTTATCTCTCCAAAATTTTGCTACTATACTAGCAGCAGCTATTGAAACTGATAAACTATCGCCTTTTATAACAGGTTGAGCTGGTATATCTATCATTTCAGGAATAAAATTTCCATCAATTAAAGCAAAATCTGCTTCTGACATATTGTAAATTACATTCCTCATTACTAATTTAGTAGCTTCCCTTATATTTATCTCATCTATAATTTTTTCATCTACTTCAGAAATAGCATGAGGGCACCTTATAATCTTATTATAGAATAATTCTCTATTTTTGCTAGATAACTTCTTGGAATCATTAATACCAGCAGTATCAAAACCTTCTGGAATATAAACAGCAGCAGCAACCACTGGACCAGCTAAAGGGCCCCTGCCAGCCTCATCAATACCGATAATATATTGATATCCCTTGTTTTTTAATTCTAATTCTAAGTTATATGTGGGCTCTGTTTTCATTCCCCAGCCACCGTCTCCTTAGGTACATCCGCAGTAAATCTACTCAAATCACCAGTCAGAGGATGCTTTTTACTAGGAGAAGCTGTAGTCTGATATCGATTCATTTCTTCAGTAACAGCCTTATCTCTTTCAGCTCTACGAGCTTTTTTATCCCATAACCAATCCGGACGAATAATAGCCTCAGGTTTAGAGTTATTTTTTCTGCGCTCCAAAAATTCCACTATTTTATCCTCATCCCCTTGATAATCTGAACATGATCTCTTCTTATTTACTTTTACTTTAGTACCTTTTTTAATACTACACTTACTCTGGTCCTCAAATTTACAAAATCTACAACGTACCTTTCCCATCTCGATACTCCTTTATAAATTTTTCTATATTTCCCTGACATTTATTGGTAAAATACCCTAACCATTTCCTGTATCCAATAATTTTATCAACAGCTTGAGCTATATCATCAACTCTAATAATCTGCTCATGGTGATTTCTTTTATTCCATGGGTGATTTATAATATACAAACCGTAATCCAATACACCGCATCTATCCATTATAATTTCTAGTATATCGAACCTATCCTCCACAAAAGATTTAACGCCCAAGTCACGTATGACCGCGTGTTTTTCTATACTCGGTACCATATATAGCATATCATATTTTATATCATATTTATCAAGCCAATCTATAGTCATTGTTCTTAAATGCTGATCTCTACTAGTAATAATAGCTACATCAAAGCCCTCATTTTTTAACTTTTTAGTAGCGTGTTCAGCATAATTATATGGATATATATCTTTAAATAACGCACCGCTGTGAATAAGGTGTTGTATTTTACTTTTTTGATCAGGCGTAATTATAGGTAATTCCTCTATTTTATATTGATACACATCATTATCCCAATCAAGGAAAACACCTAATTCCTCACATAAATATTTATCAAGAGCAACTTCCGTATTAGCTAAAACTGAATCTAAATCCAACCCAATTAAATCTCGCATGATCCTGTTGCGCATTTGACTGCTTCCGCATCAGCGCTCCCCTTTATTTTATTTTCTTTAAAATACTTTTCAACCTCTTTTTTAGTAACTTTATTTAATATTTGACCTTCACGGCTTCCGTCAACATAAACAGTGACGCCTTTTAAATCATATATATATTCCAAAGTTAATTTACTTAATTGTTTAGATGTAGTACCTTCTGGCATATTAATAGTTTTACTTACTGCACCATCTACATATTTTTGAACAATTGCTTGCACCTCAAAATGATCAGCAGACTTCAGATCATCTGTATCAACATACCATTCAGGTATTTTTCCACCATTCTTCAATAAATCTTTATAAATAGAATGTACATACATCCTCTTACTAACCCTATCATTTCTCAAATAAGCCTTCCTAAATAAAGGTTCTATACCCGAATTAACATCAGCAAGTAAACTAATAGTTCCAGTAGGTGCGATTGCTAAACCAGTAACACAGCGTACACCGTGCTCCTTGATAGCCATACGCAACGAGGCTGGAAGTTTTCGTATAAAAGATGCCTTACCATAGGGCACAGGATCAAACTTAGGAAATGCTCCCTTTTCTTGCGCTAATTCAACTAGAGTTTCATATGCAGCGTCTCTAATAAATCTCATTAATCTTTCAATTTCTATAATTGCCTTATCCGACCCGTATTTTAAACCCTTAGCAAACAAATATTCCGCTAAACCCATAACTCCTAGTCCTACTCGACGAGAATTATGTGCCTTAATATCAATCTCTTGAAGTGTGTATTTATTAACATCAATAACATCGTCCAAAAATCTCACCGCTATTTTAATAATTTCTTCAAGTTTTTTCCAATTAGTATTAACTGTACCAGTAATAAAACTAGGCAAAACCAAGGAACCTAGATCACAGACATCGTAAGGAGCTAAAACAGCTTCACCACACGGGTTCGTTCCCATAACTGGGTCATAATAATAGCTATTATTTTTAGTTAAATAATTCCAATTTAATAGCCCAGGCTCTGCAAATTTAACCATGTTTTCAACTATCTTATTCCAAATCTTCCTAGCCCTTACTTTACCATAAGTTTTATGAGCAAATCTAAATTCCCAATCAGCATCAGACTCCACCGATTCCAAAAATTCATCGTTTATAGCCACAGAAATGTTGTAATGAGGTAACTGACCGTGCTCAATCTTCGCATCTATAAATCTCATTATATCTGGATGACTTATATGCATAAGAGCTAAAGCCGCTGCTCTTCTTGACCCCCCACTTTCTATAGTTTTAGCAATAGAATCCGAGGCTTCCAAGAAACTGACTGGCCCAGAAGATTCGCCACCAACAGTTTTAATAGGAGCGCCTTTTGGACGTAAAGAAGATATATTAACACCTACTCCGCCTCCTTCTCCCCAAAGCATAAGTGAATCTTTATAAAATTGACCTATCTCTTCACGAGAATCCCCTATAGGTAAATGGTAACAATTAAATAAAGAACCGGCTTGACGCCCAGAATTCCTTAAAATTCTTCCTCCCGGCAAAAAATCCATATTATAAATAATTTCACTAAATTTATTACTATATTTAATCATATGACTATTTTCTGAATTGGCAACTACACGACCAACTCTATTAGCACACGACTCCCAATCTTCACCCTCCATAAAATATCGACTTTCCGCTACTGTTATAGCGTTTTCTGATAATCTACCATTAGACATTAACCATATTCCCCCTATTTTCCAGTTGATCCGAGTCTACCACTACCACGAGTGGTCTCACTTAACTCCTCTACTTCTTCAAACTCGATTCTTTCAAACTTCTTTATAGTCATTTGAGCTACTCTCTCACCTTTTTTAATAACAACATCTTTATAACCCACATTTTTCATGCCCACCAAAATTTCTCCGCGATAATCATAATCCACTGTACCAGGAGTGTTTAATATTAATAACTGAGTTTTAATTGAGCTACCCCTAGGTCTAATCAACGCTTCATATCCTTCTGGAATCTCTAAAGCAATTCCTGTGTGTAGTAGCCTTACATCTTGAGGCTTAAAATAATAATCTTCAATTACATATAAATCTACACAAGTAGACCCAGATGTCCCATAAGTAGGAATAATCGCATCTTTGTGTATTCTTTTAAGTCTTACTTTCATTTTTACTCTATCCTTTCACCCAATAATCAGCAACATCCGCATCTGCTTTCATCTCTACCTTACTAAAAAACGCCGCGAACCCATCTATTGTTGCTTTTTCTATAATTGCTTTAACTTCTTCTGCCTGATCTTCTCTTGCCTCAGTAATAGTTTCATCATGTACCGTAGACAATAGTCTGGCGTCATACGGTTTAATTCTGTCAACCACATAAACCATAGCTTGCTTGATAGTATCCGCATTAGACCCCTGAATAGGATGATTTTTACCCTGACGTTCTATAGACCCTTTTAGTCTGTTGAACTGCGAGTCACTTGGCTCAGGCAGCCTATAATATCGCCTACGCCCACTAATTGTCGTGCTAAACCGGCTCATAACCGCACTGCGCGCCGCCTTATCCAACCATATCTTAATACGTGGGTACTTATTAAAGTAAGCATCGATAAGTTTTTGGGCCTCATTTTCTGAAGTTCCCATTCTTAACGATAATCCCACCTTGGTAAGACCGTAAACCAATCCAAAGTTCAATGATTTGACATTAGACCTATAATTCTTTTTATTTGCATCCCCATCAGCAAGTTTTTTGTCTGCTATAACTTCATCGTATGTAAGTCCAAATAAATCAGCAGCAGTTCGAGTATGTAAATCTAATCCTTTAGCAAACGCTTCCAAAAATACAGGATCACCAGAAAAATCACCAAGAATCCTTAACTCAGCTTGAGACATATCACAAGTAATTAATTTATACCCTGGTCGAGCAATAAAACAGGCTCTATATTTTTGTTCTTTTGGTATGTTTTGCAAATTAGGATTAGAAGAACTCAGCCTACCTGTATCAACCATTTGACGAAATCTGGTATGTAATCTACCAGTTATCGGGTGAGCTCTATCAATCATAGGTTCTCCATAAGTTGTGATAAACTTTTCATATTTCCTATAATCTAATAGTAGCTTAACAATTGCATTATTTTTATACTTACTTAATTCTTTAACATCTGTACTCTCAACTGGCACACCTAAACTATTCAAGCATTTAACTACTTGGGTTGGACTATCCAAGTTTAAAAGAGACACTCCAAACAAAGTATTTTGATCTATAGTTCTATTAAAAGCGTCTGATAATTGTATTCTTAACCTGTCACGCTCCAATGTCATCTCATCAAGAATGCCTTGCCATCTAGGAACATCTAAAAGCATACCATTTAACTGCATTTCTGCCAACGGCTTGGTAAAATCAAATTCAAGTTGTGCAACACGCATAAGACTGTCCTGCTGTAGTTTATGAATCTGTAAATTATAAATATCCTTCATAACAACTACATCGTTTGCTGCATATCTCAATTGATACTCTTGATATTTTTGGTTATAATCCTGAAAGGTACGTCCAATATCTTTAGGCATGTTTAGATGCAAATATTTTGCAACTAAATATTGTAGATTGGATTTGTTATGTAATCCAAGATACAGTAATTGCTCAGCAAGCATAGTATCATATATCCTATTAAGTTCTATGCCAAAATTGGTCTTCAACATCTCATAATCAAAGACCGTATTTTGTATAAGTTTCAAATTCTCATTACCTTCTAGTAAAGGCTTAAAAACGTTAGCATCAACCATCCCATCTCTAACATCAAACACATACGCTTTACCATGAACTCCAATTTGTAGTAATACTACCTTATCTTTTAAAGGATCCAAACCAGTAGTTTCAGTATCCACCTCAATTATTGGGTGCCTTTCAATAAATTCTATGTGCCTTAACGCCTCTTCTGTAGACGTAATATATTTATATTTCGGGTCTGGTAAATCTCGCAAATTACTAACACTATCTATCTTAGACATTCATTAACCTCGTAATATTTGAGTAATTTTAAATAAACTATTTATTAAAATATGTTCCGGCTTCGGATTACCAAAATATGGCACCGACATAAATTCAATTATAGCAGAATATTTATCAGCTTCAATTTTATTCTTAGATCTGCGCAAACACCCTACAAAAAACCCACAAATAGCTATTCTCATATTTTCTAATGGTATATTTTTTATATTTTTATACTCAACCAAGGTAGTTTGAAAACTTTTATGCTTCAAAATACCTCTACACAAATCCATCACTTCTATATTATCAACGTCCACTCCTGCATTTATAATTAAACTTGCAGCATCTTTAGTCCAAGTTCCCTCACTAGCCACCTGCTGCAAAAAAGATAGAGATGCTCTAGGCACCCCATCAGATTCTTCTGCTATATATTTTAAAACATCTGAATTGTAATTAAACCCTTCAAACTGACAAACCTGCTCTAATAAAAAGTAAATATTATCAGTCGTTAGTCTATTAAATTGGGTGGTTTTACATCTATTTCTAGTGACAACCTTTAGTTTTTGTGGCTCATTAGTACAAAGCATTAAGTAAACATGCGGAGGAGTGTCTTCAAGAAATTTAAGAATAGCATCTTCCGAAGTGGATTTACCACCCAACTTATGCGCCTCATCAAATATGGCTACTTTATAAGGCTCGCCTCCCATAGGAGCAGCAGGTAAATCGTCCAATATTCTTCTAGTAGTTCCAACATCACCGGTTCGACCTGCGTCCACCTCTAATACTGCTAAAGAATTCAAATTAAGAATTGCTCTACATGAATCACACTTACAACACGGTTCTGGCGTAGGACCGCTTTCGCAATTCAATCCTAAAGCAATTATCCTAGCAAAAGTGGTCTTTCCACACCCTGATGGTCCAATAAACATCAGTGAATGTGGTAAAGTACCCTTCTCTAATGCATTTCCAATAGTTTTCTTTTGACTATCATGGCCTACTACCTCACTAATTTTACAGGGGCGGTAAATTTTATTTAGATCGCCCCTTCCACGTCTTACTATCATACAATTCTCCTTACAAATATACATCTATATTATAGAATAAAACCCAACATTTGCTAGATAAAATTCATAGTTTTTTAAACTAAAAAACAGAGAATCCTATTAAAAATAGTTAGATTATTCAGTAATTCTACCATTTTTAACTAAATTTTTTAATAAAAACAATAACTCAGGGAAAATTCCAGTGCCTCCCTTAGTGATAAATTCAGCCCAACAAATTTCTTTTAAATATTGGCCAGCATCATCAGGGCAAAAGGATTTGGGTATAAGTCTGCAACATTTTACATCACTTATCTTAGATCCAATATAAATTGTTTCATCTGGAGTACAACTATAGCGTCTAAGAATTTCCACAAGTTTATCATATTTTTCCTTTTCATTTCTTCCCCAATAAAAAGGAATATTCCTACGCTTACACATATTGTAATTAATATAATTATCATCAGACAAAAATACAAACTTAAAACTTTGTTTCAACTTATTTATCGCAGAAAAATCTTTGTTCTGATAAACCTTATAATATACATGCCCCATCTCATCCTCTGGACGAGTCCCATCAGTTATTACACCATCTATCTCACTAACTATTAGTTTTATATTGTCCAACTCTTCCATTATTATTGGTACGCCACCTTTCCACTTTCTGTTAATCTATAACTATCATCTTCAAAATGCTGAGTTGATATCTCTAATATTTCCGATTCCGTTAAACCAATAAATCTATGCTTAATTCCTGGTTCAATAACAACAGAAGCCCCTTCTTCCATAACCCATTCTTGACCCTCTACCTTCATCAAAACTTTACCTTTTAATATATAAAAAGTCTCATGTTTTATTTTATGGTAATGGTAACTACACTGGTAGCCCCGCCATAAATGTAGTATCTTTCCACAATATAGATCATTATTAGCTATCCAATGTTCGTATCCCCAAGCTTTTCCATGAAATTCGCCCATGATTTTATCCTCTCTACTATTTTATTTGTACTAATATCCTTATATAAAGGGACGATAACAACCTTTTTAACAACATCATGCCCTACAACTGTTTCAAGGCAATAATCCCCGCCCTTTACAATTACATCTGGTTTTATACTTTTTATTAATTCAAGTGGTGTGTCCTCTTCAAAACCTATAACATAATCTACACATTCTAAACCCAACAGCAACTTCTTGCGCTGTTCATAGGGTGTTATAGGTCTTCCAACCCCCTTCAATCTTCGAACTGAATAATCTGAGTTTAAACCAACTATAAGTCTATCGCCTTGAGCTCTTGCAGCTGTTAAAATCTTTAAATGACCCACATGTAAAAGATCAAAGCACCCATTTGTAAATACTGTTTTAAGCATTCTTTAACTCCTTATTCATAATCATTTTTAGAAGTAGCCCCCTTAATATCTAACCAATCTTTTATTTTTCTAACCCTTTTATTTACTTTTTCAGCAGCTTTGCACGTATCTAATTCCATACCATGTTTTTGAGCCCATTTAATAAACGCTTGCACATCTTTAGGAAAGCATTTACCCCCATACCCCCTGTGACCATCATGCCCAGGTATATCTGTATGACTATTACCTATTCTCTGATCAGCTAACCACATATCTCTAAGATCATTATAAGGTACACCTATATGCTCAGCTACATCATACATTTCGTTCAAAAACGCAATCTTAATAGCAAAAAAACAATTATTCATATACTTAACTGTTTCCGCAGCTTCCCAAGTAGTTTTATAAATAGGAGTATGCGTAAACCTTACTCTATATAATTCTTCCACCTTATCAACTGATTCTTGAGGTCCTCCTAAAATAATCCTACTAGAATTTATAAAATCCAACTTTGACTGTCTTTCAGTAAGAAACTCTGGACAAAAAACAAAACCGTGGTTTTTATATTTATTAGCATAATTTCTGGTAGTTCCTGGTACAATAGTACTCCTTAAAATTATAGTTTTTCTAGTTTCAGCTACTTCAACAACGCTCTTAACAGCGTCGTCCATACTAGATAAGTTTTGACTACCATCATCATTCATAGGTGTTGGGACACCTATAAATATAAAATCAGAGTCATTAACCGTGTCTTCCAAACTATCATATGTATCATCATATTTATCATATATCTTTATATCCATATGTAAATAAAACCCATGCGCCATTGCCTTGCCTAGAAATCCAAATCCAATAATACCAACTTTTGATTTTTCAATAAATATTTTATTCATTCTTTAACTCCTTTATTAATTTATCAATAGTAATGACTGAAGTACCCGGCTCAGTAACAACAATGCCAGCGGCTATATTAGATACATTAACAGAATCTTTAATACTCAAGCCCTTAGACAACGCGACAGTAAATACAGCAATAGCCGTATCTCCAGCTCCACTAACATCAAAAACTTGCTTAACTCTAGCATCAAAATGGGTCATACTAGCATCAGATTCAAATAAAGTCATCCCTTCTTTACCTTGAGTTATTAAAACTGACTCACATCCAAGTTTGTCAATGATATGCTTTCCCGCAAGATTAAGAGTACGTTCATTTACTATATTAAATCCGCAGAATTCTCCCGCTTCATGATGGTTAGGAGTTATACAAGTTACGCCTTTATAAAACTTAAAATTACCCACTTTTGGATCTACAGTAATAATTATATCTTTAGATATATCTCTAAGTTCATAAATTAATTTACGAGAAACTACCCCCTTACCATAATCAGAAATTATAATAGCATCTACTTTGTCTATAACACTTTTAACAAAATCCAAAATTCTTTCAGTGGTTTTTTGACCTACTGGCTCCGAACTTTCCTCGTCTATTCTAGCTACCTGCTGGGTATTTCCTATAACTCTCCATTTAACAGTGGTAGGTCTACTACTATCTACTATTATGCCTTCTATAGGAACTTTCATACTATCAATAGTTGTAATAATATGTCCGGCACTAGTATCCGCTCCAACTACACCACATAATATTGGGGCAGCTCCTAAATTATGTATATTATTAACTACATTAGAAGCCCCACCTAATATAAGTTTTTCTTCTTTTTTAAGTATAATAGGTACAGGCGCTTCTGGAGAAATTCTAGAAACCTCTCCCCATACGTACCTGTCCAGCATTATATCACCTATAACTAATATTTTCTGGTGATTGAATCCATAGGTTTTAAACATCTCAATCATTATTAAGCAGTACCTTCTTTCTTCTTTTTTTATTTAATTCTTCTAAAACCATAAATGAAAAACAACTTCTTCACAAACAGGGTAAAATAAATATTTTGTATGTAGTTTTGATGAAATATAATTCTTACTTGAGTACCCCGAATCAATATATATTGAGCCGGCTTTTTTCATTAACGCTATAGTACCAACCCAAAGTTTTTCTCCGAGGCCACTCTCTCGAAAATTACTATCAATTACAAGATTTTTCATCTGGCCATATTTATACCCCATCTTTTCAGATAGTAAATTGTCAACGTTATGTATAAAAAAACCGCCAATTTGGTCTTCTACCTCTATCACTGCAATTAGATCGTTACTTTCCCAAGCCGACTGAACCCATTTTCTATACATCAAATTTATCTTTTGTGTATCAAATTTATTATCACAATAATAATGACCTCTTTGAAATGTGTTTTTTGAGGCAATATTATCACCGAAGTCAACTCACTTTCTACCATAAATCTAACATTGGTATCCTTTATATAATCTACATTTTCACAGTGGGCTACTGGTCGAATAATATTTTCATAATATTTAAACCCAAAAGACTCAAAAGCATGAATAGCTGGAAGATTGTCACCATTGATACGAGTTGAAACAAATTTAACGCCATCATCATATAGTTTTTTAAGGCAATCTTTAAGCAAAGAGGAAACAATTTTTTCTGATTCAGATGTGTTGCCACTAACTAATACGTGAATAAAAGCCATTTTAAACCCAAAAATATTGTAGTCCCATTTTGATATATAACATCCAAGTAAATAAGGAATATTGTGTGATTCTTTATAAAAAAATAACCATTCATCATTTTCAAATAATTTATTGAGTCTAGATAAAAAATATTTTTCCCAACCATCGCTTTTTTTGGATGGGTAAAAACAATATTGATCATAATGATAGTGGGCCAAAAAATTTCGAACAGTGTCCATCATTTCATTATTCATCTTATATTTTAACCTCTCACTCCAATTATTTTTTCTAACTCATAAGCAACCTTATCAATATCATCCTCAGTAAGATCATAATACAACGGCAACCTTAACGATCTGTTGTAAATATC
>Ga0114922_10004796_pt1 | contig 12529 bp, 8 predicted proteins | sample AartaG_FD_100975 | JGI IMG/M metagenome (GOLD analysis project Ga0114922, IMG submission 100975) | Deep subsurface microbial communities from Aarhus Bay to uncover new lineages of life (NeLLi) - Aarhus_00045 metaG | ecosystem: Environmental > Aquatic > Marine > Oceanic > Sediment | place: Aarhus... | reverse complement strand
GAGATGAGAACGGCAAGCGACGGGGGTTTAAGATCATATCTCTGGACGGTCGGGAGGAAGTGCTGGCATCTGTAGATGTAATAAGCTCTCGCAAGGTGAGTAAATACGGCGTGGACGTGGGAGCAGTTGATCGCGTCGGTGTGACGGCCATTCGGGATGCCCTGAACAGCAGGGATATAGTTGTCATAGATGAAATTGGCAGAATGGAGTTGGTTTCGGATCGATTTCGGGATATAGTTCAGGTAGCGCTTGATTCACCAAAGCTAGTGCTGGGAACCATTGCTCTAAAGGAAACTAATACAGCAAAGAAGATCAAGGAAAGAAAGGACACCAGGATAATAAAGCTCACGAGAGCCAACTTCCATGAAATAGAAACCTATATCGGAAGGCTTTTGCAGAAAGCTTTAGTGGTTTAATCGGCAAGTAACATGTGTTTTCCAGAATGGGCGGGTTTCTTGAACCAATAGGACATTTTTGAGAGGAGACAACCGTTATCTCTACTACTAAGGGCTTTGAGCATGACAAGCAAAACCCGCCCCTACAAAAGCATAGTTATCTGGCAATCAGACCATTTAGTGCACTGACAAATTAGCTTTCTATATTATGTTGGGTTAGGTTTTCTTGCCTGGATCTATCAATGGCTGAACATTCGCTTCATCAGTAGAAGTGAGTTTTTTTCAATGACTTAACCCAACCTACAACTGGATACTCGATCTTCTGACATCCAGCATCCAGTATCGAGCATCGAGTTAGCCATGATCGCGATTCACAATAGAATTTACGCAGAGGACTTTATAGGCGAGAAATTCGTGAGCCACATCTGGGATGGCGGGCATTTTGCAAAAGGCTCTCTCAGATCAAAGGATGGCCGAAAGGTTGAGGTGCTGTATCAAGGACGGTGGAACGATGATTCCGGCGCCGATTTCCACGACGCAGAGATAAAGATAGACGGCCAGATTCAGAAAGGTGATGTAGAAGTGCACGTAAGAGGCTCTGACTGGCGAGTCCATCACCACGACGTTGATCCCAGATACAATAGTACAATACTTCACGTAGTAATGTGGGACGATAGCTTCAATCTGCTTACCAGAAAGCAGAATGGAGAACATATACCTACGATTATACTATACGATTATCTTGATAGTTCCATAGGCAAATTATGGAAAAGGATAGAGGAGGAAAAGAAGCCGTCATTGCTGCCCTGTCGTGAAAAGGCAGAGAGCATGGCGCAGGAGAATCTAGGCGCAATTCTGGATCGCGCCGGTATGGACAGGTTCCTTCTCAAGACAAAGCTACTGGAGGGACGTCTACAGGAAAGCAGTGAATTACTCTATGAAAGGATAATGGAAGCTCTTGGATATTCCAAGAACAGAAAGCAATTCTTAAAGCTAGCACAGAGAATACCTCTGGAACTCCTGGTTGGCCAATCTCCGGAGAAGATACAGGCCATCTTTTTTGGAGTTGCCGGGTTTATACCACGTCAGAGCAAGACAGAATCTGATGAGGAAACAGAAGAATACATAAGCAGAATAGAGAAGATATGGGAGCCATTCTCATTAGAGTTTAGAGATGGACGAATTTCCCTACAGCAATGGGAGTTTTCCGGGATCAGACCGAGGAATTTCCCTACCAGGCGGATAGCAGGTATGAGCTACATCCTGTCAAATTGCGATCCGGCTGGATACCTTATTGACGTTTTTCTAGAGGTTTTTGACCATGTCGAGCTGGCAGATCATCTCCGGAAAATGTCTCGGAGATTGCGGGATATTTTGATGCCACAAGCCTCTGGTTACTGGACGAGGCATTATACTTTTGGCGGCAGGCAGCATGAAGAAAGTCCCTATCTGATTGGTCAGAATAGGGCTGCTGATATAGTAATCAACGTTGCTTTGCCAATAACACTCGCTCATGCACGCAAGTCGCAAAACGAAGAGTTACAACAGATCGTTACGAAAGTATATGCTAACCACCAGACATTGCAGGACAATAGGATCACCCGAGAGGTTGCAGGTCGAATCTTCCGTGATGAGAAAGAAAGCGCCTCTGTGGTCAAATCCGCAATGCGCCAGCAGGGACTAATACATCTTTATAAGTCCTTCTGCGTTGAGCGGAACTGTCAGGTCTGTCCAGTGATGGTTAGTGGGTAATCCTAACTGAAAGATTTCACGTTTGTATTTTGGGATAGTTCATTTTCCATTTGAATTAAGGTAACGCTTTATGATTAATTTTGTCTGTGTCATTCTGAGCGAAGCGAAGAATCTCTCAAGAAGACGTCATCCTCGTGGAGATTCTTCGCTTCGCTCAGAATGACATGGGCAATTGTTACAAGGTACAATCTCTTTTATCGGAATCATGAACGATATGTTTGCTTATATTTGCATTGTGTGTTGTGGGCTAATCTTAACCAGAAGATCCCGCGTTCATAAAGATTTGCTGAGAAGTGTGAGTTGTAAACTTAGACTACTTGCGCTTTTCATAATATACGGTATAGTTAGGAGTGCGGTGTTTATGATGCAAGCGAGAAGGTATAAAGCTATTATGGAGGCCGCAGAGAGCTTTGTCAGAAATGCTCTGACGGTTCAGGTACTGGATGATTCGGATCCGGATTACGGTGGCTTTCGATGTCCGGATCTTCTTGTATGTGAGGTATGGGCGGCAGTTAACACTTTTACCACCATGACAGTGTTGTTTTTCAACCCGGATTCTCGATATTACAGATCTTCAGAGCTGTTTCGGAAGATGAAATTGGCGCTCAATTCTATCATCAGGTCGCAGTATGAGGATGGAACCATCGACGTGCATTTCTCAGGTGAGATGAGAGCCGCGTCAAATGTGGCGTTTGTCATGCACTCTCTTGTTAAGGCATACAAATTGTTTCACAGGGAAGCAACCGATGGCGAAACTTTGGGCTTAGTGGAATCGTTTCTCAGAAAAGGGGCAAACGCTCTCAAATCCAGGCCGGTATTCAGCGCAAATCACCGATGGGTGGCAGCATCGGCTCTTGTCGATTTTGACAAGCTCTTTCTTGATCACTCAGCGGTGGCAAAGGCGGAAGATTACCTGGCCGATAGTATCGACATCAATCACGATGGGCTATACAGTGAGAGAAGCCCCACCTATGGTATGGTTTCAAATGCCATGTTGCTTAATATCGCTAAGAAACTGAACAAACCGTATCTTATCGAGCATGTGAGGAGGAATCTGAATTTCAGTCTATATAATTTCTGTTCTAACGGCGAGGTAGTCACACAATACTCTCTGAAGCCAGAATCGGAGACTGGTATGCCGCAGGGCTATGGCGTTTGGAAAGAGATGTCCATAATTGACCACAATGGCTACTATGCGTCAGCGGCTGATATGGTACTTGATATATATCTCCAGAATATGCGAGATGGATATGTCCATCAATACATTAACATCCCTGATCGCAACTTCGGGAAAGAAGGCGGCTCCAGGTTTTTCGTTACCTCGAGTATTGGGGAGTTGCTACTGGTGGAAGACGAGTTCAACAACAGCGCGGTACAAAGACTGCCATTGCCAGGCAAGTACAAGAGAGTGTTCCCGGATTCGAATATCGTGCGGATCAAAGACGGAAAAATAAACACGACGATTATGGGCAACAATAACATCCTGCTGTCCGTTCATAACGGAGAGGCAGTCATCGATAGCTTTAGAATTAAGTACACATACTACGGCCATCGAGATTTTCTGCCGAAGAAGCTGGAAGTTGCTGCCAGGTCATATATATTGAGAGATTGGTTTAACCAATGGCAGGCGGTACCCTCGCCGGAGAGGTTTGGGCCTATCGACGTAGACTTGAACATATTGACCGAGTATACTCCTGTGGAGAATGGCATTGATATAAATGTCTCTGCCACAGGACAGAAAGGCGTGCCAATCCAGTTGGAGTTCGGCGTAAGAAAGCGTGGAACGCTTATTGCGAATAACAAAGAATACGATCTTAGCACCTCTGAGATGGTTTATCTTAATGGAGGAGATGCTATAGTAAAAGCTGGCGATGATCGGCTGATAATCCGCGGCGGTTTGGTGCAGCACAGGATACTATGCCCTGACGATGGATATACACCAAACTGTTGTTGCACCACCAGGCTGATGGTAACGCCACTTACGCCTTTTCAAGGGAAGATTCAGTTGATTTTTGGCTAATTGACCAATGATGCTGTTTCAAATTAGTCGGTATGGGAGGGCGAAGCTCCTGCTGAGCCGCAAAAAGTAATTGGTGACGGGTGACTGGTCTAGTATTATTTCCACTGATCACGAATCCCGGCTCAGCAGGAGCTTCGCCCTCCCATACCCAATCTGACCGACAAAGCTGATACAGATACTTGACTAATCAGGTTGAGGGTTGACAGAACGAGCGAACAGGGATATAATCTACCTTAAAATAACTGATATGATTAGGAGGGCAGTAATCATGTCTAAGTCCAAAAGAAACAAAAAGGCAAAAAAGAAGTCGCTTCGGACTCCAGGATCGAAGGCCAAGAATTCGGCATCCAAAAATCGTAAGAAAAGGATGTGGAAACATCAGGGCAGATAGTGAAAAAGGGCTTAGTGATCAAAAGTTGATCACTAGCTCTCTATTCTTGGTGATCGAAGCTAGTTGGAGGTATTTATGGCAAGAAGTAAAAGTGGAAAATCTCGTAGGAGAAATCAGATAAGGCATCGTCACAAGAGACGACGAAAAAGAGCAAAAGCTCGCGTCGCTGAAAGCGATCAGACAAGCAGTGAATCTGCTTGATGTTTTCTGGACAGACTGCAAAGCAAAATATCTCTTTCCTGTTTAGCTATCTGTTTTTCGGGATTTTTGCATAATTTGCCACCCGAAACAGTTGTCTTTCCATGAATCATCCTCTTAATTTACCGTCCTATAAAAAACTTTCTGTTGGGAGCAGGTGATAGATTTGCATGAGAGTGTGGAAATGAAAAATACTGACTTGGAAGCTGTCGAGTTTCTGAAAAAAGCCAGACAAACTCTTATACAAGAGATAGAAAAGGTCATCGTTGGTCAGCATGAGGTCATAGATGAACTGTTGATGGCGCTATTTTCAAGGGGGCACTGTCTACTCATTGGTGTGCCGGGACTTGCCAAAACTCTTTTAATCAGCACATTGGCAAGGATACTGGATCTCGAATTCAACAGGATACAGTTTACTCCCGATCTGATGCCATCGGACATTATAGGAACAGAGATAATCCAGGACGATGCATCCACTGGCGAACGCAGGTTAAGATTCCTGAAAGGGCCGGTCTTCGCCAATGTGGTGCTGGCCGACGAGATAAACAGGACTCCGCCAAAAACTCAGGCAGCCCTTCTTCAGTCTATGCAGGAATATAAAGTATCCGTTGGTGGTGTGACTTACGATCTGGAGCAACCGTTCTTTGTTCTCGCGACGCAGAATCCCATAGAACTGGAGGGAACCTATCCGCTCCCAGAAGCTCAGCTTGACAGATTCATGTTTAATATATACGTAGATTACCCAAAGGCTGAAGAAGAGATAGAAATAGTTCTGTCCACCACATCCGCCCTTGAGCCTCAGTTAGACATAATTATGTCCGGCGCTGATATTCTCAGGCTTCAGGAGATCATCAGAAAAGTACCCGCTGCCGAGCACGTGGTAAAGTATGCAGTGGAGCTGGTGCGGAGCACACGGCCAAACGATGGTACGTGCCCCGATTCGATTAAGAACTGGATAAGCTGGGGCGCTGGCCCCCGGGCATCTCAATACCTGGTTCTGGGCGCAAAAGCCAGAGCGGTCATGTATGGACATTATCACATATCGTGCGAGGACATTAGAGCCGTATCCAAACCTGTCCTCAGACACAGGATCCTGACCAGCTTCAACGCTGAAGCAGACGGTATAGACAGTCTTCATATCATAGACGAGCTTCTCAAGATCGTCAAAGTTCCCGAACCATGATACTCGATGCTAGATGCTAGATTCTGGATACTCGATATATCCAGCATCCAGCATCCAGTATCGAGCATCCAGCATCAAGCATCAAGACCATGGGACAGACAAAGAGTCTAATACAGGAAATCCAGCGTGGGAGAATATCCCCGGTTTACCTCCTTCACGGTGCGGAGGCCTACCTGATCGAGGATAGTCTCGACGAAATGATAGAGGCTCTCGCCCCGAAAAACGTCCGTGATTTCAACCTGGACATCTTCTCCAACCCAGAGGTATCAGTAGCCGAGGTCTTATCCATAGCCGATACATATCCGGTTATGGCAGAACGAAGGGTTGTGGTGGTCAAAGATCCTGCTTTTCTCGGAGCCAAAAAGCAACTTGATCCTATGGATATCTTCTATGACAGCAGAGAATCGCATCGGATGGGGAATCTGGCAAGATCTGCCGCTCTGCTGGCTCGAGCCCTTGATCTCGATCCGGAGGAATTCGCTGAAGGTGGGACAGCCTTTAAGCGAGCGATAGAATCATTCAAAAGCAAAAACGAAGATGAACTCTCGTCTGAGGATCTGGAGTTTCTGGAGGATACCGCTAACTCCCTTACCACGCAGATCGACGTAATCCCCGCCGTTTCCGCTACCAGCGACCTGGATCGACTGCTGGAGTATCTGGAGAACAGACCCGCGCCTACCACTGTGCTTATATTCACCGTTACATCAACGCTGAGTAGTAATCGGAAAGTGGTCAAAGTCATCTCCAGGGTAGGGAAAGTGATAAGCTTCGGCAGGTTTCAGCAGTCTCGCTACGTCAACAGGGATCCCATGTATCAGATGGTAGTGGCTAAGCTGAGAGAGCATAAAAAGACCATTGCCCCGGATGCTTTCATCGAGTTGCAGAAAAAGACGGGCAACGATATGAGACAAACGTTCGATGAGCTGGACAAGCTTGTGACGTTTGTGGGGGAAAAGCAGCGTATCGAGAAAGGTGATGTGGAAGAGCTGGTCACCAGGACCAGTTTTGACAGTATCTTCAACCTTACCAATGCTATCAGTCAGAAGTCGCTCCCGATGGCTCTGGCCAATCTGAAGAGTGTAATGGAAAAAAGGGAAAAAGGCGCTCACACTATCGTATGGATTCATGTCATGCTGACGCGACACATAAGGCTTCTTCTGCAAGCAAAGCTCCTTCTGGAAAATGGAGACCTGAAGCCTGAAATGGCCCGGATGAGTTCCGATGCGTTCCAGCGAAACGTATATAAAAAATTACCATCAGATATTGTGGGCAAACTTCCAGACTCAAAGGAGCTTAATATACTCAAGCAGCATCCCTATGCGCTTCATATCACTCTGCGTCAGGCGAATGATTTCACAATCCAGGAACTTGTCAATGCTATGGGGCGTCTACTGGAGGCCGATATCCAGCTCAAAACCGGCAGGTTGACTCCCGAACTGGTGATTGAGATGCTTGTTATGGATCTGGTTAATAAAGCATAACTTGACAATGTTAAATTCCTTGTAGGTTGGGTTGAATCAGCAAAATCGCAGTTACTCGGCACAAATCTGGTTAGTCTGCCAGATTACATAAGGATTGCTAAATCCCTCAACCCAACTCCTAATTCAACATTGTCATGCTATAGAAACTGAAAAATGACACGAGCGGAAATAGTAGCAGTATTCGAAGGAATAGCAGATATAATGCGGATAAGCGGAGAGGACGCCCGCAGAGTTCAGATGTACCGGGGCATTGCGCGGATTCTGGACACCATCCAGGAGGACATCCAGCTTCTCTACGAGCGGAATGAACTGATAGAGATTCCGGGTATAGGTCCTTCCACTGTAGAGAAGATCGGTGAACTGATAGACACCGGACAATGCGAATACTACGAGGAATTAAAAGCATCCATCCCCGCGGGTGTCCTGGATCTGCTATCCATACCGGGCGTAGGTCCTTCCACCGCTGCCAGGCTTTACCAGGAACTGAACATAGACAGCCTGGAAGCTCTACAGCAAGCCATTGACGACCAGAAGCTGCGCAACCTGAAGCGCATGGGGAAAAAGACTGAAGAAAAGATCAAAGCCGGCCTGGAAGCCGTGATTCGCTACAGGCAGTATAAATTGATGGGTCGTGCGCTGCCACCTGCGCAGGCAGTCGTGGAAGCCCTGTCGAGTCTTGAGGATGTCAGCTCGGTATCCCTTGCTGGAGGGTTACGGAGAAGGACGGAGACGGTAAGGAACGCACAGATATTAGCTGCTTGTGCAATCGCAGGCAAAGATAACTGTGCTACAAGGTTGCGCGATGCTCTGGCCGGGATGGAATGGATAGAGTCGGTAGACGACGACTGGACGGAATATGGCGGTTCAGCTAAACTTGCAGGCGATGTGGAGCTTCAGGTTAAGATAGTAGATCCGTCCGATTATGGAGCGGCTTTGCTGCATCTCACCGGCTCAGAGGACCACGTTGCTGAATTGAATCATCGGGCCATAGAAGCCGACCTGGAACAGAGGGGAAAGTCGGAGGAGGAAATCTATGCGGCCCTTGGAATGCCTTTCATTGTCCCGGAGCTTCGGGAGGGCAAAGGTGAAATTCAGGCCGCGCTGGCCGGGCAGCTTCCCCAGCTCATAGATATGAGCGATATCCGCGGCGATCTGCACGTCCACAGCACCTGGAGCGACGGCAATGAAACAATAGAGACGATGGCTGAAGCGGCCCGGGCATTGGGCTACGAATACGTAGGCATAAGCGACCACTCTATCTCGTCGAAGATAGCCAACGGGCTGGACGTGGAGCGCATTCTGAACAAGATGATAGAGTTAAGGGAGATCAACGAGAAGATATCCGGCATCGAGATACTCATGGGGGCTGAAGTTGACATACTCAAGAGCGGCAGCCTGGATTATCCTGATAAGATTCTGGAAAAACTCGACGTGGTCATCGCAGCCATCCATAGCAGCTTCGGTATGGGCGAAGCCGAGATGACTGAACGCATCATTTCGGCTATTGAAAGCGAATTTACCCATATTATCAGCCACCCTACCGGAAGGCTTCTAAATAGGCGGGAGCCATATCAGGTAAACGTAGGTGCGCTTATTGACGCTGCGGCTGAGAACAATACCTCCCTGGAAATAAACGCATATCCGGAGCGCCTGGACTTGAAGGATGTTCATTCCCGCCTCGCGAAGGAGCGCGGTGTAATGCTTTCCATCAATACTGATGCTCACGGCAGCGCCGACCTGGGGCTGATGATATATGGCATCTATACTGCCAGAAGAGGATGGCTTGAAAAGAAAGACGTTCTGAATACGCTCCCTCTGGCAGAGCTAATGAAATGGCTTGGTGAAAGATAATACCAGTTTCATTATTTAGCTGTGCATTACAGACGGGACAGGAATGTCCCGTCTATCGCATTGGGCCATATATTAGGCCATGTAACATCAACCGATAGACGGGACATTCCTGTCCCGTCTGTAACCATACTCTAATGCACAATCATTTTATAGAATTGGTATTAGAACGAATTCACTGGCTGACCGCTGATTGATAGTAAATATGAGAATGGAACCTGACACTGACAGGGAAGCGCTTACCAGAAGACTTCATCAGCAATATAACATTGACATTGAAAACCTCACTCTTGTCCATAAAGGCTTTGTAGGCTATTGCTATATTGTCGATTGCGCCAACAGCGATCGCTATTTTCTCAAACTATACGATGATTCGCGGCTAGGCAGAATAAACGCCAGCCGGCTCGATTTTTACCTGCCTCTGACCTGGAATCTCCATTACAAAGGTATCCTCCCAAACGTCCCATATCCAATCAAGACCCGCAACGGCCATCTCAAGACTGACTTTGAAGGTCAACCTCTGGTATTATTCAATTTCATCGACGGTAAGATGGTTGGCTGGGAAGACCCTCTGCCGGACCATATACTGATGAAACTGGCAAGCATGGTGGGCATTTTTCACAGGAGCACGCCTGAGATCGGAATTGAGTTCGATTACGTTGAGGATTTTGGCATCCCTTTCGAGGACGACATGATCAACGGGCTTAACGCGCTGGAGAATACCACGTCGCGGGACAGTTGGGGCAAGCAGGAACTGAGAAAGCTTCTCCTGCCGCGGAGGGATGAGATACTCGGATATCTGGATCGTCTAAAGGAACTGCAAAAGGTGGCGCGAATCATAGAGAAGGATAAGGTTTTATGTCATACCGACCTGCACGGCGGAAACCTGATAATAAACGATCAGGGAGACCTCTACATCCTGGACTGGGAAGGCGCTATGATCGCCCCGCCGGAGCATGACCTGTTCTTCTGCGCATGGGAGGATCGCTTCGTTGATCTATTCCTCCCCAATTACCAGCGCGAGTTTGGCCCTGCTGAACTGGACAGCAACGTCTTTGGCTTCTATTACTACCGGCGCAACCTGGAGGATCTGACCGACTGGATCGTCCGGATCCTCTATGAGAACGTAGATGATGAGCAGGACAGGAATGATCTCGACGGGATCGTGGAGGATTGTGTCTCTGGATGGCCGTATCTTGAAGACACCATCAGCAAGATCGACGCAAAGCTGAGGCAGATACGGAAAACACAAATTGCATAAAAGCGCCGAAAGCAAACATGGGCTTCTTATCGGAAAATCCCTTTAAGAGTTGATTGATAAGCGACTTCAGGATAGGTGCGAGGAAGGATTTTTCGATCCATTCTTTCGAGCCTGATGTGGGATACTTGTCAAGATACAGGATCACGAGTCCAGCGAGAATAATCCCGGCCAGAAACCCCAGAGAAAGACCGAACCAGTTGTCTGCCCACTTCAAGGGGGTAGAGCTTAATACCTTGTATATAACTCCACCCACGATATTTATCCCGGCGAAGGCAAGTAGAAATACTGCTGTGAAACTGACAAGATAGCGCACGTCCGAGTTTTCAATAAGCTTTTCCAGGAACGCGAAGTCCGTTGCTGCTACCTGAGCGCCGATAAATGCTCCCAGGACAAAGGCCAGAAACATGAACCCGGCCCTCACCAGCCCTATTTTGAGTCCCAGTAAGGTGGAAAGTAAAATGGATGCTATTGTTATTACATCAAGCCAATTCATCGTAAGCTAATCCTCATACTGGATGAGAACCATTATTCCTGGCCAGTTTACCTCCATCCCGTGACTGCCTTTTTCGCTTCCGCCTGTGGAGAGTGAATTTATACCTTGTCGAAACACACCGAGATCATCTACAGCGACGCGGTGCGCATAGTATTTGTACTTGGGGCCTTCGTTCTGGAAGACCTTTTTGCCGTTGACGTATATGCCGTTCATGTATCCCGGCGACCAGCTCACCCAGACCAGTTGTGCTGCAACCGCTCTGGAAAGGTCGCCTTTTACGTCGAAATTCTCCTGTTTCTCGCCTCTTCGCGTCACCCACTGTCTAGGGACGTTGTAGGGTTTACAAAGCTCAACTGAAAGACTTGAGCGATCCAGCTTCAGATCCTCAACTGCTTCTGTCAGGTAAATCATGCCGGTGCTGTCTATTATCCTGGCTGCGATCTTCACTGGCTGCTTCTGATCGGGCACCCAGGATGTGTCCCACGTGATCTGATATGGAGGAGCAGTGGCTGTTCCCAGGTGATGCATGATCTGGCTGTGATAGAAGTGATAGTGCCATTGCAGATACTCACCATCTCCCTCGAAGTTCACGTCTTCGTAGTGTCCGATATAATCTACCCGTGTTATCTCTCCGTTCGGGCTTTGAGCTTCGCTTCGCAAGTCCACCGACCTGCCCAGGGCCTGACCTAATTCAGGAGTGATCACTCTGCCAGTGGGATGAGTCTTTCTGGAGGGGTCATAGTAAACGCGGAAATGAACGCCGTAGATAAGGTTCTGGGGCCATTTCCAGGGGTGTTCTGCGTCTACCTTCATCCTGAACTGGTTGTCATCGCCCTCTTTGAGATGGGATAAAGGCACAGGAACCGTTGGATAGATATGGTGCTGGTAATCCCATTGAGGGCCGGGTATTTTCTCCGCCTCGGGGATTTCGATCCAGTCATGGTCGTTGACTTGAATGGCCAGGCCCTTTGTCCCGTCATGACACAGGATTTTTTCGATGACCACCTCAGCCTTTGTGGCATGTTCCAGATCGAATTTTTGCTCGATCTGAACGGGCGCGTTGATGTAGTCATGATCCCATCCCCTGTCCGGGTGTGAATCACCATGCCTGCCGCCCACCCTCAAAGCGCCGCCGGCATCCCCGGACTCGTTATACCATAAGTATTCGCGAAAAACCTCCCCCGGCGCCGGCTGCGGGAAGCTCGCAAGACACGATCTGGATAGAATCAATGCGAATGTCATGAAACATAGAAAAGCTATAATAAACATACCTCCCTACTCCCTTCCCCTACCGCTCCCATACTGATTCAACGGTCAGAGCCGAGATACCATACCTGAGCAATGCCTGCGCGTACCCGGGATTATGCAATCCTATTCCGCCATCGGCTATGACTATATTGTAGTTCAGCCTGGCGGTTCTATAGGAAGCTGACTTTTTATCGGTAGCACTATCAAGAAGTTTTTTTAGCCGTTTAAGCAAGGCGGCGGTTTTCTCGTTTTGCTCTTT
>Ga0114922_10004795_pt1 | contig 12530 bp, 13 predicted proteins | sample AartaG_FD_100975 | JGI IMG/M metagenome (GOLD analysis project Ga0114922, IMG submission 100975) | Deep subsurface microbial communities from Aarhus Bay to uncover new lineages of life (NeLLi) - Aarhus_00045 metaG | ecosystem: Environmental > Aquatic > Marine > Oceanic > Sediment | place... | reverse complement strand
GACTGACCGGTATTTTTACCGAACGCGATGTGTTTCTTTCGGTGGTCGGTGATGCCGCGACGATGTCCAAGGCGGTTTCCGGCTTCATGACCCGCGATCCGGTCACTGTTGCCGAAAATGATCCGGTCTGGGAGGTGGTTATACGCATGCACGAGGGCGGTTTTCGACAGGTGCCGGTACTCGACAGCCAGGGGTGCGCGGTAGCCTGCGTGCGCCACAAGGACATTGCCCAGTTCATGGCCAACCATTTCGCAGACCGTGTGCTGAACCTGCCCCCGGACCCCGAACAGCACGCCCGCTCGCCGGAAGGAGGCTGATACCGTGCGTCGACCGTCAGGTAATTTGCAGCCGGTGTTCAGCAAAGCGGATGGCCGTCGATGAGCGCCAGCGCCAGAACCCGCGACGAACTGCAACAGGTCACCGTGCTGTTCTGCGGCGATTCGGGCGACGGCATGCAACTGAGCGGCAGCCAGCTGAGCACCACCTCTGCCGTGTATGGCAACGACGTCAGCACGCTGCCCGATTACCCCTCTGAGATTCGCGCTCCCGCCGGTTCGCTGGCTGGTGTGTCGGCATTCCAGGTCCACTTTGCCGGTCACCAGATCCACACCCCCGGTGACAACCCGGATGTGCTGGTGGCAATGAATCCGGCCTCGCTCAAGGTGAACCTGCCTCGGCTCAAACCCGGCGGAGTACTAATCAGCGATCGGGATGCGTTCAGCGAGCGCAATCTTGCCAAGGCCGACTACACAACAAATCCCCTGGATGACCCGCAACTCGGCTCCAGCTATCGTTTGCACCCGGTACCGATTTCTTCACTGACCCTCAAGGCGTTGGAGGCGGTGGACCTCAAACACGCGGCGAAGCGGCGCTGCAAGAATTTCTTCGCCCTGGGCCTGGTGTACTGGCTCTATGCACGCCCCCTCGAACAGACTCTGGCATGGATCGACAACAAGTTCGCCGGCCACCCGCCGGTGGCGGAAGCCAACCGGCGCGCCTTGCAGGCCGGTTATAACTACGGCGAGACCAGCGAAGCCTTTGCCGTGCAATGGAGCGTCCCCAGGGCACCCGTCGAGGCGGGGTGCTACCGCATGATCAACGGCAACGAAGCCATGGCTCTGGGGCTGGTGAGCGCGGCACGACTGGCGCAGAAAGCGCTGGTGTACAGCAGCTACCCGATCACGCCGGCCTCCGAGGTCCTGCACCATCTGTCACGCTGGAAGCATCTGGACGTCCGCAGCATACAGGCCGAAGACGAGATCGCGGCCATGGGTTCGACCATCGGTGCGGCGTACGGCGGTGCTTTTGCCGTTACCGGCACCAGTGGTCCCGGTGTCTGCCTCAAGAGTGAGGCGATCAATCTGGCGGTTATGCTGGAACTGCCGATGGTCATTTTCAATGTCCAGCGTGGCGGGCCTTCCACAGGCTTGCCGACCAAGACCGAGCAGGCCGACCTGTTGCAGGCCCTGTTCGGCCGCAATGGCGAAAGTCCGATACCCGTGCTGGCCGCCAACAGTCCGGCCGACTGCTTTGCCGTTGCTATCGAAGCGTTTCGTATTGCCGTACGACACACCACGCCGGTGTTCGTCCTCAGTGAGGGCTACCTGGCAAACGGCAGCGAACCGTGGCGTATTCCGTCGCTGCATGACCTCGCAGCCATCGAGGTTCAGCACCCCGTTGAACCCGAGGGCTTTCAGCCGTACTCGCGTGACGCTTCGACCCTCGCGCGGCCCTGGGTGCTGCCGGGAACACCCGGCATGGAGTACCGCATGGGCGGACTGGAAAAACATCCGGGCAGCGGCAGCGTCAGCTACGCACCGCAGGATCATGAAACGATGTGCCGTTTACGCGCCGACAAGGTAGAGCGCATCGCCGCTTTTTTACCGGCAATCGAGGTCGATGGTCCCGAACGGGCGGCCTTGCTGGTACTCGGCTGGGGCGGCAGCTACGGTGCCGCAGCCGCCGCAGTACAGCGGTCCCGGAACCGGGGTCTTGCCGTGGCCCATGTTCACTTACGCTACCTGAACCCCTTGCCGTCCGAGCTGGGCGAAATCCTCAGCCGTTACGACCGGGTGCTGATTCCCGAACTGAACGATGGGCAGCTGGCCCTGCTGATTCGCGCCCGCTACCTGGTGGACGCGGTGTCATTCTCGAAGCTGCAGGGACGACCATTCACCATCGCGGAAATCGAGACCAGAATCGAGGAGCTGCTGTCATGAATATTGTCCGCGAGGAAATCAAGCTGACCCGCAAGGACTTTGTCTCGGACCAGGATGTGCGCTGGTGTCCGGGCTGCGGCAACAACGCCATTCTTGCGCAGATGCAGAAGATGCTGCCGGAACTGGGTGTGCCGCGCGAGAACATCGTTATGATCTCGGGCATCGGCTGTTCCAGCCGCTTTCCATACTACATGAACACCTACGGGCTCCATGCCATCCACGGGCGGGCACCGACACTGGCCATGGGACTCAAGTGCGCACGACCTGAACTCCAGGTCTGGGTGATAACCGGCGATGGCGACGGTCTGGCTATCGGTGGCAACCACTTCAGCCACGCCCTGCGGCGCAATGTCGATATCAATATTCTGCTGTTCAATAACCAGATTTACGGCTTGACCAAAGGCCAGGTTTCACCGACCTCGCCACTCGGGACGAAAACCCGGTCCAGTCCGGATGGCTCCATTGAAAACCCGGTCAACACCATCGGTGTGGCGATCGGCTCCGAGGCCAGTTTCATTGCACGAACCGTGGACGTATTCCAGAAACATATGTCCGGGGTATTGAAACGCGCAGCTGAACACCGTGGTGCAGCGCTGGTGGAAATCGCCCAGAACTGCATCATCTTCAACGACGGCGCCTGGGCACATCTGAGCGATCCGGACAAGCGGCTGGAGAATGTGCTCTATCTCGAACACGGCAAACCCATGCGCTTCGGCAAGAAAGAAGAGAAAGGGATACGCCTGAACGGCTTTACGCCTGAGGTGGTCGAGGTTGCAGCGGTGGGCGAGGATCAACTGCTGGTCCACGACGAACGCGCCACCGAACCGACCCTCGCCTATTTCCTCTCGCGCATGGGTCCGCCGCATTTCCCCACACCGGTCGGTGTGTTCCGTGCTGTCCACAAGCCCGTTTACAGTGAACTGCTCATGCGGCAGGTCAAGGCTGCACAGACGCAGCGGCCACCTGACCTGGACGCCCTGTTCCGCCAGGGTGAGACCTGGGTGGTAAGCTGAACGCCGCCACGGAGAGAAGCGATGATATGTCCAAATTGCGGCTATGAGAATCTACCCGGTGCTGACCAGTGCGAGCAATGCCTCAGCAGTCTGACCCGGGACGATGTGCCACAGGCCGACAGCGCGGTGGAACGCAGCCTGATGGAAGACCCGGTCGCCTGCCTGCAGCCGATACGGCCTTTGACGGTCGAAACGCACACATCACTGGCGGATGCCCTCGAGTTGATGCGCAATCACCGTATTGGCTGCCTGTTGGTCACCGCTAAAGAGGGCTCACTGGCGGGTATCCTGACAGAACGGGACCTGTTGCAAAAAGTTGCACTCGAAGCGCCGCGACTGGAACAGTGTACGGTTGAAGATTTCATGTCCGGGGCGCCGGAGACCAGCAAACCCGATCATCCCCTCGGTTATGCGCTTCAACGCATGATCGTCAGCGATCTTCGCTACCTGCCACTCGTCGACGATAGCGGCCGTCCGAAGGGCATTGTTTCGTCGCGGGATATCATTGCCTACATTGCAAAAAACCTGAATTAACACCCATAAACCAGGGGTTTTGCGGAACGAAAACCCTGTCCCACCGGCCAAAAGATTGGCGGGCACGGATTAACCGGATTTCACGTTTATCTCTATCCTGCCTGCTGAAGTGGCATCGCCGGCCGATCGCCACCCGGTATTTGGATGTTAAATCGATTCAGGAGGTAATCATGCTGGTACTGACCCGCCGTACTGGTGAATCCATTTTTATATTTCCGTCAAACGAACTGGATCCGGACACGCCAGTCTCAGAGTTGTTCAAGGATGGGCCGATTCAGCTGACCTTGACCCGGATCAACGGCAATCAGGCTCGCCTGGGTATCGTTGCATCCAACAGTTTGACCATTGCACGCGAGGAGGTGGCATAGCCACCCCCTCGGCTAATACTGTTGCCTATATTCGTTGGGTGAAAGACCCGTCCAGCGACGGAAGGCACGGGTGAAATTACTTGGCTCGGAGAAGCCCAGCAGGTAGGTAATCTCACCGATACGCCGATTGCTATCGCGAATATACTGTGTGGCCAGCTCCTTGCGCGTCTCATCGAGCAGGTTCTTGAAACTGATGCCTTCCGAGTGCAGTTTTCGCTGCAGGTTTCTGACGCTCAGGTTCAGGGAGCTGGCGATGCCCTGCTGAGTCGGCTGACCATCCGGTAACAGCTCGATTAACAACGAACGCACCCGCATCGATACACTTTCACGATCAAAACGAGCCAGATAATCAACCACCACCTGGTCATTGGCCCGCAGCAACTCCGGGTCGGCGCCCGGCAGCGGTTTGTGTATCGACTGAGGCTCGAAGTAAAGAATATTTTTCTCCGCAGCAAACTCAACGGGAGCCTGGAAAAGCGATTCAAAACGCTCTGCACAGGGCGGCCGCGGACGCCTTAACGTCACCCGCTCCGGGTTAAATGGTCCACACACAGCCAACCGGCACATGCCCAGGAATACCCCTACCGCAGCGTCAATAGAAGCCGGTTCCAGCTGACCGGACGGCTGAAGAATATTGACCACCAACTCAACCGAATCGTCCGTTTCCTCCAGCGCGATATCGGCAACGGTAGAGATCAAACGTTGATATTTTACCAGGCGGCTCAATGCATCAAACAGGGTGTCGCTGGATAACCAGACAAATCCGAGACCATGAAAGGCCTGTGGCCGCATATGCTCAGCAACAGACAAGCCAAAACAGGGATCCCCGCTTCTTTCCACGGCAAGCCGCCACATGACCTGCATTTTGGCAAAGGGATATCGCGTGCCGGGCGAGGCCACAGCTTCGGAATCGAGGCCGGCGTCACGATAAATCTTTTCGATATCAACGCCATAATCCATCAATGCACACTCTACAAGTGTGGCTGCAGCTCCGACTGTCGTCGCTTCTTCAGGCATTGTGGAAGGTTCCAAAGCAAATAATGAAGCCATGTATCCTCATCCAACAATACATCAAAACCGGCGCTGCATTCCAGCGCCGCCAGCGGCAAGGACTCGGCTGCCTCGCAGTGGCGGCTTCTGCCTGCGACCGACCTGCATGCTGCGGGCCCGCTGCGCTACACTGCGTCCATGTTTAAAAAGCTATTTATTGCCGCAAGCTGTTGCCTGTTGGGCTGGCCGCTCGCGGTCAACGCATTGCAGGTAACCGACGATATCGGTAAAAAAATAAGCCTGGATAAACCCGCTCAACGCATCGTCAGTCTGGCCCCGCACCTTACCGAGTTACTGTTTGCTGCAGGTGCCGGAGACGCCGTGGTCGGCGTGGTGAGCTATAGCGACTATCCACCCGAAGCTGCGCAACGTCCGCATGTGGGCGACGCCCAGAACCTCGACGTGGAGTCGATTGTCACTTTACAGCCGGATCTGGTGGTGGCCTGGAAAAGCGGCAACCCCACCCCCCAGCTCGAGCAGCTGACCCGGTTTGGCATACCGGTGTTCTACAGCGAGCCGCGTCGTCTCGAGGATATTGCGACCAACCTGGAACGCCTGGGGCTACTGGCCGGAAGCGATGAGCCTGCCTTAGCTGCAGCAGAAAAATTCCGGGCAGGGACTCGACGCCTGGTTGAACGTTATTCAGGTGCGGAACCGGTCCGCGTGTTCTATGAAATCTGGCATCAACCCCTGATGACCGTCGGTGGCAAGCATTTAATCAGTCAGATTATCCGCGTGTGCGGCGGGGAAAACATTTTTGCAAACCTCACAGCTCTTGCCGCAGCGGTTGAACGCGAAGCAGTGCTGATGGCCGATCCGGAGGTGATTATTGCCAGCGGTATCACGCAACAACGCCCGTCATGGCTCGATCAGTGGCTGGAGTGGCCGCAGCTGTACGCAGTGAAACACAAGCACCTGTATTTTGTACCGCCTGACCTGATTCAGCGCCACACGCCACGGCTGCTGGAAGGCGCCCGGCGCCTGTGTAATCAACTGCAGCAGGCGCGCGTTTCGAGACAACAGAATCCTTAGTACAGATTAAACGACATCAATTTCCGCACAACTGAAACAGCGCATCAGCTGCCGCGTCCCCGTTTCCACAGCACATCCTTAACGCCCTCGGCACGGTTCAGGCTGCGCGCCAACACGAACAACAGGTCGGATAGCCGATTCAGATAACGCAAGCTGGCCGCATTGACTGTGCCCTCTCGCGCCAGACTGACCACTCTGCGCTCTGCCCGGCGGCATACGGTGCGCGCCAGGTGGCAAACGGCAGCGGCGGCCGTTCCTCCCGGCAGTATAAACTCCTGCAGGGGTTCGAGATCCGCGTTCAAGGTGTCCAGAAATTCCTCCAGCCGTTCCACCTGTTTATCCGCTACCACACTGTGACCGGGAATGGAGAGCTCACCGCCGATATCGAACAGGTCGTGTTGGATATCGGCGAGTTGTCCGGCAATGACGTCCGGCACCTTATAGGTCACCAGCAGGCCGATGAGGCTGTTCAGTTCATCGACAGTACCGTATGCCTCCACGCGCAGGCTGTCTTTATCGACGCGTGCGCCGTCACCCAGACCGGTGGTGCCCTTATCACCGGTTCGGGTGTAGATTCTGGAAAGTCTGTACCCCATGGTTTTATCCGCTCCGTTTAAGGTAATAAGCACACAGATTGTACTAAGGCGTGGCGAAGTCAGGTGACATGAGCTTGCGGGACCGTCGGCCACAGGGACGCGGCCGTCGAGCGTACAGGGATGTATTCACAGCGTGTCCCGCAAGCTCATGTCAACTGACTTCTGTACTCTTTAGTGGATCTGCGCCTATTCTACTAGCGGTCGTATTCAGGGCTGGCCGCGATGTTGTGAATACTGAGATCAGCGCCGCGGAATTCCTGCTCCTGATCAAGACGCAGCCCGATCGTTGCCTTGATGGCGCCGTAAATCACAAAACCACCCAGCAACGCGATAGCGATACCCAACGCCGTTCCCGCCAGTTGCGACATGAAGCTGACACCACCCAGTCCGCCCAGCGCTGTGCTGCCGAATATGCCACAGGCGATCCCGCCCCAGGCGCCACACAAGCCGTGCAAGGGCCAGACACCGAGCACATCATCAATCTTCCAGCGGTTCTGGGTCAGGGTAAACAACCAGACAAACAGGGCGCCGGCGACAGCACCGGTGGTCAGCGCACCGAGAGGATGCATGATATCCGAACCGGCACACACCGCCACCAGGCCCGCCAGCGGCCCGTTATGCACAAAACCCGGGTCGTTTTTACCCACAAACAGGGCCGCGAGTATGCCGCCCACCATCGCCATGAGCGAATTGGCCGCCACCAGGCCGCTGACCGCATCAATGGTCTGGGCGGACATGACATTAAAGCCGAACCAGCCGACCGACAGGATCCAGGCGCCCAGTGCCAGAAACGGAATACTGGAAGGCGGGTGGGCATTAACCCGGCCTTCCTTGTCATAGCGGCCATGACGATGCCCCAATAATAGAACGGCTGCCAACGCGATCCAGCCACCCATGGCATGTACCACCACAGAGCCGGCAAAATCATGGAACTCGGCGCCGAAACTCGCGGCAATCCAGTCCTGGACACCGTAATTTCCATTCCAGGCAATTCCTTCGAAAAACGGGTACAAAGCGGCAACCAGCACGAAAGTTGCCAGCAACTGGGGGTTGAAACGGGCGCGCTCGGCAATGCCGCCGGAAATAATCGCAGGTATCGCAGCGGCAAAGGTCAGCAGGAAGAAAAACTTGACCAGCTCATAGCCGTTCTTTTCTGCCAGCACCTCGGCGCCGGAGAAAAAATCAACGCCGTAAGCCACACTGAAACCAATAAAAAAGTAGGCGATGGTCGACATGGCGAAATCGGCAATAATTTTCACCAGAGCGTTGACCTGGTTCTTCGCCCGTACGGTACCGACTTCGAGAAACGCGAAGCCAGAGTGCATCGCCAGCACCATAATGGCGCCTAGTAAAATGAACAGTACATTGCTGCCCGCCTGATAATCATCCATTCTGGACCCCTAAGTCATTGATTGGTCGTAGTGAAGCCGCAACGCCGCAAGACAGTAAAGACAAGGTATCTCAAGCCCCGCATAACGGGCTACACCTTGAATGATTTTCGGACATTTATCAAACCGGCATATTCGATGCTTTATCATCGACTAAGAACGGATTTTGGACGCAACATGATCGACGGGAACGCACCGCCGACCTGGGCCCAATCGATCGTCTCGTCAAGCCCGGCAAGCGGGCCAGATAATTTTATTGCGGTGTGGCGGCAAGGATTCGCTCCGGGAATCGTATCACCGGTGCAACTTAAGAGTTTATGCGACTGTCTTTTTGGCTTCACGCCATAGTGAGTCCAGCTCGTCCAGCGAACAGTCCTGCAGATCGCGCTGCCTTTGCTTCGCCAGAGCCTCGACGACACGGAAGCGGGATTCAAACTTGTGATTGGCGTTGCGCACCAGCGTTTCTGCATCGGCATCCAGAAAACGCGCCAGATTTACGCCACTGAACATCAAATCACCCAGTTCCTCCTGCAGGCGTTCTGCGGACTCTTCAGCCACCAGGGCCTGCCTGAGTTCGGCCAGTTCTTCGTCAAGCTTGTCAACCACATGGCTGATTTCGGTCCAGTCAAATCCCACCCGGGCAGCACGCTGCTGGATTTTCTGTGCCCGCACCAGCGCCGGCAGTGCAACCGGCACACCATCCAGCGCGCTACCGGTATCCACACCCTTATCTACGCGTTCCCGGGCCTTGTGTTTTTCCCAGGCTTCGCTCTGCGCCCTGGCATCGGAAACGCTCTCGTCAGCAAAGACGTGGGGATGACGACGTACCAGTTTCCGATTGATGGCCGTCACCACATCGGAAAACTCAAACCAGCCCAACTCCCGGGCCAGCTGTGCATGGAACACCACCTGGAACAATAAATCACCAAGTTCGTCACAAAGATCGGCGGCGTTATTACGCTGAATGGCTTCGGCCACTTCGTAAGCCTCTTCCAGGGTATAGGGGGCAATGGTGGAAAAGTTCTGTTCCAGATCCCAGGGACAACCGGTGTCAGGATCACGCAGACGTGACATGATCTCCAGTAATTCGGCGACGGCACCGGTATCGTATTCAGCGTGTTTCCGGTTCAACATTTCCACCCCTGCAAGACAAACTGTCGGGACAATGCATACACCCTGCCTGGCTGACTGTTACATTAATCACAAAAGACACAAAGGCCCCATGGCAACAGCCGGTTATACAGGTCGTTGATAAATTTTACCATGTACCGCATGTAGTCCCGGGCAGATACGGATAAACTTGACCCGCCTTACCCTTGAAGCGCCTTGTATCTTGAAATATGTCAAACCCTATTCATCTTGCGCTGTTGATACTCGGCTGGGCCCTGTACGGGATGCTGCATTCACTGCTTGCTTCCCATGTCTGCAAAAAAGCCGTCAGGAATCGCTTTCCAACCGCTTTTCGCGTTTACAGACTGAGCTGTAACCTGCTGGCTAGCTTGTTGCTTCTCCCGCCGCTGTGGCTGCTGTTCATGACGTATTGTGGCGTTGGCCGACAGCGGTACGCTGGCTGGCCGATATTGCAGCACTGTCGGCGGTCGCAGGGTTGATCTGGAGCTCAAAATTTTACGATACACAGGAATTTCTCGGCTTCAGGCAACTCTCCCAAACCGCTCCCGCAGTCGACGACCAGGCACCCATGAGCCTTTCCCCCGCACACCGTTTTGTGCGCCACCCCTGGTATTTTTTCAGCCTGGTGATTATCTGGACACGGGAGATGAATGCGGCATTTCTGCTGACAGCGGTAACCCTTACTCTTTACCTGCTGATCGGGTCCCGGCAGGAAGAAAAGAAGTTAGTTACCTGCTATGGCGAACAGTATCGGAGATATCAGGCGTCGGTACCCGGACTCGTCCCGCGACCCTGGCGGTATATATCCAGGCAGCAGGCCGAAGAGATTCTTGGTATGGCCCCCCCAGTTAAATGAGACGTTTCTCACTATGACTATCCGGTCATAGCGCCTATCACACGATCCTCAAGCTGGATCCGTTCCGCCAGCGCTTCGCCGAGATTTGACAGGTCTGTATCCAACAAATCCAGGGCTTCCCCCTCCCCTCGTAACAAATCCACGTCCTCGTATTTGTCATTGAAACGCAGAATCCTGTCGGTAGTCTGAATAATTCTGGGATAGATGCTATCAGCAACTTCCAGCACCGCCACCCGTCGCTCGAGTTTGTCTGAAATGAAACGATAAAGTTGAAAGTGAGCACTTGCTGCATAATCAATCAACGACTGACAAAATTCCTGCAAGGCCTCCCGGGTGATTTCGTCTGCCTCGAACGGCCGCTGATTGGCCAGTTCTGTATAGAGGGAAAGCGTTTCGGTACGCGTTTTTACCAGGGTTGCCAGTTTCTCTCTTGACCGGCTGCGCCGGTCAGTAACGGCGTTGTACTCACTCACCATGTGATGACTCCAAAACAGTCGTTGTGAACTTGATAATTATCTGATTCTAAACAGATTGCTCAATCCATCCTGAGAAAAAAGCATCTTTCCTGTGTCGTTTGTTTGATAGTGTATCCGACACTTGGCGATAAACACAGCATACTGAAATTAAACATTTTTTCAATGAAGTCAGTTGACATCAGTACGCCTCCTGCTCCCAACTGGCACTGATCGCCAGGCGGCTACCGGCAATGCACGCCCTCGACCAAACAGACAAACATGGGCCGCTCCATATCCACCTCGACACGCCGAACCTATAATATCTCTTTATCATTGATATTATTACTATTTTAACATGGCGCCGAGAGTCCACAAGAGCTGCTTGTCCGCTTGGCGACTTGACGAACCGACCCCGCATGCAGTCTAATACCCTAAGTTACTTGCAGTTATTCTTTCTCGTTTGCAGTTCGAGCAAACACTGTTTGTTTTTTCTTTATCGATTTATTCTTGACTAAAAGAGTCAAGTATTATTATCATTAGCTTCAGTTCATGAACCGGAGACGCGCGCATCAGTGCAGCGCCTAAGAGTCAAATGAGGCGAATCATGAAATTATCAACGAAAGGTCGTCATGCCATCACTGCGATGATGGAACTGGCGTTACGCCATAACAAAGGTCCGGTAACGCTTGCGGATATTTCTGCCGAACAGTCCATATCCGTGTCTTACCTGGAACAGCTGTTTGCCCGCTTGCGCAACCAGGGGCTGGTAACCGGTATGCGTGGACCAGGTGGTGGTTACTGCCTGCGCCGCCCGGCCGCCGAGATCACCATTGCGGAAATTCTAAGTGCGGTGGACGACGCCATGCCGGCGCGGCGCGAGCGTATCCCCGGTGAAGAGTGGCCTCAGAGCGTGATCATGTGGAATCAACTGAGCGCCCGTATTTACGATTACCTGAATGACCTGACCCTGGCCGAAGCTGTCAATCAAAACAGTGAAGCAAACAGAGGCGAAGCGGAAGAACCCCGCTTCGGATCCGGCTTTCAGCAGTCGGCCGCCTGAACCGGCTGAACGATTGACAACGAAATAAGGGAGACCCCTAGTCATGGCATACAGTGAGAAAGTACTGGATCACTACGAAAACCCACGCAATGTAGGGTCTTTTGAGAAGAGTGATAACAGCGTTGGAACAGGCATGGTGGGAGCACCGGCTTGCGGTGACGTCATGAAGCTGCAGATCAAGGTGGGCGACAACGATGTCATTGAAGACGCCCGCTTCAAAACCTACGGCTGCGGTTCAGCGATTGCTTCCAGTTCCCTGCTGACCGAGTGGGTCAAAGGCAAGACGCTGGACGAGGCGAGCGAGATCAAAAACATCGAGATCGCCGAAGAACTGGCGTTGCCACCGGTCAAGGTGCACTGCTCTGTACTCGCGGAAGATGCGATCAAAGCAGCGATTTCCGATTTCAAGCAGAAAAATACCCGGGAAGAAGTCGCCTAAGCAACACAACCCATCCGGCAATAGCTCCAGAGTAAGGGCTGCCGTTGTGACGGCAGCCCTTTTTGATGCAAGGCATAGCGGGTTAGGATCATTTCATGGAAGCCAGTGTTATTGAACTGTATCCAGCCTCCGGCACCAGGAAGCCGCTACAGGGTCTATACCTGAACCAGGGTCTTGAATCCGGCAGGCCGCAGGAATCACCGTTTATCTATAGTAACTTCATATCCAGCCTGGACGGGCGGATCGCCCTGCCCGGTCCTGGGCGCAACGGCCGCCAGGTGGCCCCGGCTAGTGCCAACAGCCGCGACTGGCGTCTGGTTCAGGAACTTGCAGCCCAGGCAGACCTTCTCACCACCAGCGCGCGCTATTCCCGCCAGAGCGAATACCAG
>Ga0114922_10004794_pt1 | contig 12531 bp, 10 predicted proteins | sample AartaG_FD_100975 | JGI IMG/M metagenome (GOLD analysis project Ga0114922, IMG submission 100975) | Deep subsurface microbial communities from Aarhus Bay to uncover new lineages of life (NeLLi) - Aarhus_00045 metaG | ecosystem: Environmental > Aquatic > Marine > Oceanic > Sediment | place... | reverse complement strand
TTTTGAATTCAGCAGTCTCATTGATGTTGACAGAGACATCCCCTGGCGAGTTCAGCAGGTGCACGGCATAACCAACGAAACGCTCAAGGGCGAACCCAAGCCGGATGAAGTGTTGCCGGAGTTTTACAAATTCATTGCCGGAAGTATCCTTGTGGCCCACAATGCGGCATTTGATATCGGTTTTCTCAAACATGAGTTTGCCTTGCTGGGCATGAACCTGGCCAATCAATACTTATGTACTCTAAAAATAAGCAGAAAGCGATATCCGCATTTGCCAAACCATAAGCTGAAAACAGTAGGACGATATTTATTTGGAGAATCTATAAAAGAGATGAAAACACACCGCGCCCTGGCTGACGCAAGACTCGCGGCCATGATATGGCTTGAAATGGAAAAGATATGAGCAGTTCAGAAGACATTATTTATCGGTATTGGGGAAAGGCGCGTTCTGGAGATGAAACTGGTCCTGAATACCATTTACTTCCCTATCACTGCCTCGATGTTGCGGCTGTGGGGCTCGGACGGTAGTGAAATTGAGGTTAACAAAATTGTATGGAATATTGGGCAAAGACAACTTCTGAAGGAACTCCTGGCATTTCAGTTTATGACCACATGGTGAATGTAGGGAGCGTTGCACGCTGCATTGCTGAGATATCGCCGAAAATCCTTGATCGATTTCATTTGGAATCATCAGTTGTGGGTGCGCTTGCTGCGCTCCACGACCTCGGCAAGATATCTCCAGGTTTTCAGCGAAAGTGTGAAGCATGGCTTGAAGAGAACGATCTGGTGACAGTCGCCCGCAACGGTTGTTGGGATACGGAGATGGAAACGGACCACGGCAAGGTATCCCACGCCGCCATTCAAGCTTTTCTTGTCGGAATCGGTAGCGACCGGAAGACAGCCAAGTATGTTTCAACTGTGCTTGGTGCCCATCATGGCCGCCTGAACCCGCCAAATGATCGCGGATACCGGCCTGAAAAGGCAATTTCTGAGGGCTATAGCAATATTGACTGGGATGCCGAGCGCATGGCGAATGCTCGAATGGTTTGGGATCGCTTTCTGGGAGGCAGCATCCCTATTTCATTATCCGCTGATTCACCTTCGCTTTGGTGGCTTGCCGGGCTCACTTCTGTTGCCGACTGGATCGGTTCCGATGAAAGGTTTTTTTCACCAAATAGTATTGAAAAGCCAGCCGATGAGGCCACTGCTGCGCTTCATGCTCTCGATGCTATCGGCTTTCGGCATGTTCATTTTGTTCGAGACCTTTCATTTCATGATTTATTCCATGATCCAAAAGAGCCTGAAAAAATATGGGTTCCCAATGAGATGCAGGAAAGAGCAATCGCCACAGTAAGTGGCCCCGGAGTCTATGTTATCGAAGCGCCAATGGGTATGGGCAAGACCGAAGCGGCACTCTGGGCAGCCTACCAGTTACTTGTTTCCGGAGAAGCAACGGGAATATATTTCGCACTTCCCACCCAAGCAACAAGTAATCGAATTCATCTACGGATGAATGATTTCCTGCGGCGCATCTCCCCTGAAACACCTTCAAGCCGTCTCATCCATGGCAATTCCTGGCTCATAGAAGCTGATTGCGGGATCCACCCGACAGCGACCGACAAACAAGGAACAACATCCGATGATGCACGAACAGGCCGAGACTGGTTCGCCTCTACAAAGCGAGCACTAATTGTCCCTTTTGGCGTTGGCACGGTTGACCAGGCCCTGCTTGGCATTGTGGCGGCAAAGCATTTTTTCGTTCGCCACTTTGCCCTTGCCGGAAAGGTAGTGATTCTCGATGAAGTGCATTCCTACGATCTTTACACAGGAACGCTCATCGACAAGCTCATTACAACCCTTGAAGGGCTGGGCTGTACTGTCATTGTTCTGTCCGCCACCCTTACGGGAAAGCGTCGTGGGCAAATTGTTTCTCACCAGGAAGATGATAAAGGTGAGGCCGGACGCCCCTATCCTCTCATCACAGGACGTATCGAAGGTCATTCGCTCGAACCAGTTGCGGCAGCACCACCATATCCACATACCGTCAAAATCGACTTTATTACCAGCGAAAATGCCGCCAAGGAAGCGATAGCCATTGCCCGAAACGGCGGTGTCGTGCTCTGGATTTGTAACACCGTTGATGCAGCCCAGAAACAATACCGATTTTTTGCGGAATCGGTACAAAAAGAGTTCCCACTCGGCCTGCTTCATTCGCGGTTTCCATTCTGGCTGCGTGAAGAACTCGAAACCGAATGGATGGAACGGCTCGATAAAAAAGGGAAAAAACGATGCGGCTGCATCCTTGTCTCCACTCAAATTGTAGAACAAAGCGTGGATCTTGACGCTGACCTCTTGATTACCGAATTGGCCCCCACCGATATGCTTCTGCAACGTCTTGGGCGGCTGTGGCGGCATGAACGGGAGCAGCGACCTGTTGATACAGCCCGGCTCTGTATTATCAAAGAGAAAAAGAGTCTTGAGGAATTTCAATGCATGGAACCAAAGGAAATTGTAAAAGTGCTCGGAAGCAAGGCATATGTATATGCCCCGTTTGTTCTTCTTCGCACTCTTGAACTCTGGAAGAATCAAAGCAAGAAGCTGGGCAAGGTATCGATTCCTTCGCAGATTCGACAACTAATAGAATCGACTTATCAGGAACGAAAACACGAACCTGCCTCGTGGCAACAGCTCTTAAATGATTGGTTTGGAACAGACTCGGCAAAAAAAATGATTGCCTATCGAAACTGCAATCTCTGGCAGGTGGCACTTGAAGATGAAGAAGGCGTTCAGACCCGCCTTAACGAGATGCCGACGGTTGCTTTGGTCCTCTGCCGATCACTCTCAGATCATGAAGTGACCTTTATCAACCAGTCAAGAGGCTGCCTTGGCAGCGACCAGTATCGTCTGGCTTCCGCGCAGGCGATTCATAAGAATATGATTAAAGTTCCAGAATACTGCTTCGACAATATTGTGCCATGCTCCATTTTTTCCGCCTATCTCTACGGGAAGCAGAGCGTCGGACTTGTTACGGAGAGTGGCGCGGTTGAAGTAAAGGGATTAAAGGACGGGACCCTGCTTTTTTATTCTGATGAGCTGGGACTTATTATCAAAAAAGCATCTTGAAAGGAGGGGATATGAATGTTGCCTTTGACCCGTGGATACCTGTAGTAACCACTTCTGGCAAACCAGACCTGGCAAGCCTGTGTGATGTGCTTGCCAAAAGTGAGCAGTTTGTCGATCTGGCGGTGCGCCCACATGAGCGAGTTGCCCTGGTGCGGCTCTTTCTCTGTGTTGCTCATGCCGCACTGAACGGCCCGAAGGATTACAACGAATGGTGCGAGGTGCCGGAACGATTGCCTGAAGCAGTGCAGAAGTACCTGACGGATTGGGGAAATTCGTTTGAGTTGTTTCACAAGGAGAAGCCGTGGTTGCAGGTGGCTGGATTGAAAGGGGTCGAAAAAAAAGGTGGTAGCGCTGGAAAGACCTCTCCTGTAGCACTTCTCGATTTTGAACTGGCAACCGGAAACAATTCGACTCTTTACGACCATGGCGGTCAGATGGGTTTTCGCCAAATTGAACCCGAACGGATTGCACTAAATTTGTTAACATTCCAGAATTTCTCCTCAGGTGGAGGCTCGCCTATTGCACAGTGGAAGACAACCAGAACTTCTCAAGTCGGTAATCCTGATGCGCCGTGTTTATCACAATCAATGGCCCATTGTCTATTTCGAGGAAAGTCATTGGCAGAAACCATTCATCTGAACTTGCCCGATTTTGAGAATATTGGAACAGTCTATAGATGTTTTTCAACAGATAAGAAAAACGGTGACAAATTCAAAGAGGTTCCTTATGGCAGGCCTGTTTGGGAGTTTTTTCCTGATTCTCCAGACATATCATCTGAGAGGGTTGTCAATGCGATTCAAACATACATGGGGCGTTTAGTACCCATATCGAGGTGGGTCCGTATTATTAAAAATAGTGATCAGATGTACTGCTGCAACGGATTCAAGTACGCTACCTTCAGAGACGGTTTCGTAGCTGAACCAACCGCTTCAGTTAAAATCGTGAAAAAGAAAGATAAAAAGGGTGTTGAGACTCAAGAACGAAAAGTCGTAGGTGTCAATCCCAATCGAGCAACATGGCGTGAACTGTCAGCGCTGCTTGTAAAGCGCACAGCAGATGGACTCGGTGGTCCATTAGCCATGGTAAATGCACCTTATGATACCAAATTCGATTTTCATGTATGCGCAATTACTCGGAAGCAAGCTTCTATGGATATTGCTGTAGAATCAGTCTTCCATATTACTCCCGCAGTTCAAAACCATTTACCTGCCTATCAAACTGAAGTTATAGGAAAAAAGAAGGTTATAGGTGCGGAAGGGTACTCTCAAAAACTTCGTTGGGCAATAGAAGCTTATCGTTCAACTATCGACAATGACTGGAAACCTCGTGTTGAGAGAACACAGGCTAAAGAGCGAAATGCATTGAAAGACAGGTTGGCGCATGCAGCATTACTATCATATTGGACCACCGTCGAAAAAAATCTACAACTCCTGATGAGCCACATTGAAGCCATCGGGACCGATGCCGCCATCCCCACTCGCGATGTGTGGCGAAAAATGCTTTATTCTTCCGCCTGTGAAGCTTACCGCATTTCCTGCGGGCAGGAAACTCCTCGGCATATGCGAGCCTTTGCCAAAGGATGGCAGAAATTGACAGTGACACGGGATAAACCTGAAAGGGATATCAACGAAACCACGGAGGTGAAAGTATGAGCCTGCTTCTCGAACGACTCCGAAAGCATAAAGATAGCCGGGGGGTGATGGCCAACCTTCGGTGTATACTTGTGGACAACAAAAAACATCGTGCCTGGCCCGCATTGAATCGTCTTGGGATTGCGATCAAAGATGATGATTCGGCGTATGTTGCCGGACTTTTTGCTACTCATCCCGAAGAGACATCCACCGGGAATTTCGGTGCCACCTGCAAGGCAATCGAACAAAAGCGGGGTGACAAACGAAGCGATGACAGCAAGTTAACATCGACCGAGCGGCGATTCCAGCATCTGCTCACTGCCGAAAAGGGCGAGTTGTATGGCCGCGTTCTGCGATTGGTTCTCATGGCAAAGTCACAGGGCGTCCCGGTCAACTATGAAAAACTTATTCCGGATCTGAAATTCTGGGGCGACCGCACCAAAACCGAATGGGCGAGCGCTTTCTGGACACAAGGCGCAACACCTGTCGCCGAGGAGGACAAATGAACTGGCTTGCCCTTTTAGAAGTTGATGCGAAAACCGCTCGCACTGAAGGCATGTTAGACAGCTACGCCTGGCACAAGCGGTTATGGGAGGGGTGTTTCCCCGATGAACCGGATGCCGGACGAGACTTTCTGATGCGAATTGACCAACTCGAAGGGGCGTTCCTGATATGGGTTCTGGCAAAAAGAAAACCGGAACGACCGCACTGGTGTCCCCCTGACGGCTTTGCCCTCAATGAGATTGCTGCCTCGTTCCTCACCCACCGGTACTACGCCTTTGACCTGCGGGCGAACCCCGTGAAGACACTTGTGCAGCGAGGGCCCAATGGAGAGACCTTGCTGCGACCCAATGGAAAACGAAAGCATGGCAAGCGTGTACCTTTGGTTAAACATGACGAGCTGCGTGCCTGGCTTATTCGTAAAGGCAAAGTGAGGTGTCGGGATAAGGACACTGGCTTGGATGTGGTTGGTGGATTTCGAATCGTAGAAGAAAAACCGCTCGAAATTAGTCCGATGGTGGAACACCATTTTCGCAAGAAAGGGCAATCAGGCTACCACGGCGGTGTTCAGTTTCGCGGGACTCTGGAAGTAACAGATCAGGAAAAGTTTATCGAAACCTATCAATCCGGTATCGGTAGCGCCAAGAGCTTCGGTTTCGGCCTACTTCTACTGGCGCCGATAAAGATGTAAACAAAAAACCAATAAGGAGAATAACCATGAAACACTTGGAACTGCATATCATTCAATCCGTCCCCGTGGCCTGCCTCAACCGTGACGACCTCAATTCACCCAAGACAGCGATTTTTGGAGGCGTCCAGAGGGCACGGGTATCAAGCCAGTCGTGGAAGCGGGCGATTCGGGAGATGGCAAAGGAGATGGATTCCTCTCTGTTCAAAGGAAATCGGTCTAGGCGTATGGTTTATGAACTAACAACCAAACTTGAAAGCAAAGGTGTTGCGAAAGATATTGCCGTCATCATTGCTGAGCAGGTTGCCGGTATTGTTGAAACATTAGATTCAAAGAAAGATACCGATGGCTTCAAAAAGATTAAGACTCTGATGTTCTTCTCCGATGCAGAATATGATGCGATTGCTAATGCAATTACGGATGACATTAAGAAATCCGCTGAAACAGTTGTGAGTTCCTCAAATGTCGTCGAGGCTCATAAAGAAAACTTGAAGGAGATTGATGCTAATAATAAGGATGAACAAGAGAAGGAAAAGAAGGAAAAGGAACTGGAAAATCTGAAGAAGCAAATGGAAAAGAACAAAAAGGCACTATTGAAAGCTTTTGATGACAAGTCAATCAAAGCGGCTATAAAGTCGGCCCAATTAAAGGACGCGGCAGATATAGCTCTCTTTGGACGTATGGTTGCCAACGACCACTCTTTGACTGTCGAAGCTGCCTCCATGTTTTCCCATGCCCTTTCAACCCACAAGGCTGACAATGAAATCGACTTCTTTGCCGCCGTAGATGATTTGCAATCTAAAGAAGAATCCGGTGCAGGCATGACCAGCACCCTGGAGTTTAACTCCGCGACCTATTACCGCTTTGCCGCCCTCAACCTCGACATGCTGGCGGATAAAGAACACCTTGGCGCGCTTACCCATGAAGAAAGGCAGTCGGTAGTACGGACATTTGTAAAGGCAACTGTTAAGGCCATTCCCGGAGCCCGCAAGAACACCATGAACGGCAATACGCTTCCGGTCTATGTGCTTGGCGTTGTACGGGAAAAAGGGCATCCGGTTCAACTGGTCAACGCCTTTGAAAGTCCGCTTCGTTCATCACAGGGATATGCTACCAAATCAGTTGAGCTGCTCAAATCGGAGTATACAAAACTCGCCGAAACCTGGGGGATTGAAGCGGTCTTCGAAAAAGCTATTCCTGATGTCGGCATGAAATCCTTTCTTGATGAGGTGGTGGAACATGTCATCTGATAAAAGCTTTCTGGCCCTTCGTCTGGAAGGCCCCCTTCAATCTTGGGGATTTGACAGCCAGTATAACCGCCGCAACACCGGCTTGATGCCGACAAAAAGCGCCATCGCCGGGATGTGCTGTGCAGCACTCGGACTGCCGCGTGGAAGCGACAAAGAGCAGGATTTTCTATCTTCTTTCGGAATGGTGAAGATGACAGCTATCGCCATCCCCCGAGCTGGAGTTAAAAAAGAGCTGTCGGTCCGACGGCTGCAAGACTACCATACTGTTGGAGGAGGTTATGATCCTAATGACCCAGGTGAGCGTGAATGTATTACTGTAACTGCCGAAGATGGCAAACCAAGAGCAAAGAAAGGGCAGTCCATTGCTGTTCTCACCCATCGGCAGTATCTCACTGATGCGTCCTTTGGTGTTTTACTTGAGGGGGCATCACCACTGTTCAAGCAGATTGCAGATGCCTTGGAAAATCCTATCTGGGGCATCTGGTTGGGTCGCAAGGCCTGCATTCCATCAACCCCGGTTTTTGCAGGGTTGAAGAATGATCGGGACGAGGCGTTACGCCTCATCATTGGCGAAAAACCGCTCGAAATGTTCAACCGACAGGAAGAAGTGGAAAACTTTGCCGAGGGGCGCGACTTCCTCCCCGATGCACCGGTATCATTTGCCACAGAGCGCAGGTTGTTTTCACCAAGAAGAGTGCGAACGTTACAAGGAATAGTACGTCTCTGATGCGCCAAAGGTTGTTTCAGACCGTTGCAGATTGACGGTGATTTAGGGAAAAGGACAGCGCCACGGTTTTTTGCTATCGCAAACGGCATCCTTCGATCTTTCAGAGTCGTCGCATGAGCGGGTCGATGTGTGGATTTCTCAGGAGCAAATGCTCAGGGGCAAGCAGCATTCCGGTAATGCTATCCGGTTTTTTTCGGTCTTGTACGACGGAATTGTCACGGTTACCGAACCGGACAAAGTCAGGGATGCGCTGGAAACTGGCATCGGTCATGGCAAGGCCATGGGTTGCGGGCTGATGCTGGTGCGCAGGGGTTGATCCTTTTTTTGAAAAGCTCACACATCTGTAAAGGAGGGCTCTTTGGGGGAAGTGATAAATGACCAAGCCATCCAGGGTGTCTACCAGCAGGTCAGGGCCATTCTCATCCGGTCCAGATCCCGGGCATGGCAGGCCGTCAATACCGAGATGGTGGCTTGCTATTGGCAGATCGGTCGGCTGATCGTCGAGGAGGAGCAGCGGGGAGAGACACGAGCCGTTTATGGAAAGGGATTGATCAAAGAGCTTTCCAGAAGACTTACGGATGAGTTCGGACGGGGATTCCATCAACGAAACCTTTGGTTTATGCGAAATTTTTATTTGGCTTACCCGAAAGTGAACGCACTGCGTTCAGAATTGTCCTGGACCCATTATCGGCTACTCCTTCGGGTGGAAAAATCGGAAGCTCGCGCTTTTTACGAGGCTGAAGCGGTCAATTCCCATTGGTCCACGCGAGAACTCGAACGGCAGATCAATTCGCTGCTATTTGAACGACTGGCCCTTTCGCGGGACAAAGAGGGTGTCCTGGAATTGGCGGCCAAAGGTCAGGAAATCCAACAACCCACCGATCTCGTCAAAGATCCTTATGTGTTGGAGTTCACCGGTATCCGGCAGGATGAACGTTTCCTTGAAAAAGACCTTGAAAGCGCATTAATCGACAAACTGCGGCAGTTTCTTTTGGAACTTGGCAAGGGCTTCGCCTTCATGGCCCGCCAGCAGCGAATCACGTTGGACGGCCGCCATTTTTACATTGATTTGGTTTTTTATAATCGCTTAACGCGTAGCTTTGTTCTGATCGATTTGAAAGTTGGGGACTTGACACACCAGGACCTTGGCCAGATGCAGATGTATGTCAACTACTACCATCGAGAATTGACGGCCGAAGATGAGAATCCGCCTATCGGCATCATTCTTTGCTCTGACAAAAGCGATGCAATAGTCCGATACACGTTGCCAGAAGACAATCAGCAGATCTTCGCTTCACGCTATAAGCTCTTCTTACCGACCGAGGAAGAACTGGCGGCTGAAATAGTGAGAGAGCGAAAAAGCATAGAAATGGAGAAGCGATTATCCGAAGAGGTTCCTGAAATATGAGTCAGGCCTCTATCGTCCCGATTAAACCCATCCCGATGAAGGATCGTGTCTCCATGATTTTTGTCTACTACGGCAGGATAGACGTAAAAGATGGCGCGTTTGTCGTAATAAATGAAGTGGACGGGGAGGATAGGGAGCGCAAGCACATCCCCGTTGGCTCGGTGGCCTGTATCATGCTGGAGCCAGGAACGCGTATCAGCCATGCAGCCGTCAAACTGGCGGCTATTACCGGAACATTACTGATCTGGGTGGGGGAAGCCGGCGTGAGGCTGTACTCTTCGGGCCAGCCGGGCGGGGCACGGTCGGATAAGTTGTTGTACCAGGCCAAGCTGGCCCTGGATGAAGGTTTGCGTCTTAAAGTAGTGCGTAAGATGTTCGAAATGCGCTTTGGCGAAAAGCCGCCGGAGCGCCGCAGCGTAGATCAACTTCGTGGCATCGAAGGCATCCGGGTCAAAAAGCTCTATGAATTGATGGCCCGGCAATACAACGTCAAATGGAGGGGGCGGCGCTACGATCCGAAAAATTGGGATTCCGGCGATGTGGTCAACAAATGCCTGAGTTCCGCCACCTCCTGCCTTTATGGCGTAACCGAGGCGGCGATTCTTGCCTCTGGGTATGCCCCCGCGGTAGGATTTCTACACAGCGGCAAGCCGCTTTCCTTTGTTTATGACATTGCGGACATCTTCAAGTTCGAGACTGTTGTGCCGGTGGCTTTTCGAGTTGCTGCCAAAAGTCCCGCTCAGCCGGACCGGCAGGTAAGGATCGCCTGCCGAGACGTTTTCCGGGAAACACGTCTTCTCAAAAAGATCATTCCCAGTATTGAAGAGGTTCTATCCGCGGGGGGAATACAACCGCCGCCAACACCGAAAGATGCCCAGCCCCCGGCTATCCCCGAGCCTGAAAAGCTTGGGGACGAAGGTCATAGGAGCAAATAGGATGAGCATGTTGGTGGTCGTGACGGAAAACGTGCCACCCAGACTTCGCGGCAGACTGGCCATTTGGCTTTTGGAAATCCGCGCGGGCGTCTACGTGGGAGATGTTTCCACGCGCATCCGGGAGATGATTTGGGAACAGATATCAGCTCTGGCTGAAACCGGCAATGTGGCCATGGCGTGGGCGACCAACACGGAATCCGGTTTCGATTTTCAGACCTTCGGAGAAAACCGCCGAGTCCCCATCGACTATGATGGCCTCCGGTTGGTATCCTTCTTGCCAGCCGAATTTACCGAAGGGGATAACGCGCTTTGACAATCTGAATGATGTGCAAAGCCACTAAAAACATCGGTAGGAATCGGGCCTTTAAAAAATCTTCCTGATTTCGCAAGGTTCCAGGAAGAGTGTTCCCCACAGGCGTGGGGATGAACCGCGCTTATGGCTAGGTGGTCGATAGAGAAGGACGGGTGTTCCCCACAGGCGTGGGGATGAACCGTTTATCCTTAATGGTAGAAATAATTTCTAATCGTGTTCCCCACAGGCGTGGGGATGAACCGGGGTTTTTTTCTATCGTCATTTTTGCTGGATCGTGTTCCCCACAGGCGTGGGGATGAACCGAGGATCTGCTACCAGAGTATGAGGAGGATATCGTGTTCCCCACAGGCGTGGGGATGAACCGGCTTACCGCGAAATCTATCCTAGATCTTATAAGTGTTCCCCACAGGCGTGGGGATGAACCGAGCCCATTTATTAGTTGATGAGATCAAACGATGTGTTCCCCACAGGCGTGGGGATGAACCGTCGGTAAAAGCACTCTTCAAACCAATTGAGCCGTGTTCCCCACAGGCGTGGGGATGAACCGAGAGTAAAAGTGGGCCGATTGCCGATTGTGTCGTGTTCCCCACAGGCGTGGGGATGAACCGCGCGCCGATGATTGAGCATGACAACTCGACCCGTGTTCCCCACAGGCGTGGGGATGAACCGTGATATCTTATAACAAGCACGGAATCCCAATAGTGTTCCCCACAGGCGTGGGGATGAACCGATCCAGAGGAACGAGTAGCATACAGTTATGATGTGTTCCCCACAGGCGTGGGGATGAACCGTTTGATAAGACCCTCTGGTACAGGATTGATTAGTGTTCCCCACAGGCGTGGGGATGAACCGAGTAAAAACAGGGTGGTGAGTATAGATAGGAAGTGTTCCCCACAGGCGTGGGGATGAACCGCGTTTTGTGTGTTATATCACAAACTTAACGACGTGTTCCCCACAGGCGTGGGGATGAACCGTTTGTTCCGGGGTGCCAGCGTAAGAAACAGGCGTGTTCCCCACAGGCGTGGGGATGAACCGGACATACCCCACTACAACAATCATTTATTGAGGTGTTCCCCACAGGCGTGGGGATGAACCGACAGGAAATCGACAAACGGTTAGCTAAATTACGTGTTCCCCACAGGCGTGGGGATGAACCGCTAATGACAGGGGCCAGATGTGGATTAATATGGTGTTCCCCACAGACGTGGGGATGAACCGCTCTGGCGCTGGTGCTGTCTTGCTTCCCTGGTGTGTTCCCCACAGGCGTGGGGATGAACCGGCGCTCCCTGGCTCCACCGCCGATTCAGGGTGGTGTTCCCCACAGGCGTGGGGATGAACCGGCCCTGGCCGATTACGTAGGTGCTGATCGTAAGTGTTCCCCACAGGCGTGGGGATGAACCGATGTTTTTTGGGACAAGGTTAACACAATTCCCGTGTTCCCCACAGGCGTGGGGATGAACCGGAAAGTTACACCGAGGCGACCGGGTTTATGACGTGTTCCCCACAGGCGTGGGGATGAACCGTGTATGCAAGAAGAGAAGTAGACAATGCGATAGTGTTCCCCACAGGCGTGGGGATGAACCGCCTGTACACGTTGCCACTATAGTAGGTTGGTAGTGTTCCCCACAGGCGTGGGGATGAACCGTCAGACCTGCTCTATAAAGGGGCAGAGACTGTGTGTTCCCCACAGGCGTGGGGATGAACCGAGGAGACCGTGGCAGAGGATATCATACAGCACGTGTTCCCCACAGGCGTGGGGATGAACCGATATTACAGACGAAATCATATCCACAATTCATGTGTTCCCCACAGGCGTGGGGATGAACCGTGGTTAATAATGTGGATGATTTAAAGATATGTCGTGTTCCCCACAGGCGTGGGGATGAACCGATCGTTGGTATGTTGTTTTAGACAGGGCTTACGTGTTCCCCACAGGCGTGGGGATGAACCGCGCT
>Ga0114922_10004793_pt1 | contig 12533 bp, 7 predicted proteins | sample AartaG_FD_100975 | JGI IMG/M metagenome (GOLD analysis project Ga0114922, IMG submission 100975) | Deep subsurface microbial communities from Aarhus Bay to uncover new lineages of life (NeLLi) - Aarhus_00045 metaG | ecosystem: Environmental > Aquatic > Marine > Oceanic > Sediment | place: Aarhus... | reverse complement strand
GGGGTATCAACAGAAACCTGATCCAGGCAGCGTTCACGGGAAGATCCGATGATGTGCAAAGGCTTTTTGCCACTGAAGAGAGCAAGAATTTGGAGGAAGAGTATATCAACACCTCCCTGCTATTGGCCTCCGTACGCGGAAACACCGAAACAGTCCAGGTTCTGCTGGACAACGGAGCAGATGTGAACAGCACCACGGTGCGCGGGGGAACCGCATTGATGTGGGCTGCCGGATCGAGCAGGAATCCCTCGAACACCGTGCGGGTATTGTTGCGGGCCGGAGCGGAGATCAATACGCGAGCGGGAAATGGGCGCACCGCGCTGATGGATGCGGCCGCGATAGGCAACAGTGATATCACTGAGATTCTGTTGGCCGCCGGCGCCGAGGTAGATGGACAAGACGAAACGGGAAAAACCGCCTTGATGATCGCAGCGGTTCAGGGCTATCTGGATTGTATTTCGATTCTACTCGAATACGGGGCCAGCACCGACGCGATCGATCTGCTCGAGCAGACCGCGCTGGAAAAAGCGAAGGAGGCGAATCAAACGGACGTCATCGATCTTTTGACCCGGGAAGGAGCGAAGAGATAGCTATGTGTCCTGAAAATCGTTTTGAGATCGAGCAACGCTGAGAGGGGGAAGCAATGAAGATCAAAATCGGTGTGTTGGCTTTTATTATCCTATCAGGCTCGCTTTGCCGGGCAGCTGGTGAAATGGAGGCAAGTGTTGAGCGCGGAGAGTACCTTGCCGGCAAAGGCATCATCATACCGGCGGGAGAGATCTTCGAAGATTCATACGTTTCGGCGGTGGACTATCAGTATCCCGATCCCGAAGCTTCCTTCGGCGTGCGATTCTACTCCGGTCACCGACAGCTGTCCACAGAGGGTCAGGAGGAAATTTTTATCATAGCGATTCAGGGACGAAGGCCTACCTATGAGGATCTGCCGGTAATGAATCACGTGTTCGTTGTTGATAAGAGCGGTTCCATGTACCAGGAAGACAAAATGAATTGGGTCAAGGAATCCTTCGACGCCTTCATGGAAACGATCAGGACCAAGGATTTTGTATCTCTGGTGGTGTTTGATGAAACCGCCAGGACTATTTTTCCTTCGACACAAATGGAAAGCGAAAGCATCCGTCGGAGATTTGCAGAGGCTGTTCATTCTCTCGTGCCGGGGGGAGGAAGCAATGTGAAATCCGCCCTCCAGTTGGCCTACAAAGAAGTCCTGTCGAATTATCGAGATGACTACGTGAATCGTATTCTCCTTCTGACAGACGGAGTTGGAGACATCGAGGAGATCTATGGAATTGCTGATGTATATCGGGAGATAGGCGTCAATGTAACAACAATCGGGATGGGTGAGGACTGCGATTTCAATTTTTTAAGAGACCTGGCAGATCGTGCCGGGGGGAGTGCACGCTTTCTCTCCAGCAGAGAAAAGATCGAAGAGATCTTCGGAACTGATTTCATTCGTATGGTGATCCCGGCTGCCCGCAATATCGAACTGAATCTGCATCTTCTTGAAAATCTACAGAACGTGAAGACCTGGGGGTATCATTCCAAGATCGAAGGTTTGTGGGACAGGTACGAACAGACGGCAGATGCCGTTCCCTTCGGTCTGGCGGTGGATGCATCGGGAAATGTGTATATCACCGACGATGCCAACAATCGGATCCAAAAATTCAGCGATGATGGACGTTTGCTAACCCAGTGGGGACGTACGGGCAAGCGGGACTGGAACCCTGGGGAGGACAAAGAAACAGATAAAATGGAGGGCAGATTCTTTCACCCGCGCGGTATTACCGTAGATGCTCGGGGTCATGTATACGTTGCAGATTCCGGAAACCATAGGATACAGAAATTCGATGCAAACGGAAATTTTATAAGCCAGTGGGGCGGTCCGGGAAAAAGCACGGGACGGTTCCAGCAGCCGAGTGACGTCGCCGTGGACACACTGGGGAACGTTTATGTGGCCGATTCTGGCAATGATCGCGTCCAGAAATTTGACAGCGATGGGAACTATATCACCCAATGGGGCGGTAGCGGTGTCGGGCAGGGCCAGTTTGACACACCTGTCGGACTGGCAGTCGACACATACCGCAACATCTATGTTGCGGATTTGGAAAACCGGAGACTTCAAATCTTCGAAAGCGACGGAACCTTTATCGCGAAACTGGAAGATGAGAGCCTGCGTGTTGCTCCCGTGGCCGTTGCAGTGGATGCGGCCGGGAACATCTATCTCGCGGACAATTACGGCGGTAAAGTGAGAAAATTCGACATCGGTAGATCCTATCTGACCGACTGGGGAAGTTTCGGGGACAAGAACACGACCTTCGACAATATTACGGCGATTACCGTCGACAACAGAGGGAACGTTTTGATCGCCGACGCCGATCACGGCAGGATTCAGAAGTTTGACACCACCGGCAATTTCATGATCAAACAGCCTCTGAAGTTTTTCATCCCGACTATAAATCTGGGCGACTATGAGACGATCGTAATTCAAGCTTCTCTCCCCAAACAAGACGAGGAAGGAGTCAGAACGATCGCTCAGCTCTCAGGGACCTACACGGATATGAATGGTACATCGGTTACTATGGATCCCATTGATTTCTCCGTGAAGTTCGTACCGATCGTCGATCCGGTGAGCGGATTTTCGAATGCAACTGTGCTCCGGGCTGCCACAATTCTGCATTACGCTCAAGCATTGAAAGAAATCGGAACATACTACTATGGGGGTACTGTCAGGGCAGCCCTGGACCTGGCACACGAGACGAAAAATGAGCTCTGGAACGCTCAGGTTCGATTGGGTGATCAGAGTCTTGCCGACGAAATTTCGATTCTCGATAAGTACATCTCAATAATGACTCCCGAGGCTAACCTGTCAGAAGCAGAAACTCAGCAATTTGCCCAACGTACGGAGATGAAGCCCGGAGTTCAGGATCGAACTCTCAACGAGCACTTGGACAACCTTTTCGATGAATTGCTCCTCGAACTGGGCAGCTGCAAAGCAGGGAGCATCGCGGTTACCGGATTCAGCTTTCAAGACGGCCGTTCCGCAGAAATGCTGAATGTACTGAACAGCAAAGCAGAATCTGCGCTGGCTGCTCTGACGATTCAGCGGAAACATTCCGTTGTCGCCCCTGAAACAGTGGCAGAAACCTTACGTGAAAACGCGATTGAACGTTCCGATCTGATAGAGACGAACACGGCGATCCAAGTCGGCGAGCTGCTCGCCGCGTATTATATAATTACCGGTACCGTTATTGAAATGAGCGAATCCGTGGTGGTGTTTTGTCGTGTCGTTGATGTACAAACCGGTGCGATTATCTCGGTCAGTCAGGTAATAATTCCGAAGAGTAGCGAGATAAGGGCACTGCTTTAGAAAAGGCAAAGGAATACAGATACTTCAAGGTCTTGTCGAGGAACAGTGCCGCCCGGGTATTCTAAAGCCAGATTAGTATGCGAGATTGCCCCACGCATGACTCCAACCTACGACCTGCGGATGGAGGACAGACCTAATAGACCCGGGTCGAAAACCGTTCCATGATAATATCCGGATCGTCCCAGCCCTTTTGCTGCATCAACTCCCGAAACGCCCGGCGGTAGATCAGCCGCACTTCGATGTCGATCGGGATCTTCCTTTGCGTCAGAAAAACGTACCGGCTCTCTGCCTTCTCTCCGGCGGCGATCCGGTTGTCTGCCACGATGCGGGTCTGATTCCAGTAGGCGGCGGTGGGTGATGTTTCGGTCCACAGTTCCTCCAGGATCTTTGCGTACACCTGGCCGGGCAGACCGGCATAGTCGTCTCCGGTCCAGTCAGGAAGGGTCGGACCCGCGATCTGCTGCAACCGCTGCCCTCGGGCATTCCCGGATTGCACCAGGAGGATGAGATGGCGAAGGGGTGAATCGGTGGGCACATGATGTCCGGTTCGATCGTTCCACAGCTCGACCGTTACCACGATGCTGTCGTGGTCTCTGGTGACGGCAACGTTCATAGTCAGCGCGTTCCGGAGGAGCTCCCGGTCAACGGCTCCGGGCATGAGATGACTGGAAATGGTGGCGGGGTCACGTCTGAGTCCGCCTTTATCGGGGCGGGCAAAGTACTGGACCCCCCTCTTGGGCATATGACAGTCCTGGCAGGTCTGTCCATGGACAGGATTGCTGTAGGGGCTGTTCAGCCATTCACCGAAAGAATTGTAGATGATCGTATCCCAGAACACTCCGAAATGGCAGGGAGCGCAGAACTGGCTCTGCCTCTGCAGGGGGAGAAAGGTGTCCTCTCCGGGTGCGACGTCGTCGAAGGGACCCATAAACAGCTGATGCCCGGCCTCCGGCCGGAGAAACTCAAACGACAGGACACCGGGCATATTGTCCGCCGGGAGCCCCGAATGCAAGTCGAGCTTGACACCCCAGATCTTGTGACAGAAATCGCAGGAGATTCCCTCGGCCGCTTCTACCAGAGTCGGATCGACCCCGTACGGATCGTTTACCGCCGGCAAAGGAACATGACAGGCGGCGCAGTTACCTGCACTTTGCGGAAAGTCGAGTTTGTACCCCGGACCGTGATAGGGCCGGGACAGATCCGGCGGGAGGGGGATGCGGCCGTAGTCCCGGCTGTGCCTGAAACGGGTAAGCGGACTCTTTCGCCCTTGAAGGTCAGTCCCGAGGTACATAGAAAGAAAACGCGGATTGGCTGCGGATTGCCCGTGGGCATCGGACAACCATTCATCAACGGGCAGGGCAAAGGGGTACGAGGTCCCGATCTTGCTGTGGCACTCGGCACAGCCCTGATTCTCGCCTTCTCCCGGATGAAAGGTTGAAGGCAGCCAGGCGTACCGGGGGTTGTCCCGGTCCGTGTGGGCTGTCAGAAAAATCTCAGCGTCAAAGGAGCCCGGCTGATACTGCTCCCCGCCGCTGATGTAGTAGCCGGGGGCCCAGGCGGTAAGAGGAACCACCTCGTCGCAGATCAGATCGGAAAAGCTGAATCGGCCTTTGGGATCTGTTACCGTCGAGGCGGCGGTGGCCTGGATCCGCACCACGGCTCCCGGTACGGGTCCTCGCTCATCCCGAACGATGCCCTGCAGCAGGCAGGTTCGATCCCGTGGTTTCCGGCCGGGAAGCAGACAACTTTCCAATAAAACGACGCTCAGGGTCAGCCAGAGGAGGAGTACCATTGCTCGCCGGGTCATACCAATATTTCAGTCTCCCAGATCCAATCGGTAAACCCCTTCTCCTTCAGTGGCCGCGTACAGGGTTCGGCCATCCATGCTGATCGACAGGGCGTTGACCGCCCGGGTTCTCAATCCGGAATTGATCGACTGCCAGCTCCGGCCTCCGTTGCTGCTGCGATACACGCCGGAGTGGCGGTCCGCCGCATACATGATTTCGGGTCCGGTGGGATCGAACACGATCGCGGTAACACTCGCTTCGGGGTTCATGCCGGAAGCCGTGCTTTCCCAGGATGCACCAGCGTTATCGCTGCGATATATTCCGCCCCGATCCAGACCGGCAAAGACACTGGTGGAGCTGTCCGGTTCCAGAGCAATCGAGAGTACCTGGGAGGTGGGTAATCCCTTGTTCGCCTTCGACCAATGCCGGCCTGCATCGGTGGTTTTCAAAACGCCTTGATTGGTGGTGGCCGCAAAAACCACATCCGCGTTTCTTCGGTCGACGGTCAAATCGGCTACGTTAGCCTCTTTCGAGTAACTGTCATTGGCCGGATGCCAGGACGCCCCGCCGTTGTTGGAGATGTAAATACCCGCCGCGGCCATGCTGTTGTCGAAGCTTCCGGCGGAGTAATACGCCGAAGTACCGGCGTATACCCGCGTGGTATCAGAGGGAGCAAAACAAATGCTGCGCCAGCCGAGGTTGGGCTTCGGGCCCTGGCTCACCTTTTTCCAGGACCGGCCTGCATCACCACTCTCAAAGAGGATATTGTCCCAGTTGCTGGCGGCGAGCAGGTGCTCGTTTTTATACGGATCAACCACCACGGCGTTCCACTCCAGGAGAAAAGCCGATCCATGATTGAGTCCCTGCCAGTGAGACCCACCGTCGCCGCTGGAGAAAATCCCGCTGCGGGCGGCGGCGTAAACGGTTTTACCGCTCGGATCAACGGCTACATCCCGCACCTGGGCACCGGTATAACCCCGGCTGGCCACGGCCCAGGAACGTCCGCCGTCGGTACTCAGGAAATTCCCCCCGCCGTAGTTGTTGGCGAACACACGCCGGGAATCACGGGGATCAACCTGGAAATCGATGGGAAACCCGGCCCGGACTCCTGGCGGTCCCCAACCTTGGGGATCATTGCTGACCCGTTTCCAAGTGTGTCCGCCATCCCGGCTCTGGTACAACGAGTTGGCGCTGCCGGCATAGGCGATGTCAGGATCGGAAACCGCAAACTCAACGGAAGTTATTGTGTCATTCTGCAAAGTCTGCCCCCAGGAGGCCCCTCCATCGGAACTAAGATACACCCCGTTGTTTCGGTAGTACTGGTTGTTCCCCGTTCCGGCCAGCAGGATATCGGGATCATCGGGGTGCATAAACAGCGTACCGGCGTATGAATTGTTCAACCCCCGGTTGATCTCAGCCCAGGTCCTGCCGCCGTCACTGCTCTTGAGGATACCCACCCCGCCGGGTTGGCCCGTTCCAGGCTGCGAATTACCGGCTTCCCGGTCAAAGATGCCCGTAGATACGTAGACCGCATCCGAATCGGTAGGGTCGATCCATACGTAGCGGGCCAGGTTGCCCCCCCGCCAGACCGCCTGCCAGTTCTTCCCGCCGTCAGTGCTTTTGTAGACGACCCCTTTGGTCAGGTCAAACTCCCGGCCCTTTCGCTCCTCACCGGCCCAGTTCCAGCTGGAAATCTCTGCCGCCGCATACACCGTGTCCGAACTGTGCGGGTCCACGGCAAAACCGCGGAAGGTGATTCCGTGCTCCTCCTTGACCCCGTTGTCCATCTGTATCCAACTATCGCCCCCATCGCCGGATCTGTAGATGCCTCGGATGTTCTGGGTTCCCACCCAGATGATGTCGTTGTCGTGGGGATCGATGGTTAGACAAAAAACGGGGATGGCGTCACCGGAATCGCCGGTACGGGTGTTGATGCCGTTGTTGATCGGGAACCAGGATTTGCCTCCGTCCTCGCTTCTAAACACTCCGGCCCAGGCGTCGGTCACGTACAGGATATCGGGATTGTCCGGCCGCATACGGATGTCGTATCCCAGCCCGCCCAAGGGCCCACCGGTGCGAACCCAATTCTTGCTTATCTCCGGCGGCGGACCGTAAACTACCAAATCATCGATCCGGGCAGCGGATTCCTCCAGACACTCAAAGGCAAAGCGGCTTCCGGTGAGTGGTCGCTTGTCCTGATAGGTCCAGACGCTCCGGCCGTCTATACAAAACTGGACGGTATTCCCCCGTCCCTCGATTTCGATTTGATGCCAAACACCGAGCCGATACCGCTTCCGCTCTTGTGTCAGATTTTCCAAAAAGGTGTCCGGCCAGTACTGTTTGTGCAGCGCCGACCCCTCGGCACCGAAGCCGATAAAATAGCGGCCCTCCGGTCCCAGACGGTAGACCAGATGAACCTCCCCCCTATCCAGCTTGAGACGGAAGGAGAGACGATAATCGGAGGCCAAAAATCGACTGAAGCTGGCCCAGCTGTGCCCCTTTCCCAGCAGAAACGATTCGCTCCCTTGGTGCAGAACCTGCCAGCCCTCCTGCAGCTCCCAATCCTGATTCTCAATCGAATCAAAATCCTCCTGGTACAGAACCGAGGAATAATCCTGACCAAAAACCTCAGCAGCTAACAGCATCAACAGCGCCGGCAAACCATAGGCTTTCATGTACCTTTCCTTTTCCTTTTCAGTGTAAAAGAGGCACCATGAGCCGTCAACAAAGGTTTTTTGTGCATTGTAGGAAATCAAAGGATAGTCAAGTTTGCCCCAGAGACGGCTCGAACGTCCGACCTACGGTTTAGGAGGATGTTTGTGGGAATAGCCAAGATGCATCAAGTCTCGTCAGGTTTGTCCTATTTTTATTGATTAAAATGAATTATATGTTTTCCCAGCAATCATGATCAACCTGAATCAAGATTTTTGTTGATTTTTTATTGATCGATTAACAGAGAAGAGATGGCCCTCTCTTGCTGTCGTATATTAAAAAGCGTACGTAGATGGGACAGTATTACAAAACCTCACCAATTGTCGGGATCGAGTGTTTCTTCAACAGGAGACTGATTGTCCGATTTCAGGAGGATCATCTTAGCCCAGGATACCCGACCCTGTCTCTCCCGAACATTGGCCCAGCAGAAACCGGCACGCAACGCGAACAGCTTGCCGATACATAGCACCGGCAGTATTATTAACACATAAACCTAAAGGAGACAATTCTTATGGCATTTACACTGGATATCGGTGCCGCGGCGCCGGATTTCAACCTTCCGGCCACGGACGGTAAAACCTATCAGCTCTCCAATTTCGACGAAAAGGTGTTGGTAGTATTCTTCACCTGCAATCATTGCCCCTATGTTATCGGATCCGATGAGGTGACCCGCAAGACGGCGGATACATTCGCTCCCCAGGGGGTGCGATTTGTCGGCATCAACGCCAACAGTAAAAACACCTATCCCGAGGACGACTTCGATCATATGGTCGCCCGGATGGAAGAACACAAGTTTCCCTGGACCTATCTCTACGACGAATCACAGGACATCGCCCGAGTCTATGGGGCTCTGCGCACGCCCCATTTTTTTGTCTTTGATCAGGACCGCAAGCTGATTTACACCGGCCGGGGCGTGGATAATCCGCGGGAAACGGACAAGATGACGGTGAACGATCTGGAAAACGCTCTTCAGGAGCATCTGGCCGGAAAGTCCATCGGCACGCCCTTGACCAATCCCATTGGCTGTAATGTTAAATGGGATGGAAAAGACGCGCACTGGATGCCGGCTGAGGCCTGTGATTTGATTTAGACTGATCGACACCCTGTCATTCTCAGCTAATTATCCTACCTCGGTGGATCGGTGTTGTGGATCCAGGGTCATTGCTCTGACTTGTGGACCGGAGCACTATCTGTTACAGTTTCAGCCCAAGCCATACGAGGAGGATCAACAATGGGACTGACCCAAGGCTTCCATCATCTGGCCATGGAAGTAAAGGATTTCGACAAATCTGTGGATTTTTATACCCGGGTACTTGGATTTGAGAAAGGACCCGCCTTTGGGAGCAACGAGCGACGTATTATTCTGCTCGATGCGGGCAACAAAAACTATTTGGAACTGTTCGAGGGCGGAAAAGGCCATGCCGGAGACGGTGCTGTGGTGCACATTGCCTTTAGGACCGACGATTGCGACGCCGCCATTGAGAAGGTACGGTCGTACGGTTGTGAAATAACCACTGAACCCAAGGATGTGGATCTGTCCAGCGATCCGGTCTACCCAGTGCGGCTGGCTTTCTTCAAAGGACCCGATGATGAAATCGTGGAGCTTTTTCAAGAGCGCTGATCCGCTGAAAGTGTCATGAAAACCGATTTTCTACAGAGACTCGATGGGTTTCGTCTCTCCCGACGGTGGCCAGGTGCGGGCGCAGTTTGCCCCAGAGACGGCTCGAACGTCCGACCTACGGTTTAGGAGGATGTTTGTGGGAATAGCCAAGATGCATCAAGTCTCGTCAAGTATGATCCATTTTCTTTCATAAAAGAGAATTGGGTGATTTCTGTCTAGTCACCTTAGGTCAATCTAGTTCAAAGATGATCAAGATCATTGTTGATTTTTTGTTGATCGACTTATCACTTCTCCCGGGGTGAAGCCCCCAGCGGACAATCCGGCCGTCTCGGCTTCAATGATGATTGTTGATCTATCCATGGTTCCTGTATCTAAACGGCGCCTGCCGAAGTCATGATATTTCTTTTTTCAGATCTAACCCTTCGGTAAGCCAGGACACACCGAAGGCAACCAGAGCAACGGTTTCTGCCACGAACACAAAGCAAGTCTCCGATCCATCAACACGAATGAACGCATAGTACAGCACAATGGCAACGACGCAGGTGATCATGAGGAGACCACAAATCACCTGAATCTTGTCTGTCACGTTCTTTCCTGAATCAGGTCGTTTCCTGGGAAAATGGAATAGCGAAATCCAAGCAAGGAGCAGGAACAGCAAGGCAGCGCAAGTATAGTGCAGTCTGCCTATCAAGTCAGTCGGCCCTTCCAATGTGGTTGGGAAGAAAACTACACCTAGGGTGAGGACTCCCGCCAAGATTCCCGCCCACCTTTCCCTCCTACCATATCCACTGTAGAAGAACATAAACAAAGCTATTGAACAGAGAGCAGCAACGAAAACAACGCGCATATCGGTATAGTAGTAGCGGCTGATGGACCTCAGTATGATCTCTCCCCTGAAGATGAAGAAATTGCCCAGCATCAGTGTAAAGGGCATCAGAATGCCTATCAAACCCACAGCTCTTCGTAAAGCCAAATACATATTGGTGTGTTGTGAGAGAAGGAACTTGTTGTCATCAGCCAACATGTCTTTAAGCTTGACAATTTCCGCGTGTTGCAGCGCATTGTCCATGGCCACCTGGAAAGGCTCCCTCAGAAGCGACATCAGTCGCAACTGTGAATCGTCGTATTGCCCCCTCTCCGCCAGCAGCACCACCCCGCCGGGCTCATGGTTGCTCGTACCCAGCGGCAACACCAGAAAAGCCGAGGCTTCCTGCTTGTGGAAGGCAAGAAGTTCTCTCGCAGCTGGATTCTCGTTCGGGCTGTTCTCATAGTACGGCTCGGGAACTCCTTGCCGAAACATCTGCTTTATAATCGTCTTTGATTCTTCCGATAGCGGAGCAGGCACATCGACCCTCCTGCCGCGCTCCGGAGTGGCATGGACGATACTCCTTGTGGCCCCCAATCCTTCGTCGTAGCGGTGCAGAAGGAGTCGATCAGCAGGCATAAACTTCTGGAGATACCGCAGAAACTGAACCATTGCCTTCTCGATGTCGAGGTTCCCGCAGATGTGTAACGTTGCCTCACGGAAGAACTCGCTTTGGTCTACAGCCATATTCACGTCCTCAATATAAAGAGAGGCAGGGCGAGTTTGACATTGGGAGCGAATCAAACCCGTCCTGACTCGTCTAAAGCCCCACTCCTTACGTGCCGGTCATTCAGGCCTCTTCACTCATGGGTTCAATACTTCCTGCGCAATCCGAATAATCTCCTGATTGAACTTCTCCGGCTCATCATATTGCATATTATGGGCTGAGTTCTCGAACCAGGTGAAGCTCTTGGCAGGTGCTTCCAGCCTCTCGAAGTAATCCTCCGCCAACTCGCCGGGTGTCTCGCAATCGTAACGGCCGGCGAAGAAAAACACCGGAATCGTCGACACGGGGAAGTCCAGCACATGATCGTAGCCGGATTTTATGATCTCGAGTCCAATGGTCTCTCTGGAGAAGGCAATCCCTGCCATCGTGTTTCGCACAGTTGACCGTGGATACTCTGGACTCCCGCCCTTTATCGCGTAATCCAGCCATTCCTGTTCGAGCCCTTCGGTATGAAAGTTGCCGACGTGATACTGAGACTGGATTTGACCTCTTACATCCAGATGCTCTCGATTGTTCGGATCGAAAGGCCGGATTGCAGTCAAGGCTTTGACGGCTTTTGTGTCCGCTTCTTGCCTGGCGAGCTGCAACACGCGTTCATAGCCCAGAATCTGCGATGTGTTCCAATCCGGCCGTACAGCGCTAGCGAAAAATGCATGATATGGTTCAGAATTGACCGTGAGTGTCTCAAATCCCAGACCGCTACCCCAAGAATGACCCCATAAGAAGATCTTGTCCTGCTTAAACCGCTCACGAAGTAAGTCGGTCAACTGCAAGGTATCGCTGACAAAGTTCATCACGTGCATGTCATCCGCAGTCAGATTCTGTGAGTAAGATTTTCCGGCCCCGCGTTGATCCCAATGCACGAGAACGAAGTTAGATTCCAAATCGGCGTAGTAGTTATTCCATGTCGCCCAAGGCGAAGATGGCAATCCAGGCCCACCATGTAAATGAAGAAGAACAGGCTTGGTACGGTCTACCCCTCGAATGGTGATTGTTTGGGCGACGCCGCCAAGCATTACGGTCTCAATCGAGTTTATAGACCGGGGGATAACGTTTCCATCAGCGTCTTTGATCGGTGGAGTATACGGGTCGAGTGTCGCACACGCACTGACACCAGCGAGCACGGCAAGTGTGGTCAATACCTGCATGGTCCTCCAGATTCTGTTCATGATGAGGCTCCGTCTTGAACGACAAGGAAATAGGAACGCTGTCCATTCTACGAAGCCGATGTCAAATCTTGAATCACTGTTTGCCGCTATATATCTGACCATATAAAAACCTCCCAACATTTTGTCGCTTTTTTGCCCTACATTCACTGGGCTGGCGCATTAAGGTATTCTCTCACCACCGCAATGCTCTTTTCAGGATACTCTGCGAACATCTCGTGTCCGGCATCGGGGATGACAGCCAATTCTGCTTTGTGAAAGAACTCCATT
>Ga0114922_10004792_pt1 | contig 12535 bp, 6 predicted proteins | sample AartaG_FD_100975 | JGI IMG/M metagenome (GOLD analysis project Ga0114922, IMG submission 100975) | Deep subsurface microbial communities from Aarhus Bay to uncover new lineages of life (NeLLi) - Aarhus_00045 metaG | ecosystem: Environmental > Aquatic > Marine > Oceanic > Sediment | place: Aarhus... | reverse complement strand
AACTTCACCGTTGCGAGCGCAATTTGCTCTCCCAGCCGAACAGGTGTGTTAACCGGTTGCTTTCCAGCTCGCTTTAATGTAACCGACCATTTTAGTACAACCACATCTAATGAAAGGCGAAACCAGGGCGACTGGGTTGATCCTGAACTTGTTATGCTTCCAAGATTACTTAAGGAAGCAGGTTATGCCACAGCTCATTTCGGCAAATGGCATCTTTCAAGTGGTTTAAGCGACGCTCCTGTACCCAATGTTTATGGTTACGATGAAGTGGCAGCCTTCAATAGTTCTGCCCCACGAACACCGGTTCACCATGATGCTCAAAACGCCATTGCTTTTATTGAAAAGAGTCATAATGAAGGAAAGCCTTTCTTTATCAATATGTGGTTGCATGAGCCGCATACGCCATTTCATACGCTACCTGAATATCTCGAACGTTTTTCTGACCTTGATGAAGCCGATAAAATTTACGCTTCTGTTTTATCTCATGCCGATGACCGGATTGGAGAAGTCCTTGATGAGCTGGATCGCCTGGGCCTGAAGGAGAATACCCTTGTAATCTTTAGTTCCGACAATGGTCCGGCTGGAAGTGGAAAAAAGGGCGGTAAGATCACAATGGATAAAGCTACGGGAATTGTATCTGGTCATGGTCCCTGTGTGGGTACCACCGGAGGTCGTAAAGGACGCAAAGGTACTCTTTGGCAAGGAGGTATTGGTCTTCCTTTTATCGCACGTTGGCCCGGAAAAATTCCGGCAGGAGAAGTTGATGATGTATCCTGGATTTCCGCAGTTGATCTTTTACCAACTTTTTGCGAGGTAGCAGGAGTCACTTTGCCTCCAGATTACCACCCCGACGGGATCAGTCTATTGGCGACATTAAAGGGAGAGAAAACTCCCCTGCGTGAAAAACCTCTCTTCTGGAAAAGGCAGGCCATCGGGAAAGGTGCAGGAACCGGAGCGGACTATGCCATTTTGGATGGAAAATGGAAACTACTGGCAAGCATCAATTCCGATGAAGTGGAACTCTATGATGTAAGTATTGATCCTTACGAAAAATATGATGTTCAAGAAGAGCATCCGGAACTTGTATTGGAGCTTGTTAAAAAACTGGAAGCTTGGAAGGCGACGCTCCCTGCACATCCTGATCCTAAATGCCTTTCAAAGGAAAGAGGAAATAGTCTAGAGGTAGATCAACCTTTGGACAGTGTTAAAGAGGTAGCTGGCGTTGCCACTGAGTTTTATGTATCCAATGCTGGAAATGATACCTGGGATGGTACATCTGCTGAATACAAAGGTGGTACAAAAGGTCCGTGGAAAACGCTGGACAAAGTAAATCAACAAATGGAACTTCTGGAGGGAGGAACTGTACTCTTCCATAGTGGTGACCAATTCAATGGAATGCTTGTAGTAAGGGGGAACAACCTCCGATTTGGTGCTTATGGAGAGGGGAAAAAACCAGTTTTTTCAGGAGCTCAATCCTTAACCGGAGATTGGTCTGCGGTGCCCGGAAGTGACAATCTGTATAAAATTCTTTTGCCTTCTGATGTATCCGATGTCGCCTTTCTGCTGCGTGAATGCACATCGCTGCCACTGGGACGCACCCCCAATGGGGACTTATTGACAAACGCTGCTTTTTATGATTTTGGCACCCGCACAATGACATCGGTTACCGACCCGGAATTAACCGATGCGGAAGAACTGGCAGGGGCAGAGATTGTTCTGCGTCAAAATGTATGGAAGTATTCTACCTATCAGATCACTTCAGTTGACGGAACGACCGTAAACTTTCTTAATAAGCAGAGGCCTACCCGGAAGAAGGGAGACGAGAATCTGAAAGAGGCTGGTTATTTTTTTCAGAAACACATAAAGACATTGGATGTAGATGGGGAATGGTTCTTTGATGAAAAAAATCATAATCTTTATCTCTATTCGGATACAAAGCCCGTTTCCAAATCTTTCCGGTATTCCGTTTACCCGATTGTGATCAATATTGACAACTCCAAGGATATTGCTTTGCAAAGCTTAAGAATTGAATTGGCTGGTTCTATGGGAATGAAGGTTGCGGACAGTTGGAATATTGAAATAAAGAATTGTGACATAGCTTTGTGCGGACAAGAGGGCATTTCGGTTCAAGCTAGTTCTGCGCATATTGAAGGAAATAACATAAGCGATTGCATGAGTGGCGGCATCCGTACCAGTGGTCAAGGTCGTGTTGTTGTTACACGTAATGCTTTGACAAATATTGGTTTGATTGCCGGACGTGGCTCCGGCAGAAACGGTATATATCTTAATGGCGGAAATTCAGAAGCAAGCTATAACAGGCTAAGCAATATTGGTTATTTAGGTATTCAGCATCTTAATGGAAGGAACCTGATCTGGAGAAACGTTATTGATACGTATAACCTTGTAACTTTCGACGGGGGAGCCATTTATACGCACAATGATCAGAAGGGAAGTGTTGTCGAGGAAAACATTATAATGAATGGGATGCCCAATACTGTTGGACTTGGCAAATCAATAATCAGCATGGAAGAACCTTTCTCCACAGGCATTCAAATGGACAGAGGAACCGAAAATCTCATTGTCCGCAACAACACCATCCGTTTTACTCAAATCAATTACCAGGATCGCGGAATCCACATCAACTTTAATTCTGTTGATAACTTAATCATGGGCAACACCATCCTGGTCAAAGGAGCTGGAATTACCACTCTGGATCGCGACCCTTATGATCGGAAACCCGGAGAAGAATCGCCTCCATCCATGTCGGGGAACCGGTTCGAAGAGAACATTATCATAAGCACTTCTACTTCGAATATAAGAGCCAACTATGGTGCTTTGACTGCCTTTTCTTTGAAGGAAACCGAGCAATGCGATGTGGAAAACCAAGGGGTGTTCCGCAACAATGTATGTGCTTTACCATTTAAAAAAGAAAAGATCATTAATGAGTTTCAGTCGAATTGTAATCCCGGTCGCACACCTTCTGATCACTGGTTTGATACTGCGGCGGAATGGAACGATGACCGCGAATATGCAAGCGGCAATCTTGATGCACCGGTAAAAATTGATGAATCTTCCGCCCCTAAGGATTTCATTCAGCTATTTTACAATGATTCTGACAACCCGAAATTTTTCCCTTTGTCGGAAGGGGATTACCTTGATCCTTGGGGTAAACCAATATCTGGTTCAGTCACTGTTGCTCCTTGGCGCTCGGCAATTTTGTTTAAGGTACAATAGAGGAAAGCACGGTCAGTTCGAATATCTTGATGAAGCAGGATGTAATTGAAAATTGAATTTTCGGAAATGTAAAACAACGCCACTATCAGTATTTATAATTATATAGAGAAGTAACATTTATGAAGTATTGTGTATATCTTCTTCTGAGTCTTTTTGTTTCTTCATCTTGTGTAAATTCTAAACAAGTGGAACCTTCCAGGCTAGCAGATGGTGAAAGACCAAATATCCTCTGGATTAATAGCGAAGATAATGGCACTTACATCGGTTGCTACGGGGATAAAGTAGCCCAAACACCAAATTTGGATAATTTGGCATCACAGGGATTCCGTTATACCAATTGTTTTGCGAATGCTCCGGTCTGCGCAGTGATGAGAAGTTCCTGGATCCTGGGTATTCCAGCAATCAGCACCGGAACCCATCATATGCGCAGCAATTTCCGGGTGCCAAACTCGCTGGTACCTTACCCTACTCTCCTGAAAGAGGCAGGATACTACGTTACCAATTGTGGCAGAACCGACTATAATAATTCCAGCTTTGATTCGGAAATTTGGGATGCATATGGTAGAAGGGCGCATTATCGCAATCGGCCAGAAGGTAAACCATTCTTTCACGTATTTAATATTCGGGCCACCCATGAGGGAGAGATATTTGACTGGCATTACCCGAAAAGATATCCAGAGGCTAAGACACCCGCAGATGGTATAATCCTTCCCCCTTATCAAGTCAATACACCTGAAAACATTAAGGATTGGCAGCGACTTTATGACAGAATTGCAGATATGGATAGTCAAGTTGGGGAATATCTTACTGATCTGAAGAAATCCGGCGAAGCGGAGGACACCATTGTAGTCTATTGTCCTGACCACGGAGGAATAACACTTCGTAGTAAGCGTTATCTTTTCGATAGTGGTACACGTACACCATTTATTATTTACATTCCCGAGAAATGGAGACACCTGGCCCCTGGTAAGCCCGGAACGATAGTTGAACGCCTTGTTCAATACATCGATATGCCGCGCACCTTCCTTTCTCTGGCCGGTGCTGAAATACCTGACCGTATGACAGGTCGCATCTTCATGGGACCTTCAACTGAGCCGGCACCGGAAAACATATTGCTTTTTTCAGATCGATTCGTTGCGTCCCCGGATATGAGCCGGGGTATTACCGACGGGCGTTGGAAATACATCCGCAATTTTGAGCCTGATCGCCCCCGGTTTCAAATGCTCGCTTACCCACTGTACCATCCGGGCCAACTTTCACAGGTGAGGGAGTATCAGGCCGGGCGAACCACACCTGCACAGTCAGAATTTTTCCTTCCCCAACCTCCTGAGGAGCTTTACGATACTCGGGCAGATCCTTATGAAATTAATAATCTTGCCGGCCTTACCGAATATGCGGATAGACGTGAGGAGATGAGCGAGATGCTGGGCAATCAATTGCTGGAAGCCCGTGATGCTGGATTTATTCCCGAGCCAATGTTGGCAGTTATTAATCAGGACAGTTCCACTACCCTCTACGATTTTTGTCAGTCTACCGAGCTTTATCATCTTGACGAAATCCTGGAAATCGCAGTTAAGGCCACTAAAAAGGACGTGGGAGTGGTCCCGGAATTGGTTGAGAACCTAAAGCATAACGATCCTGTTATAAGGTACTGGTCCATCCTGGGGCTGCGTATATTGGGGAAAGAAGCCAAACCAGCCCTGAAAGAGATTGAAACGGCTCTGGAAGATGCGGAGGCAAGCGTCCGTATCAATGCAATGATAACCTTGGGAAATACAGGACAACTTAATAGAGCTTTGGAATTACTTATCAATGAGGCAAAATCCGCAACCACGGATGCACGCGCCAACTGGGCACTTGATGGTATTAAATACCTTGATTCTCCAGAGGCAATTGCCGGCCTTAGCCAGACTGAGCTTGTAAAAGGACCTGACTCCAAAAGAACTTTCCTTCACCTTGCAAATGGAGGTACGATGTACCAACCGGCCCACTATAAAAAACGCCAGTATAGATAAGTTAGAAACCTATTTCCTATCAGGAAAGTGAGATGAAAAAGCTAGGATATTTTGAGTTTAGCCTGTTTATAATATCAATCCTCTCTCTTTTGTCTTGTAGAATAAAGGAAATGAATAGGATACACCTATTTGAAATAGCGGAGATTGTACTAACAGCACAAAACCGATATGAAAATCCATATACCGATGTGGAGTGCTGGGTTGAATTAAAAGGGCCCGATTTTAATAAACGTATCTACGGGTTTTGGGATGGTGGACAAGTTTATAAAGTAAGGATTGCAGCTACCCAATCGGGAGTGTGGAGCTGGAAAAGTGGTTCAAATACATCCGATGCCGGTTTAAATATGCAAGCAGGCTCTTTTAAAGCCATTGAGTGGACAGAACAAGAGAAGCAGGCGAATAACAACCGACGTGGATTTATCCGTCCGACTTCCAATGGACATGCGCTGGAGTATGCTGATGGGACACCCTTTTTCCTTATTGGTGACACATGGTTGGCAGCTTCAACATGGCGATATCCTTTAACAGGCAAGGTCCCGGATTCAAACTGGGTCCCAGGCCCTGATGGGATTTCCTTTGAAAACGTCGTACACTACCGTCGAAAACAGGGTTATAATTCCTTATCCATGATTGCCAGTTTTCCAAACTGGGCAGCCGATAGTCTTCCGGCAATCGTGGTCGATAAACGAGGAATTGGCATTCGCCAACCATGGGAGAAATTTGGCGCAAATACTGCCAAGGACATGCACGATGAATCGGGTAATCGTCCATTCGCATTAAAAGACGGTGGACCGATGGCTGATTTTGACCGTATTAATCCCGCTTATTTTCAGTCGCTCGATAAAAAAATGGATTACCTGGCTATGGTAGGATATGTACCTCTATTGGAAACCGTCCGCCGTGACCATGGCCCGTCATGGAAAGCTTATTTCGACTGGCCAAATTCTTTTGTCCGATATATCCAGTATATTGCTGCAAGGTATGGGGCATACAATTTAATTTTTAGCCCAATACACCTGGATTTTGTTTCACGCGTTCACGGACTTACAGGCGATGAATTTAATGATGCACTTTTAGCCTGGTACAATAAATATGGAAACCTTCCCTATGGGCAGCCGGTTACGACCCTTATCGATAGAGCAACTCATACTACTTTTGGCGTTGGGGATAAAGTGCCCTGGCTTACCATGAATTCGGTTGGCAATAACCCTCGTAATCATGGAATTTATCCCTTGTTGGAAGAGCAATTCAAACTTGGACCACCAAAGCCAACTGCCAATCTCGAACCCTATTATACAGGCTGGGATTACGTTAAATTAACTTTGATTGCAGGAGAAAGGGCACTTCGGGATACCGATCGCGACAATTATTTTGGCCGCACCCAGGCCTGGGGCAGTGTTTTCTCCGGAGGATTGGTAGGTCATGTCTATGGAACGGGTGCTTATGATGGTACAACAGTCGGTGAAGAAAAGGGGTTGCGCCCGTATATCTGGGAGGCATTGATGTATCCGGCTGGCAAGCAAGTTGGGGAACTCCGCAAATTTCTGGAATCGGAAGGCAAATTGTACAAGGAATTTGAATTGGCCTCGGATGATTTGTACCCGCGAAAATCGGCAGGTAGTTTGCCTGATGGCTTAGATGGCTGGGCATACATGATCCGCATTCCAAATAGAAATTTGAGCATGGTTTATTTTGAAAACAAATGTGAAACTCCTAAGATAGAAGGATTTATTCCAAACAAAAAATATCAGTTGAACTGGTTTAACCCAATTACGGGCGAATGGCTAAAGGATACGACCATAGTAAGTTCCGATGATCTGGGTAAAATCCAAATAGATCATTTTCCTGATGGACAAGTTATTTCAACACAAGATTGGAGCTTAAAAATACGAGCCAATGAAAACTAAAACCCAACTATCACCTGTTTTTAACATTTTAGATGTTCGTACAATAAAGCACTCCCCCAACTTTTGGCACTCCCATCTTCCATCGCTTGACGGTCGATGTGCACGATTCTCTGCAAATGACGAATAGACAAAAAGCGGCAACTGTGGCCCATAAAACGTTGTTAATCTTGTGCTAAGGAGAAAATCATGCGAAGTCTTCAATGCGGTTGTCTTGCGGCGTTCTTTTTGGGTTTGATTGGTGCTACTTATGTCGGCCAGAAGGTGGTCGTCCGGTATGACCAGGCCGATGCGATGCAGGTCTTTGGTGTGGGGGATTTGAAAAAGGCCCGATGGTTTGGGAAGTCAAGTATGCTCCCTTTTATCGCAAACAGTGGAAATCGGGTATTGAGGAAGGTACTTTTCATGATCTGAGACGAACTTGTATCACGAACTGGTTTGCACATGGACTGACTGAATATGAGGTGATGATCTTAGCGGGACATACCAGTTTTGAGACCACCCGAAGGTTCTACATGGCTGTCAGAAAGGACATAATCGAACGAGCCAGGAAGGCTAGCGCCGAAGCTTTACAGGGGATATTTGTTGCGCAGGCGCTGCGCACCCCTATTGATGGCCGTTTCGGTAAAACATCATGAACTGTATTTGCTTGCTTGACAGTATGTTATGAACTGACGGGAAAATGCTGTTGAAAAATTTATGTCGGCGCTTCAATTCGACGCGTATTCTAACAATTCCCCTAATTCAAGCGTAACTTCTTTGAATTCAATAACTTAACGTAAAAAAACAAAAATATTCCCACTGAGAACTGCCGAGTACTATTTTTGTTAAATATTGGGCATCGGCTACTTCATACTTAAAGATATTCTTTTGCGGTCGATGTCTATTTCCATAACTGTAACATTTACGTGCTGGTGCACCTTGACTACCTCTGTCGGATCTTTAATAAAACGATTTGCCATTTGGCTTATGTGTACCAGACCGTCTTGATGAACGCCAATATCAACAAAGGCACCAAATGCAGTAATATTGGTCACAATCCCCGGCAGCTTCATGCCCGGTGTCAAATCTTCTATCTTATTTACATTCTCCGCAAACTTAAACGGCATGAATTTCTCACGTGGATCTCTGCCCGGTTTGGCCAACTCTGATATAATATCATTCAAAGTCGGTAGACCAACGGTGTCATTGACATATTTACTCAAATCAATCTTATCGCGTAACTGTTTATCTTTCATCAGATCGCTAATCGAATAACCTAAATCTGTCGCCATTGAGTTCACGATCGAATAACTCTCAGGATGCACGGCGCTAGCGTCCAGAGGATTCTTAGCGTTGCGGATACGTAAAAAACCAGCGCATTGCTCAAATGTTTTTGCCCCCAGTTTCGGTACTTTCTTTAACTGGTCTCGAGAAGTGAAGGGCCCGTTTTCGTTGCGATAGGCAACAATATTTTCAGCAAGTTGCGGTCCAAGGCCAGAAACATACATCAATAGTTTTTTACTGGCCGTGTTCACTTCAACGCCCACGGCATTGACACAACTTACCACAGTATCATCCAGACAGGCCTTGAGCTTGATCTGATCCACATCATGTTGATACTGGCCCACACCGATACTTTTCGGATCAATCTTTACTAACTCCGCCAATGGATCCATTAATCTCCTACCGATCGATACCGCACCTCGAACAGTTAGGTCATAATCGCCGAATTCCTCGCGGGCAGCATCAGAAGCCGAATAGATCGAGGCGCCGCTTTCATTGACCATCACCACGGGTATATTACGGCCCAGGTCTATCTTACGTATGAAAGCCTCGGTCTCTCTGCCTGCGGTACCGTTGCCCACGGCTATGCATTCAACATCATACTCTTCGCATAGCTGCTTAAGCTTCTGGCCGCTTGCTATTTCACTGTCAGAACCATTGTGAGGGTAAATAGTATCGTTTTTGAGCAATTTTCCCTGTCGGTCGAGGCAGACAATCTTGCACCCGGTTCGAAATCCAGGATCGATTGCAAGCACGTTTTTTTGACCCAGTGGGGCGGCCAACAGCAATTGTCGCAAATTATCCGCAAATACACGAATCGCTTCCTCATCAGCTTTCTTTTTATTCTCCAGCCGAACCTCTGTCGTCATCGATAACGACAACAGCCTCTTGAATCCATCTGCTATCGCCAGATTTACTTGTTCCGATGTCGCATTGTTACGTTTAATAACTATCGATTCGATTTGATCGGTCGCATAATCATCCGGCACCCGTATCCGCAGGCGTAATATCCCTTCCTTTTCCCCGCGTCTTATTGCTAACACCCGGTGCGAAGGCGCTTTGTTAGCCGGCTCCTCCCAGTCAAAATAATCCTTGTATTTGGCCCCTTCCTGCTCTTTATCGCTTACCACCTTCGATTCCATTATGGCCAGACGATTATAAATATCTCGCATGGCAGAACGGACCTGCTCATCCTCGCAAATCCACTCGGCCATTATATCCCTAGCACCGGCTAATGCATCATTTGCCGTTTCCACTCCTTTTTCCTGGTCGATATACTCTTGTGCTTTTTCGTACGGATCGATATCCCCCTGGCCGAATATCCCCTCCGCCAGACCCTCTAGGCCTTTCTCCTTAGCGATGGTTGCTCTTGTGCGACGTTTAGGCTTGTATGGTAGATACAAATCTTCCAGTACTGCCATAGTCGGGGCTGCCAGAATCTTTTCTTTTAACTCATCGGTAAGCTTACCGCTGCTTTCTATGGTCTCCAAAATGGTCTTGCGACGCTTATCCAGCTCCCGTAATTGTGCCAACCGATCACGTATCGTGGTTATCACTCTTTCATCCAGCGACCCGGTTGCTTCTTTACGATATCTGGCTATAAACGGTACCGTACTTCCTTGTTCCAGGAGATCTACTACCGCTTGCGTTTGTTTTGCTTTTAATGATAATTCTTCTGAAATCTTTAGTATGTATTTTTCAATCATATATTTAAGGTCAATCCTTTCATATATAAGCGGTCAGAAAAACAATCCGCTTCATTCAAGTAAACAAGAATAACTAAAACCAAGCGAAAATATCAAGGTTTATTCTTTTAACTGACAATTCATTAACAACATTCATGAAACCATTAAGGCAATAATAGAGTCGATGTATATCAATCCAAATGTTATGACGCAAATTTGAATTTACAGTCGGAAAAGGAGGATTTTCAAAATATTTTTTGGCATAACTGCGGTCCCGCGCGTAATTTATGAAAATTCTGTGATTCATCTCAAAAAAATAATTTGCGCGATCCAGAAATATGCGCTATATTTGAGGTAGGAAATATTTTAATAGAAAGTGAGGTTTGAAATGACTCTTGGCATTCGAAAAATTATTGTTCTGGGATTGGTATGTGGCATTTTTTTAATGGCTAATGCAATTATGGTTGCCAATTGGCTGGCAGATAAGGGAGTGATTGATTTTGCTAAGCACATCCGTGCTGAATTCCTTACTGGTACAGCCATCACGATCATTGTCGTCCTACTCATTTTGCTTGTGGGCTCTAGAGGTACAGGATCAGGGCTGATCCGGCGGTGTCCGGTTTGTGATCATGCGCTGATGGGGAGGGGAAAGTATTGTGGGGAGTGTGGAAGTAAGGTCTAAGAGCCTACAATTTTGCGTCAAGCAGTTTGGCAATTTTGATTGCTTCCTGAACCTCTTCCAGAAGGTAGATATCTGTGGTGTCAGTTTTAGCATGACCTAATAAGACTCTTGCGGCTTCTTTGCCAAGGATAGCACGCGTGCCTGTTGCCATAGTGCGACGTAGGTCGTAAGGAACAAATACGTCAACACCAGCGTTTTTACAACCTCGTTTACAAGCGTGACAAAGAGAGTCATTAGAATATCGTTTGCCAGGTTTAATCATAGGATGTTCCTGCTTGTTAGTACCAGGTCGGTTTCCACAGCTTACGGCCGTTTTACGATTCTTCCTTCTTTTTTGGAGTAGTTCTCTCATAGCATCCTCAGGTTTGAATATAAAATCCATGGAATCGAAATCTTTGATGCGCTGAGATAAAATCTCCTGTGGTTTTGAAGCCAAAGGTATAACCTTGACTCTCTCATACCGCGTAGTCTTATGATGACCTACTGGGGTCTGATCCCGCCCAGGGATGTACAACCAACATTTTGGAACATCATGAATTATATCAAAAGGTCTCATATCGCAGACCTCGGAGGGACGCATGCCAGTATACCATATTAGTTTTAGCATATCGGCAACAACAGAGTTTACTGCTTGAATAACTTTTGTAAATTCCTCTTCTATGACTCGACTCCTTTTATGATTATCATAGACACCACTTTGACCCATCCTAAGTGGCTTGATTTCATCAAATGCTTCAACTAGCTCTGGTCTGACTAATTGCCGCCCAACTCCCCATCGCCATATTTTGTGAATCCAATTGATGGTGTCATTAATGCCATTACGAGTATACTTTTTCTTTGTATTACCACGCAGGTATTCATATTGCATAAGTGCCTGCTGAATATTCAATAATTCATCTGGGCCAATTTCGTCGATGGGCCATTTATAATATGATTCCATGAAACGGCGAACTCTTTTAACAAATCGAAGATCAGGGTTTTCCAGCCCATATTTCACTGGCTTCTTGATTTTCCTGAAATACGTTTCGAATTTATCTAGTAATTCACCTACCTTGACGATAGTCGCTGGATTAACAATTTGGTTGATTGCCTCATAGGGACTGCTGAAGGAAAGAACCTTGTTTGGTTGCTGACGAAACAGGTCTAACCATTTTACAAAAGCTGCAAAGATTTCCCCTTCTGTACGGCTCCCTATCGGCCCAAAGCTTACATTGGTCCGCTGGCCGTCAGGTTTATAAATACCGACTACATAATACTTACCATCTTTTCGGAGCCTTGGAGTTTTTTTTACACCAGCCATGATTACACCTATAAATAACTTTTCATTAGAATTATTTTGTGCAGTTTTTGTGTAGAATGCAATAAAAAAGCGGGAGAAGATAGGTACTGAACGGGAATATGCGGGACTAAATGGGAAACAAAAAAGATTATAAGTACTTTATTAACAGTATATTAATACTACAGCGCGACATAATTATATCTCCAAGGGTATACATGACGGAATCTCATTGATATTGATACCCAAGGCTTCCAGTTTTTTTATTGTTTTTTTCCAGTGGGAAACGCGTGCATTTCGATTGTGAATCTGATGATACATTATCACATCGACTATTTTTTGAAAAAAATTGTGGTTCCTCACAAGAATTTGTGCAGGCAAACTACGACGAGAACATTATAAGTGTTTATTTTACAGCGTGATACGTTACCTCAAGTTTCCTAGTAACCCGTAGTCGCTTGCCGATCTGAGTT
>Ga0114922_10004791_pt1 | contig 12536 bp, 11 predicted proteins | sample AartaG_FD_100975 | JGI IMG/M metagenome (GOLD analysis project Ga0114922, IMG submission 100975) | Deep subsurface microbial communities from Aarhus Bay to uncover new lineages of life (NeLLi) - Aarhus_00045 metaG | ecosystem: Environmental > Aquatic > Marine > Oceanic > Sediment | place... | reverse complement strand
TCTTGGGACGCGAGAACGGAGCCGACGGTACTCTGCGAGCTCGTAGAAGAGCCTCTTGGGCTGGTCCACGAATGAGTCGCCGCCAGACGACGGTTTGCGGGCGTAACGGTCCCTCTCCAGGTTCCCCTGGCATCTCCGGCAGGAGCGGCTTCATCTCTGGGTGGTTGATGACCAACGTTGCGATCATTGTGGTTCGCACTGAGGGTCGGTTTGGTTCAAGTCTCCAGACACGTGCTTTTCGTCTCGCAGTTCTGCGACACAGTCCGTGAGTTCGATGAGCTGCAGTTCCTGCCTTAGCGCGGTCTCTCGAATGCGCAGCTCTGCTACCTCCACGCGCTCCCAGACAAACACGAAACCGATCAACATGGTCGCCGCCAGAAGATCCAGCTCGACACTCCCTGTCAGAGCAATCGAAATGACAATCATGGCCACGAATAGCCCGAATGCAACCGAGGGAAATAGAAGCCTGTTTCTCAAATGGCGTCCTGTCCTCAGCACTCTCAGTGCCCATCCCGCCAGTAACATACCCACCAACGCGGCGAGGACGACTTGTGCCTGAATCAGCGTTGAGAACACATCGGGTTTCATGAGGAGCGACAGCGCGCAAAAGCCCGTCAACAGGAATCCAAACGGAACAAGGGCGACCGCGGCCGCTCGTTCCCATGGTTTTAGGGGGCTGAGCAGTATTTGGCGCAGTGCCGTTTCGAATTCTTCCTTCAGTTCGGGCGTAGTTGTTTCCAGTCCAAAGACTTGTTTCCTGAGTTGCTCCCAGTTCACTTTAACTCGCCTCCCTTTCCAGCACGTTGCGCAGCGCTTGCTTGGCATGATGGATTCTTGACTTGACTGTTCCCAGCGGAACCCTTGTGACGTCAGAGATCTCGGCCAGAGAGAAACCTTCAAGGAAATGCAGGATCAGCACTTCGCGATGTAATGGTGCCAACTGGGCAAGCCCCCAGTGAAGTCGCTCGGCATCGAGTGCCAGCGATATCTGCTCAGTGTCGGATGCCCGAGTTGACATAGTAGACTTTTCTTCAGGTAAAGGAGCGAACGCTCGATTCTTGCGCGCATGATCGATCGCAGCATTGCGGGCGATCTTATAGAGCCATGCGGGAAAAGCCGCCGGCTCGCGGAGTCTACGCGCTTTCTGGCTCACCGTGAGCCAAGTCTCTTGCATGGTATCCCAGGCGTCCTGTTCGGTGTCGACCACGCGCCGAATGTAATAGAACAGTGGTTGTCTCCACAAATGAACCAGCTCCTCAAAAGCCTCTTCATCTCCTCTCAAGTACCGTATGACAAGCAGTTCACTCTGAATGAAGTCCTTACGTGAACCCACCACTTATCCCTTTCCGCATATCCACCATAAAGGACGGGCCGAAACGGCTCAAAGGTTCAATCGGTTCAGGTGTGGCGTTCGGGGATCTTGTCATTGTTCTCCGTGCCGTTGCCGTAGCGGTTGGTGATGGGAAGGCGTCGGTCTTTGCCGAAGGCTTTGGGCGTGATCTTGACGCCGGGCGGTGCCTGGCGTCGTTTGTATTCGCTGCGGTCGACCATGCGCACGACGTCTTTCACGATCGCGGCGTCGAACGAGACCCTCCATATCCTCGGAATCGGTTAGAGTATCGGCAGGTATTTCGCCAGCTCGAACTCGCTTACGTGCGTGCAGTAATTATCCCACTCGATCTTCTTGTTTGCAACAAATTTCTCGAATACGTGGTCGCCCAGGGTATCACGCACAAGCGCGCTCTTCTCGGTTTCCGCTAAGGCGTCGCCCAGGTTGGCCGGCAACGACTCGATCCCTCTCCGGTCGCGTTCCGCAGGCGACATCTGGAATATGTCCTCTTCAACCGGTTCGGGAAGCTCGTACCCTTCCTCGATACCTTTGAGCCCAGCGGCCAGCATGACCGAGAACGCCAGGTACGGGTTGCACGCGGGGTCGGGACACCGGAACTCGGCGCGGGTGGCTTTTGCTTTCCCGGGCTTGTACATCGGCACGCGCACCAGCGTCGACCGGTTGCGACGCGCCCACGAGATGTACACGGGGGCCTCGTACCCCGGCACGAGCCTCTTGTACGAGTTCACCCATTGTGCGACAACCGCGGCCATCTCGCGGGCATGGAAGAAGACCGGCGATGTACGCCTTGCCCGTCGCCGAAAGATTATACTCGTCGCTCTCGTCGAAGAAGACGTTCTCGTCGCCCTTGAAAAGAGACTGGTGCGTGTGCATACCGCTGCCGTTCTGGGCGAATATGGGCTTCGGCATAAACGTCGCGTAGACGCCGTGTTTCATGGCCACCTCTTTGACCGTCAGCCGGTACGTCATCGCCGCGTCGGCCATCGCGAGCGCGTCCATGTACCGCAGATCTATTTCGTGTTGGCTTGGCGCCACCTCATGGTGGCTGTACTCGACGTCGATACCCATCTTCTCGAGCGTCAGGACCGTATCGCGCCGCATGTCGCTCGCGACGTCCAGAGGCGTCAGGTCGAAATACCCGCCCGCGTCCAAAGTCGCCGGAGTGCCTTCCCAGCTCTTGAAATAGAAATACTCGAGTTCCGGCCCGACGTAAAACGTGTAGCCGAGGTCAGCAGCCTTCTTCAGGTTACGTTTGAGCACCCAGCGAGGATCGGCCTCGTAGTGGGTTCCGTCGGGTTTCAGCACGTCACAGAACATCCGGGCCACGCCGGCTCCCTCGTCCGGACGCCAGGGCAGGATCACAAATGTCCCCGGGTCGGGTTTGGCGATCATATCGCTCTCCTCGATCCGCGCGTACCCCTCAATGGACGATCCGTCGAACCCCATACCCTCGTCAAGCGCCTTCTCCAGTTCCTCCGCGGTGATGGCGAAGCTCTTCAAGAACCCGAGCACGTCCGTGAACCACAGACGAACAAACTTCACCTTCTTGTCCTTGACCGTCTTCAGAACGAACTCCTTATCCTTCTCGGCCATCGGTACCTTCTCCTTTCGTTGTGTCAAACCGGGTCCCACCCGGGCACACTTTCAGCTCTTGCAGCAGCGGGGCCCCTTGCAAACAAATAGCCCGCCGGACCCCGCTGCCGTTCCTGTGTCACCAACCGCTCATAGCGCAAGCGCCGCGCCAAATCGGGTATAGACTGGGGCGATCTGCTCTAATGCACTGGCTGATCGCGTGTTATGAGCGGACAGTATCTCGAGGGGGGAATGCAGTCGCCGCAAGAAGTCCTACGGCCAGGTATGATATTGCCAGATATCCTACCGAGAGGTGCGGAACCGTTTCGGGTCGATACCGTGTTTGTTGACCCGAAGGCCCATCAGCCGTTCGGATATCCCCAGGGCCCGGGCGGCTTTGGCCTTGTTACCGCGGGCGCTCTTAAGCGCGTCGAGGATGAGTTCCCGTTCGACATTGTCCAGCGTGGCCTGCAACGTGCCGACATGGGCGGTTCCGCTCGCTTCGGCAGTCTGGAGCGTGGGCGGGAGATGGTGTCCGTGGATGACGTCGTCGTTGGTCAGAAGCACCGCCCGCTCGATACTGTTCTCGAGCTCGCGGACATTTCCCGGCCAGTGATAGCTCACAAGCATATCGATCGCCGGCGTCGAGATACGCCGCACGGACTTGTGGTTGGCTTTGCCGTACTTCTCGACGAAGAAATCGGCGAGCAGCAGAATGTCCGTCTTCCGGTCGCGCAACGGCGGGATGTGGACGGGAAATACGTTGAGCCGGTAGTAGAGGTCCTGCCTGAACGTCTCTTGGGCGACCAGCTTCTCGAGGTCCCGGTTGGTTGCTGCAACTACACGCACGTCGGTCTTGATTGTGTCGGTGCCGCCGACGCGCTCGAACTCTCTCTCCTGAAGCACGCGCAGCAGACGTATCTGGGTCGCGGCAGAGAGGTCGCCGATCTCGTCGAGGAAGATAGTGCCGCCGTGCGCCAGCTCGAACCGTCCCTTACGCCTCGAGATCGCGCCGGTGAACGCTCCCTTCTCGTGTCCGAACAGCTCGCTCTCGAGCACGCTTTCGGGCAGCGCGGCGCAGTTTACCTTGATGAACGGTTTGTCGGCCCGCACGCTGTTGTAATGAATGGCGTGCGCGACCAACTCCTTGCCGACGCCGCTCTCGCCCCGCAACAGGACCGTCGCGTTACTGGCCGACACCTGGGCGATCAGGTCGTATACCGCCTGCATCGCCTTCGAGTTGCCGATGATGTTTGACGGCCGGAACCGGTCTTTCAACTCCTTCTGCAGCCGGGACGTCTCCTCGAGCAGACGCTGGCGCTCTTCCTGCGCCGATTGGCGCAGGCGAACCGCCTCGGCCACCATCGACGCGATTATCGACAGCAGACGCACATCCTCTTCGAACGATACGGCCTCTGCAAACAGCCTGTCCGCGCTCAGAGCGCCGATAACCTCCTTGCCGAGCTTGATCGGCACGCAGATGAACGATATGTCCTTCTTGTGTAGCCCTTTGCGCGCTCCTGTGCGGTTCAGGAACAGCGGTTCTTCCGAGATGCGCGGCACCACAGCCGGCTCGCCCGTCTCCATCACTTTCCCGGTTACGCCCTCGCCCAGCCTGTACCGTCCCCGTTCCTGCTGGCTGGCCGAGAGACCGTGCGCCGTCTCGATGAAGATCTCGCCCGTCTGCCGGTTCAGCAGGGTCAGCGTGCCCCGCAACATCCCCATATGTTTCGCTATCGCATTGAGCACAGGACCCACCACTTCGCGCAGGTCCATGCTCCTGTCGAGCGTCTGGCTGATCTCGAACAGCAGTGACAACTCCTGGATCTCCCGGTGGACTCTCGGCTGTCCCGTTCGCCCATTCATGTTCGCGTCTCCCTGCGTAACATACTAATCCGTATCCTGCCGATCTGCATCCTACCAAATTGTAGGATACCCTGCCGCACGTGTCAACCTGTTCGAGCAAGCCGTGAATGGCCGCAACACATGAGTGGACGGACCTATGACACAGCGATCTCTTGACCTGCGGCTTGTGCTGCGGTATTATCCGGGTTGTTGAACACGCGAGAGAGCGCATCCGGCGTTCTGCCATGCGGTGAAAGGATACGGATATGGGATTCGAGCAACTGAAGGAAGCGGTCTGGCAGGCCAATATGGGTCTCGTGGACGCCGGGCTCGTCGTTCACACGTTTGGCAACGCCAGCGGAGCCGACCGTGACAAAAACGTGATGGCGATAAAACCCAGCGGCGTCGATTACGACAATCTGCGTCCCGAGGACATTGTAATCCTGTCACTCGACTCAGGTGACACGGTAGAAGGCAGCTTGCGCCCGTCTTCGGACACCCCCACACATCTGGTTCTCTATCAGAAGATCGAATCCATTGGAGGCATCGCACATACCCATTCGACCCACGCCACTTGTTGGGCGCAGGCATGCCGCGGGATTCCCTGCCTCGGCACGACGCACGCGGACCATTTCTTCGGACCCGTCCCGTTAACGCGACAGCTCACAGCAGACGAGATCACGAGCGGCTATGAACGCAACACCGGGGAGGTGATTGTCGAGCGGTTCTGCGAGAGCGAACTGAATCCCCGGGAGTTTCCCGGTGTTTTGCTGCCGGGGCACGGACCGTTCGTCTGGGGAGCGGATCCGATGGACGCGCTCGAAAACGCGATCATACTCGAGCACGTCGCCCGGATGGCCTTGTACACGGTACTGCTGAATCCCGAGATCGGCGAACTGCCCAGATCGCTTCTCGATAAACACTTCCTGCGCAAGCACGGACCGGAAGCGTATTACGGACAAGGCGACTAGCCCGGCACAACTTCGCACCGGCAGGTTCTTTTCAGGAGAACACCGACTCGATACGCAAAACAAGCCGGAACGGCCGACGACCGTTCCGGCTTGTCTGCTACACCATCAAGACGCAATCAGCCGCGGCTAACCTCGCCTATAAGCATAGCAAAGTTGTGCGAAATGGGGTATTTGCCGGGGTACCTGAGAAACTCGACGTGGCCGTCCATCCACAGAACGTTACCGCCGCCGGGCACGTGAGGAAACTCGCCGCCTACCTCGGGTGTGTTGCTGATGTAATCGAACATCACCGCGATCTCGCTCTGAGCTCGTGCGCTTGCAGCGGGATTGTTGATGTCGGTTATCAGGAACCGCTCGATACCTTCGCGCAATCGGTAGCACGTATACGACGGTGACGCCAATGGGTTAGTCCAATCCTTGTCGGTAACACCGGGTATTGAGGTATCCATCAAGTATAGGAGCGCCAACGCCTGGGCGAGCATGATCATATCCGCATCGGGATCGGTTATCTCTGGTGGGAACATCCATCCCAGATACAGGTAGTCCACACTGCCGTCGTGAGCCTCACACGGAAAAAACTCCTCCGAAGCATTCGGACCGGCAGTGTGCCAACCGTCGCCGTCGAAATAGGGTTCATTGTTTCTGACAGCGTCGAACCTGAGGACGGGATCCGTGTGAGCATTCGTCGACGGACAGATCAAAACCTTAGGATCAGTGAGGTATTCCGGGTAGATGTCCGGACACTCGATCTCGAACTCCAGGCTGAAATCTATGGTTCCGTCCCTGTCGCAGTTGTGACCACCGTGCCATTTGCTGGGTGGAAAGCGACCGTTCCACTCGTTCGCGTACATCTTGAACACAAGACCCATTTGCTTGAGGTTGTTCGCGCAGGATGCGCGTCTCGCCGCTTCGCGCGCGCGGGCCAACGCCGGCAGCAGTATTGCCGCGAGTATGCCGATGATCGCGATGACCACCAGCAGCTCTATCAGCGTGAACCCACTCTTACTGTGTTTAGTAACCATTTGCTGTCTCCTTTCCCCGAAAGAACAGTTCTCACCCTCTCCACATTGGTACTAATGTTGAAGCTACTATGAACCGCCTAACAGCCCTGACATCACCCCCTTTCAAAATGCTCTGTAATCTCCGTTCTGAGAACCAGTGGCTATCAACTCTAGATTGAACCTACCACAAATCCTGTGGAAAGTCAACATGGAATTCGTCTCATGTGCAACCCTTCAAGTGACGGGGAGAGGGCGTTGTCGCGATACCTGGTTGGTTTCCGTCATCCCTGGCTCCACTTCTCTCACGAGATTGCCCCCGTCACTGAAGGGTTGCTCCCCCGAAATATTCTCCTTGACAAGGTCTGTTTCGCGGTTTATACTTACACCACGTTCCACCCGGCTGTGGATAATGAGGTATCTGCGAACTCTTCTATTACTCCGGGCTGGAGGAGGGGTAGCGCCGTGAATGGGAATGCAAATGCTCCAGGATGGATGCCCTTCTTGGACAATTGTCCTTCCTGTAATGCAACCGGCAAACGGCAAGGTCATTGGAGTCACTCCCTAGCCTGTGGAGTCTGTCATGGTACGGGCTTCATATCCTATGCGTTCACGTGCGAGTGCGGCGAACGTATGACCGTTCCAAATGACGCCATCGGGAAGATTGGGCGCTGCCTCAGTTGTGGTTCAACAGCCAGAATAGCAAAGGCGCGACTCAAGTCGATACCGGCAGACTTTCTCGTTGAGCCCGCTGGTTCGGAGGAATCGAAGCCGTTGGACTCCATGCGACTCATGCCGGTCATCGGTCTGGACGCATCAGACCAGGACGGTGCGTTCAGTGCTCACTTCTGTCCGAATTGTGGGCGACCGTGGGAGTCCGAGGGATTTGTGTGTATCCACTGCGAGTTTGACATTTGCGAAGTTGAACGGCTTAAAATGGAAACATGGCGCACCATCACTGAGATGGCTGCCGCACCCGCCAAAAGCCGCCTCTTCACCATCATCTCCAACAAAGGCGGTGTGGGAAAAACGCACCTCGCGGTCAACCTCGCCACCTGTCTTGGACAGTGCGGGAAACGCGTCCTGCTGATAGACGCCGACCTGGGTAACGCCGACGTCCAGATAAAAGTCGGTGTATTCCCCAAGTTAAATCTCCTGGATTTCCTTGAAAAGAGATGTGCGATCAGCGACACGATCATCGAGACCGAGTTCGGGTTCTGTTTCATCGGTGGCGTTTCAGGGGATTTCAAGCTGGCGAACTTGCTGTACGCGCAGAAGGTCAAGTTCTTGACGGCGTTCCGAGCCATCGCAAAAGAGTTCGACGTCATAATCATGGACCTGAGCGCCGGTATCAGCCGGACGGTGCTCGATTTTGCCTTGGCAGGCGACGAGCTGCTTCTTATCACGACACCCCGGGACATTGTGGCCGGGTATTCATGCCTTAAAGCCGCGTTCTTCCGCATGCAGGAGATCGAACGTCGGTTGTCGGAACGTGTTGCGGAGTACGAGATGCACACAAATCTGACGGCCCAGATCGTCTTTAATCGAGTGCGTTCGACTCGACAAAGCATCCTGGAATTCAACGAGATAAAGCGTGCAGTCGCTGAGTACGTCGAGCGAAAAGGTGGCCAGTTCCATCTCGACGTGCAACACCTCGGCGCTATACCTTACGACGCGCAGCAGTTTACGCAGGCCGAACGGTTACGGCGACCCATCGTGGCAATTGCGCCGGACGGCGCAGTCACGCGCTGTTTCAGGAACATCGCGAAAGGGCTCATTTGTTCCCCTCCTGCGGGGCCCCACCAGCAGGATAGTACCCGGCGTGCGCAACGGTTTGCCAACTTCCTGGTCGACAGTGAGCACCACCCTATGCCGCTTCACGCCTGAAACTCACACGCGCTCCCGCCACGCGCGGATCTTGTTTGTCAGACGCGTGATAGTGTCTCGATGCTCGACTGAATAGTAGAGGTTCGTCGTCTCCCACGGGTCCTCGTTCAGGTTGAACAGTTGGCACTTGTCCTTATCGCTCAGGCACAGCTTCCACCCGTCAGGAGAGATAACCGTATGCACATGTGCTCGATGGACGCGTTCAGCGTCCTCGGCCGAGACTCCGGGAATGCCGCCCACGGGTTTGCCGAGCTTGACTGCGGGGTTCCACTCGATATAAACATGGTCTTCGGTCACCGCGCCTCGATTCAGCAGCGGCACCAGACTCTGTCCCGGAAACCTGTCTTCCATAGGTCTGGCCATGAGGTCCAGCAGCGTCGGTACAAGGTCAATATGGCTCACGCGGCTCTTGACCACACGCTGGGTCCGTCCCATCTGCGGGATGCGCATCAGCCACGGCACTTTGACCGATTCCTCGTACATCACGGTCTTGGCCAACAGTCTGTGGGCGCCCATCATATCACCGTGATCGCTCGTATACACCACGATTGTGGTGTCAGCGAGACCCTGTTCCTCGAGCGTTTTCAGAATAGCGCCCACGCTTAAATCCACCTGCGTTACCAATCCCCAATAGTTTGCGATCAGCCGCCGCCACCCGCGCTCGGTTTCGAGGTTGTGGCTTCCATGTCCTTTCCGACGGTACCGTTCGCGCAACAGGCGGTAGCGCAACGGTTCGTTTTCCTCGAGCGGGTCGTCGAAACTCGCTGGCAAGTCCACTTCGTTCGGGTCGTGCTCGTCGTCGAGCGGACCATAAAACGGCATGTGCGGTTCGAGAAAGTTGACATATAACATGAACGGCTCGTCGCGGTGACGCCGGAGAAAGTCGCATGCTTTCAGCTCGAGAAACTTCGGTTTGCAGTGCTCGATAGGCAGCCTCGCGGCAAACCCGCGACTGAAATCGCCCTTCGATGTGTCCGGCTCGTAACCGAGATCCTTGAGAAAACGCCAGTAGCTGCTCTTCTTGTCGGTGTCGCGACCCTCACGAAAGTGGCGCCGGTACATATCTTCGATACTTACCCATTCCTCAAACCCGTGCTGGCGAAAGACCTCGTCGCCCAGATGCCATTTGCCGAAATAACCGGTCCGATACTCCGGATCGGCCAGGATCTCCGGAAAACACGGGACGTTCTCGGGCAGCGGTATGTTGTTTTCAGTGCAGGAGTTGGTGTGCGGCCACAATCCTGTCATCACCGTCGAGCGCGACGGCGTGCATACCGGCTGGCTGACATACGCGTTCTCGAACACAAGGCTCTCGCTCGCCAGCCTGTTGAGATTGGGCGCGTGTATCTTGTGGTTGCCGTAGACCTGCATCGTGTCGGCCCGCTGCTCGTCGGTCCAGATGAAAAGCAGGTTCGGCTTACGCGGTTTCTTGCTGCTGCCCATAACGTTGACCCCCAGGGTGGTTGCCGCCACCGTCTTGATGAAACCGCGACGTGTGGGCTGGAACGAAGCTGACATTGCGCATTGCTCTCCGTCGTTCATATTGTGTTTGTCGAGCGTGTCTGTTGAAGCCGTTATACAGCGTAAGATCTCTCGTGTCAAGAGCAGGGTCGCACAGACGATCTTTTTGCAGTAGCCGATACGAATCACATGTCAGCAGTCGGCTCAGAGAATCCCCTCGAACAAGCTACGCGCTTGCAGAAGGAGCGTGTCAGTGGTAAGATACCGGGGTTGCGAGATGCGAGCATAGGGCTGAATTGAGGAAGGTGCACGGTGCCGCGCCAGGATATGCCGCCCACAACGGGCGTGTCAGGAGAAAGGTCGGGCTGAATTGAAGATCAAAGGGTTCGCTCTTGGTGTTATCGAGACAAACTGTTATGTGGTGAGCGATGAGGCGTCTCGCGAGGCGATCATAATCGATCCCGGAGACTACTCGAAATCGCTCGCGCGATACGTCGAAGACCAACAACTGCAGGTTCGGTACGTTATCAATACACACTGCCACGCAGACCACGCTGCCGGCAACAAACCCGCTATTGAGGCGACGGGCGCAAAGCTGCTGATCCACGAGACCGAGCTGCCGTTTCTGGAAAACCTTGTCGCTCAAGGACTAATGTTTGGGTTCAGGGTCGATCCGTCCCCGGAGCCCGACGATTTCCTCAAGGAAGATGATACCGTCGAGTTCGGCAGTATCGCTCTTCGCGTTATCGAGACACCCGGCCACTCGCCAGGAAGCATCACCCTATACCAGAGCGGATGCGCCTTCGTCGGGGACGTGCTCTTCGCAGGCTCTATAGGGCGCACCGACCTGCCCGGAGGTTCCTACGAAACACTGATGCAGTCCATACATGCCAAGCTCGTCCCGCTCGGAGATGAGACCGTCATCTACTCGGGTCACGGACCCAAGACCACGATAGGCGCGGAGAAGAAGTACAACCCGTTCCTTCGGTAGCCACTGGCCGCAACTAACTGCGCATACCGCGCAATATGCGCCGCCGTGTTTTAGCGTAACCAATTGTTGCGACAGGGGTTACGGCACGTCTGGGTTGATGGCAAGGCGGGCTATCCTTGGTCAGCTGCGCTCTCAGGCTCAAAGATCGGGTGAGCTTGCTTCCGTTTGGGACGAGTGGGAGGTGCTCGGCGTACGAACCGCGCCAGCCGCACGAAAGGTAGTAGCGCCCAGCTGGCCGGGGAAAGGGAAGTTATCCACAAGTGTTCCACGTGGAACACACACGCAGAAAGAAGATCTAGAGCCAAGTGTTCCACGTGGAACATTTGCGTCTGCTTAAGGCACTCTCCCCAGCGCCTTCCCCGAACGCGGATACCGCTCTGGCGTTCTGACCCGCTTCTTAATTAACAAAAGCTGCCTTTGACCCCCTCCAAATCCCTCGCCCATTCTCTTGATCTCGAGTATCTCTGCCCCCAACTCACGTATCATAGCTTCCGCGTCTTTCAACTCCGGTCCCCCCACCTTTCCCCGTTGAGCGAAAAACAATCCACCAACCATCAACAGTGGCAACGCCAACTCCGCCGTTGCTCCAATCGACCCCACAGCACGAGCCGTCGCAAGGTCAAACTTCCCTCTGTACTCTTCTAACCGACCCACATCCTCCGCACGACCACACAGAACACGCACGTCGCCAAGATCCAACCTGGCTATTATTCGTTCCAAGACCACCGCCTTCGTCTCCGACGACTCAATTATCGTCACCTCGAGCTTCGGGAACATAACCTTCAACGGCACCCCAGGGAGACCTGCCCCGCTCCCTATATCCCCGAGCTTCGCGCCCGCCCATTGCTCACATAACCCGAACAGCGACATCGCATCACCCACGTGTTCCTCTACGAACCGCTCGGCAGATTTCGCGGCAACGAGGTTCTTTCGTCTATTCCAGTCCATTACCTCCCGCACATACTCCCCCATCCTTACTATCTGCTCCGCCGACAGCTCCACGCCTCTCCTGTCCGCCTGTTGCATCACCTTTCGCTCGATCTCGTCCATGCCCCAATCATACCACGGCATCTTGCCATTGTCCACACCTCCCTTCTCGCATCCGCCGCCTCTCCTCTTGTACGCTCCCTTGCAGCTCTTGTGTGTCCGTCCCCGGCCAGCATTTCCGAGTTGCACCATTCTCCTCTCCCCCTCCCCTTGACCCGCAGCCTGGCTTCAAGTTATACAACCCAGGATGTGTTTGACCAGCAGATACAAATCGTATCGTTAAGCGACATGCACTCCGCCTTCCCCGCCCAGGCGGACTCCACTCTCGTAAAGGAACCTTGCGCGTCTACCCATGGATTCGGTCCCTCGAAGGATAAACAACTGGCAATCAGCGTCGCCGTGATACCTGACTGATTCCCATCATTCTTGGCTCCTCTTTTCTCCCGCGCCTTCCCGCGTCACTCAATGCCTAC
>Ga0114922_10004790_pt1 | contig 12536 bp, 9 predicted proteins | sample AartaG_FD_100975 | JGI IMG/M metagenome (GOLD analysis project Ga0114922, IMG submission 100975) | Deep subsurface microbial communities from Aarhus Bay to uncover new lineages of life (NeLLi) - Aarhus_00045 metaG | ecosystem: Environmental > Aquatic > Marine > Oceanic > Sediment | place: Aarhus... | reverse complement strand
TATTGGCATGACCGGTGCCTGGGTATCAGGTGGTATTGAATGGGACGTGCTGCATCATCACAGAGCTTCAACTTTTTTACCTGTTGATTACGACCTGGTTGAGAACGAAGACGGTAGCAAAACAATCTGGGTCGGTGAAACCGACCTCCGTCACCGCATAAGATGGGCCGTCGGAATTACCGCATTCCCCGGGAAATCATATTTCCGGGCTGAGATTAAAATACATAATTCCACCCCTTATACACATTCATTCCTTTACTGGGCAAATGTGGCTGTACATGCCAATGAGAATTACCAGGTAATATTTCCACCGGGTGTGCAATTTGCCACATATCATGCTAAAACAGAGTTCTCCCACTGGTCAATCTCAAGGGAAATTTACAGGGGCATGGATTTTACAGAAGGTGTGGATGTGAGCTGGTGGAAAAACTCTGTTACTTCAGCTTCATTTTTTGCCCATGACCTTAAGGAGGATTTTATGGGAGGATATGATCATGGAAAGAATACCGGGACAATACATATCGGTGAGCATAATATTGTCAAAGGAGCTAAGTTGTGGGAATGGGGATCAGGCCCCCGCGGACAGGCTACCGAGGCAATCCTGACTGAAAATGCAGGACCTTATCTTGAATTAATGACCGGTGCTTATTCCGATAACCAGCCTGATTACAGCTGGATCAAACCTTACGAGCTAAAAATTGCAGAGCAATACTGGTACCCGGTCAGGGATATCGGGGGATTCAAAAATGCAAATCTTAATGGTGCAGTAAACCTGGAAAAAAAGGAAGACAATAATGTATTGCTTGGGTATTATTCGACACAGAAAATTGACAGTGCTAAAATCGTCCTTGCAAATAATGGTGAAATTATATTTGAAAAAACTGTGGAAATATCACCTGCAGTTGCTTTTTCTGAATCAGTAAAAATTGGGGGCGCATTCAAAATGACCGATCTTTATACCGAAATGGTGAATGCAGAAACCGGAGAAATACTGGTCTCTTATCAACCTGTTGAAAAAGAATATATAGAAGAACTCCCTGAAACAGTTAAGAGCCCCCCTCTGCCAGAAGATATAGCAACTGTAGAAGAAGTTTTCTTAACCGGTAAGCGGATTGAACAGTTCTATAATCCCAGGATTAATCCAATGGATTATTATGATGAAGCCCTCAAGCGTGATCCCGGCGATACACGTACAAATATAGCAGTTGGCAATATTCTGCTTAAGAATGGTGATTACACTAATGCCAGGAAATATTTCTGTAAGGCCATAACCAGGTTGACTAAGGATTATACCAGGCCATCAGATTGTGAAGCACTATACCTGGAAGGAATAACATTGAAAGCACTGGCATTGTATGATGAAGCAATCGATACACTCTACCGGGCTACATGGGATTATGCCTTTCATTCAGCAGCTTATTTTGAACTGGCAGGGATATCTGTAATGAAGGGTGATTTTATTAAAGCTCTTGAGGAGATTAATGAGTCGCTGGCAACAAATACCAGGAATAACAGTGCAATATGCCTGAAAGCAGCAATCCAGAGAAGAATGGGTGATTATAAATGTGCTGCTATGACACTGGAGCCTATTCTTCGTAACGATCCTCTGGATTTCAGGGCTTCAAATGAATCATACCTGATAGCAAAATCCTCGGGTAACCAGCTTCAATCCTACAATGAACTTACTGTTCTGAACAAGAAAATGAGAGACTTCGACCAGAATTACATCGGGCTTGCAACAGGATATATCAACGATGGATTGTACGAAGAGGCAGAGGATGTTCTTCTACGTTTCAAAGGAAAGAACCCGATAGTAAGCTATTACCTGGGTTATTTTGAAGATAGAAAAGGGAACAGCACAGAAGCTGAGAAATATTTTAAAGACGGGTCAGGGCAACCTGTTGATTATTGTTTCCCGTTCCGTCTTGAAACAATAAAAGTCCTTGAAACAGACCTGAAATACAATCCTTCGGACGGAAAGGCATATTATTACCTTGGTAACATTCTGTACGAAAAACAACCTGGGAAAGCAATCACATCCTGGGAAAATGCGGTGAAATATGATCCCGGCCTGGCTATTGCGTACCGTAACCTGGGCTGGGCATATTACCAGCACCAGGATGATGGACATAAGGCAATAAATGCATATGAAAAAGCAATTGAGCTTAACAGGAATGAGCCAATATATTATGTGGAGCTTGACCGTCTTTACGAGATGAGCAATGCACCTATTGAAAAGAGACTCAGATTATTTGAAGGTAATAACGATGTTGTCAGCAGACGTGAAGATGCTTTTACCCGCCAGATTGCTGTGCTTACCCTTGCAGGAGAAGCCGGTAAGGCGGTAGAGTATTTAACCGGGAGAGAATTCACATTCCGCGAAGGAAGCTCTGTCACAAGGGACATAATCATTGATGCTTACCTGGTGCTGGGCTTAAAATGTATGAAAGAAAAGCAATATCATGAAGCTCTTGAGACTTTCCTGCTGGCACAGGTGCCTGAAGAAGAAGCCAGTGGCAGCAGGTCAGGAAACAGGAATATCCAGGTTAACTATTATATAGGCCTGGCCCATGAAGTCCTGGGAAATAAGACAGAATCAAGTAAATATTTTACTTCATGTACTGAACATGAATCAAGAAACCAGGGATACATAAGGTATTATAAGGGATTAAGTAATCTTAAGCTGGGAAAGAAAGCGGAAGCTTCAGAAATCTTCAACTCCCTGATTGCAGATGGTGAGGAACAAATCAGCAAGGGCGCATCTCCAGATGAGGATTTCTTCGCTAAGTTCGGAGCACAGGAGGCTGAAAATGCAAGGTTGTCAAATTCTTACCTGCTCATTGGGCTTGGCTATAAAGGCCTTGGCGACAAGAAAAGCGCAACCGAGAACCTTAATAAAGCTGTAAAATTATCAGCAGGCAATCTCTATGCTAAAATAGAACTGCAGGATTTTTAATATCTGAAAAGTGAGAAAAGGGACTGATTTGACTTGAATACATATTAAATGTATCTTGTCAGAAAATAAGGTTTTGATCAGACCTGCGAAATGCTCACAGCCTAACTCAAAAGTTATGAATCATTGCCTGAGCGAGGGGATATTAAAATCCCCGATTTCCCCCCTTTTCAGGAACCTGGCCGGTAAAGTCCATGCCTGGTTATACATTTACTCCCTTCCGGTAATCACGATTCTTCTTTTTTCTGCATCTGTTGAAGCACAAGACCAGATATATTTATCAAAATTTGAAGGTAGTCTTGATTTTGACGGTATCTGTGACGAGGCTGGCTGGGAAAAGATCTCCCCCCTTAAGCTTATCACTTTCGCTCCTGACTACGGAGCTGAACCTTCTGAGAAGACAATAGTTAAAATAGCATATGATAAGGATTATTTATATGTAGGGGCAATCTTATTCGACAGTAACCCTGATAAAATGAAAATCCAGTTAAAAAGAGATGACTGGAAATATGAATGCGACTGGTTAATCATTATTCTCGATACTTTTAATGATAAGGAAAATACTCTTGTCTTTGGAACTTCACCATCGGGAGGCAGATCTGATGTCTCATTTTCAAACGATGTAGCTGTTTTGATGAGAGACATGAATACAAACTGGAATACCTTCTGGGATGTCAGGACCAATAATGATAATGAAGGATGGCAGGCCGAAATGAGGATTCCTTTCTCAAGCTTGAGATTTAATGAAGTTGATGGTGAGGTTGTGATGGGACTGGGTGTTTTGAGACACTTATCAAACAAGAATGAAAGCTACTGTTTACCTACGGCAGCTAAAGAACACAAGTTCTGGGGTATCTTTAAGGCATCTCAAACAAAGGAAATAGTAATAAGAGGTATCACCTCCAGGAAACCAGTCTATATCACACCCTATGTACTCGGGGGATTAAACCAGGAAAACAGTCTCAACGATGCCGGAACACAATATGAGCATACTAATGACCCTGACTGGAATATCGGACTGGATACAAAATTCCGGGTATCAGACAATCTTACCCTTGATCTGAGCTTAAATACAGATTTTGCCCAGGTTGAAGATGACAACCAGAGGGTTAACCTCACCAGGTTCCCTCTTTTCTTTGAAGAAAAAAGACAATTTTTCCAGGAAAGGAAAACTAATTTTGAATTTAACTTTGACCAGAGCAACAGGCTTTTTCATACACGCCAGATAGGTCTGTATAACGGCCAACCCGTACCTGTATATGGAGGAGGAAGACTGGTGGGAAGGATTAAATCATGGGATCTTGGATTGCTTTCAATGCAAACTGCTCCATATGAAGATGAGCTGCTGTCAGAAAATTTCACCGTACTTAGATTGCAGAAAGACGTGATAAATGATCAGTCAACAGTCGGCGGAATTATTACAAACAGAATGAATTTTAATGGAGGATATAATACTTCTTATGGGATCGACGGGTCATTCCACCTGTTTGGTAATGAATACCTTAAAGCAATGTGGGCACAATCATTCGAAAATGGGAAAAATAACCGGGTATTTTCATCCAATCCTGCAAGGCTTTTTGTGCAATGGGAGAGACGGACCGGTGAAGGCCTGGCTTATATATTTAATTATAACTATGCAGGTATTGACTATAATCCCGGAATGGGATTTGAAAGCAGAAGAAATTATTCAAGGTATGGATTCTCCTTTTCGTACGACTGGATCAATGATAATTCCTGGTTGTATAATCATGGATTTTCTCTTGATGGTTACCTGTATTCTGATAATATAAATGATATTACTGAAACCTCTGCCGTAAATTTTGGCTGGAATTTCGAATCAAGGGAGGGAATGACTGGTGGATTAAATGCCAATATGTTATACGAAAACCTGATTGAAGATTTTAATCCATATCCTGATCTATTCATCCCTGCAGGAGAATATAGATTCCTTTTCTTAGATGGAGATATATATTCGCCCAGAGGCAGGTCTTTTGTTATTGGAACATCATTCACCTCCGGCAAATGGTATGATGGCTGGTCTAATAGTATTAATATTACACCAACAGTTATAATAAAACAAAGATTGCAACTGGATGGAACCTATTTGTACTCAATGGCCAGAATAACTGAGAGAGATCAGGAATTTAATTCTCATATTGTAAGGCTCCGTGGCCAGTTTGTATTCAATACAAAACTATCTATGTCAGCATTTATTCAGTATAGCAACATATCAAAATTAATACCAACCAATATCAGGCTGCGATATAACCCAAGGGAAGGTAACAACCTTTATATTATTTACGACGAAGGTTTTAATACTGACAGATATCGGTTGGTGCCAGCACTGCCTGTTTCAAAAGTACGTACTATAATGCTGAAATATACATATACGTTCATTCTCTAGGTGAAACAGACAGGGCCTGGTTTTGATTTTAATAAGCCCAAAATTCTTATCAAATTCTGGGAACCATTGGTCAAATAAAGCTATTAGCCAAAAAATATTTAAATGGGATTTTCATATTTCTGTATAGTAAAGATATTCAGGGCGTTAAGATATCGTGATTTACAAATCTCCTTGAATTCCGCCCGATTACTGGTCAAAATCCAATATTTTTTGATGAATTAACTCTTTATTCATGTAAACATAATAATTCTGTTGATTTTCGTTAGAATTACTTAGACTAATAAGCTTAAAAAACCTCCTATAAACACCACCATTAGGGCATTTGCGATTTGCACATAGTGCCCTAATACCTTAATTTTACTTCAGGATTTCAAGCGTAAAATGAATGTGAAAAAGTCATGTCTAACTAAATCAAATAACATGACAAAAGGAAAAACTGGTAAAATGAATTTTCGTAATGGAGTTTTAGCAGGTGCAGTTTTAGTTGCATTTGCCTTAATCTCCTTGTCGGCTGTAAGAGCCACCAGGGAATCCAGTTATTTCGAGTCAGAGTATATAGCTTCAGAAGAAGCATATCGCACGGTAGTTAATGAGAACATGCATTTAAAAGATTCATTAACACATATTTACGAAAACCTCGATGAAATCTACAAATTCACCTGGCAGAATATTGATTTCTGGTTGGACTATTATCAGGTTAAATTTCAGAGGGTGGCAAAAGCCCAGATTATATTGGAAACTGATGCGCTAAAATCCAAGATTTGCCTGAAGAGCAATAATCTTTTTGGAATGAAAATGGCAAAATACAGGCCCACCACAGCAAAGGGCATCCGTTATAAACATGCTTACTATGATAATTTCATAGAGTCCATAAGAGACTATAAACTCTACCAGGACTATTTTGATGTTGAGAACTGTCCTGATGAGTATAGTTATCTGAAGATGCTGGAAAAGAACCGTTATGCTAAAGCATTACATTATGTGCCAGCATTACGCATAATTATCGAAAGAGAATTTCCAGAGGAAAACTGATACTATAAAATAAAAAATTAGGCAAGGAACAAAAGTTAAGGCAATGGTTGAGAATGAATTTCTATATAATGAGGAAGAAGAAGATGGATTTTCAGTTTATGATGCAGAAACTGCATTCCCTGAAAATCAGGTTGATGTAGATAGTGACATGGAAGATAACGAAGCATGGTGGTATACATCTAAATATATTCCTGTATCCTGTGGGGAAGAAGATGTTGGTATTTCAATATGCCGGGAAGAAACCGCCTGGGGTGGATGTCTTGAAGGAGTCGGTGATGAATGGTGGTATTATCTTGAAGTTAATGAACTATTGGATGAAATAACCGGTCTTCCGGTGCCGGTAGCATCAACAGAGACTATCTGGGCAGGTCAGTTTACCGATGTTGGTACTGTTACTTATGACCCCGAATTAAACACCATTATAATCGATTTAATAAGTGGATGGAAGTTACAGGATGTGGAAGAACCTGTTAAAATACAGGGATATGATGTTTTGCCCTCAGATACACCCCCTGCAAGATTTTTTACATCTTATAAGGGAAAAGCAACGGATATAAAAGTTGCCCCGTACAAATATTACGCTATACACCTGGATGTACAACTCGGTGCATGAAAATCCAACATATTTGGAATGATGCATTAATGGATTATTGGATTAATGCCTGCCTGACGGCAGACAGGGAATGTTGAATTGATTGTCATTCATGGCCTGATAATTCCCATGGAATAACTATATTTATTAACAATAATTATGAAACCACCGTAGGGGATGTCTCAAAAGCCATCTAACCACCCCGTCCTCGACCTAACGGTCGGGATACCCCTCCTCTAAAGAGGAGGAGAAATTATTGGTTATCAATACTATAACTTTCTCCTCCTCTTTAGAGGAGGAGTACCCCGAGTACTCGGGGGGAGGTGGTGTACTTTTAAGACAGCCCCCACAAAAAACAACAAAATTGGCCAACAACATCCTTTGTTACGGTGAAATGTTGTGGGATGTATTCCCTGATGAATCGGTTCCGGGAGGGGCTCCCATGAATGTGGCTATAAGTCTCAGGAAACTCGGTGCCGATGTTTCCTTTTTAAGCAGCTGCGGAAACGATACATTGGGAGAAGAACTTTTAAAATACCTGCAGCGAAATGGCATCTCTACGAATCTCATCAGGAAGAATGATTACCCTACCGGGGTTGTAAATGTGCACCTGTCAACAGATAATGATGCCACGTACGAGATCGTTTTTCCATCGGCCTGGGACTATATTCAGAAACCGTATAATATGCCTGTTTTCGATGTGCTGGTATACGGAAGCCTTTCAAGCAGGAATAAATCCTCCTTTGATACACTCAGAACATTATTGGAACAGGAGGCTCTTAAGATCTTCGATGTAAATTTCCGGCGCCCATATATTGACCAAGACACGATTGAACTGCTTCTGATGAAAGCCGACATCGTAAAAATGAACCATGGGGAACTATCCCTGATTGCAAACTGGAATGGTCTTAAATCAAAAGATCTGGAACCGGCAGCAGACCTCGTTTATCAAAAATACAAAATCAAAGTTCTTTGTGTGACGCTTGGTGCAAAAGGAGCATTTCTACTAAAGGCTCGTGAAAAACTGTACCAGAACGGCTTCAAGGTTAAAACACTTGACACCGTAGGAGCCGGTGATGCTTTTCTTGCTGGTTTTATCCATAATTATATTGAAAACAAACCGCTGAATGAAGCCCTCGAGTTTGCATGCCGGCTGGGGGCTTATGTAGCATCTCAGAAAGGGGCAAATCCCCCTTTTTTAAAAAACAGCCTGGATAAATTAAAGGAAATAAATGCTTCAACCAGATAATTGTAGAATATGAAGAAAAGATTTTTTTTATATAAAAGTGCCCTTGTGGCATCACTGGCTGGTTTCCTCTTTGGGTTTGATACCGTAGTGATTTCAGGCGCAGAACAAACCATTCAATCACTCTGGGAGCTGGATAGCAGCCTGCATGGCCTGGCCATCAGTATGGCACTCTGGGGCACAGTTATCGGTTCACTGGTTGGTGGATGGCCTGCCGAATATTTTGGGCGAAAGAAAACCCTGCTCTGGGTGGGAGTTCTGTACCTGATATCAGCAATTGGTTCTGCCCTTGCCCCGGAGGTCTATTCATTTATGGTATCACGTTTCATAGGTGGCCTGGGCGTAGGCATTTCAACAGTGGCAGCCCCCATGTTCATCTCTGAGATATCTCCGCCCAGGTACAGGGGACGGTTGACAGGGATGTTTCAGTTCAATATAGTGCTTGGTATTCTTATAGCTTACCTTTCAAATTCCTTACTCGGGGGAATCGGTGAGAATGCCTGGCGCTGGATGCTGGGAGTAGAGGCTTTCCCGGCATTGCTTTTTGCTGCATTGTGCATCGGCCTGCCGGAAAGCCCCCGATGGCTCATTGTCCATAAAAACGACAGGGAAGGTGGAATGGATGTATTAAAAAAGACAAATCCGGATGCTTCTGCTGATGAATTGAAATCACTTTTCAATGAAATTGTAGCCTCGGCCAATGAAAAACAACAGGCCCGTTCTTTCTTTACAAGGCGATTGCTTAAACCGATCTTTCTGGCCGTTTTTATTGCCTTCTTTAACCAGCTCTCAGGTATAAATGCTATCCTTTATTTTGCACCGAGAATATTTGAGATGACCGGCCTGGAATCGGAGGCTGCATTATTACAGTCTGTAGGTATAGGCATTACAAACCTGATTTTTACATTTGTAGGATTATGGTTGATCGATCGGTTGGGGCGCCGCACCCTGTTGTATATAGGTTCATTCGGTTACATTGCCTCTCTCGGATTAACTGCATGGGCCTTCTCCTCCGGAAACGTGGGCATGGTGCCGGTCTATATCTTCGCGTTTATCGCTGCACATGCCATCGGCCAGGGAGCCGTTATATGGGTTTTCATAAGTGAGATTTTCCCAAACAAACAACGTGCCTTTGGCCAGTCACTGGGAAGTTTTACCCACTGGTTTTTTGCAGCCTCGCTTACCCTGCTTTTTCCCTTGATGGCCGAAGCACTGGTACCCCAGATCATTTTTGGCCTTTTCTGCGGTATGATGGTTCTGCAACTGGTCTGGGTAATATTCTTTGTCCCTGAAACTAAAGGCATTCCCCTGGAAGAGATGGAGGAGAAGCTTTCTTTTGAAAAATGAATCTGAAACAGATTAAACTGAACGTAAAAAGAAATGAGAAATCTATACCAATTAATATTGATTCTAAGAATAACACTCAGTATATTTAATATTAATAAACCGGGAAAAGTTATATCCCTAATAATATTTCAATGAAGCACTTTTTTAAACTAACTCTAACTATTCTTGTGATTAGTTCAGTAATATATCTGACTTCTTGCGAGAAAAACCGACCATTCCTGTTGTAACAACAGCGACTGTGTCGGCGATCACCCAGACATCTGCAACAACTGGAGGAAATGTAACGGGAGATGGAGGAGCAGAGATTACTGCCAGGGGTGTTTGCTGGAACACTACTGCAAACCCTGAGATAACACACAACAAGACAATTAATGGTAAAGGAACCGGAGCTTTTACAAGCACCCTTTCCCAGCTTACAGCTGGTACCAAATATTACTTTAGGGCATATGCAACCAATGAAGCAGGAACAGCTTATGGTAAAGAGCTTTCATTTACAACAGAACAAATCCAGATAGCCACTTTAACAACTTCTGATGTTACTTCTGTAACTGCAACTACTGCAGTGTCAGGTGGAAATATCACTGATGATGGTGGTGGAGATATAACGGTAAGAGGGGTTTGCTGGGCTACAACTGAAAATCCAACAACTTCCGATAATAAAACAAGTGATGGTACAGGTGCCGGAAGCATTACAAGTGACATAACAGGTCTTACTGCGGCTACAACATATTATGTTCGGGCCTTTGCTACAAATAGTGCAGGGACAAACTATGGAAATCAGGTATCTTTCACAACTTTGTCAGGCAGTAGCGCTATTATTTTTAATCCAGTACTTACCTACGGTTCAGTGACTGATATAGATGGGAACGTCTATAAAACAATAACTATTACAATACCATAAGGAGGGAAAGCTGAACAAACATGGATGGCAGAAAACCTTAAAACTACTCAATATAATGATGGTACCGATATTCCACTGGTAACCGAAGTTACTGAATGGATAAATCTTAACACACCGGGTTATTGCTGGTACGATAATGATGAAGCTACGTATAAAGAAATATACGGAGCATTATATAACTGGTTTGCTGTAAACTCCGGCAAGTTGTGTCCTGCAGGATGGCATATACCAACCGATGATGAATGGAAAATACTTACTGGTAATACTGGATGGGAAAGCACAACCGGTGGCACATTGAAAGAAACTGGAACAACTCACTGGATGTCACCTAATACCGGAGCCACTAATGAAACAGGTTTTACAGCACTGCCGGGTGGCTACCGTCACTCCAGCATTGGAACCTACGGTCAAATGAGCAATACAGGTTATTGGTGGTCATCCACACAGGCCTCAGGTATATCTGCATGGAACCGTGAATTATCAGCTGCTGGAATATATGTTCTCAAATACAATTACGATAATATGTATGGTTTGTCAGTTTGCTTCATCAAAGATTAACCTTCAGAATGATAGAGAATCATAAAGCAGTGATACTTTTGTAATAATATTAGAAATTTAAAGTAACCATTAACAGGAAAATAGGCGTTTTTACCGTTTATCCTGACACTTTACAATCTTACAATCAGTGTTTAATTGCTATCCTGGGGGCTGTCTTAAGGTATCTTTAAACAATCATCTCCAGGTTACTCCTGGCTGCAGCCAGCAACGGACGTGTCCATACCCCATATTTACAGGCCTGTTCGCAATAACCTTCACAGTCAATGCATAAAGCGGAGGGTTTCTGTAAATCCAGCCTGGCATACTTGGTCATAGCCCTTTTTTCCTGCTTTTTCACACTAAAATAATAATTATACCGCAGGATCTTGTTTACCGGGATATGATACGGACATGCAGCCTCACAATCGTTACATCCTATTCTGCACACCGTATGACCGAGGTGTTTTTGAAATCCTACCAGCACTGATTTATCATATGCGGTAAGCTTCTGGCCCGACAGCTGCAGGATATTTTCGATATCCTCAAAATTCTGGAAGTCCCAGAGGGTAGTATGCGCCCGGGGGTTTGACAAAACATATTTTGAAGCTGCTTCTTTCAACTTTCCTTCGCCGCTTATGCCGAATCTGGCAAAGAAATTATTTGCCTGCTCGTCCATTAATTTATATTTATCATAATAAGCCTGTAGAAAAGCATCAGCTTCCTTCCCTTCTTCAGCCATCCTTTCCATCCTGCTTTCGAAGATGTTAAAGATATGTATAGGATTTGATTTCATTATCATCGTGGCTATACCCTTCGCATCACATTCATCAAGTATTTTTTCGGCAATATCTGCATTCGCAAAATTGTATGCAAGAAGTATAACATCAAAACGTCCGTCTTCAATAGCAGACATCAGTATTGTATCAAGACTTTCTTCAGTATCATAAGCCCAGTTATTACCGTGGCACGATACTCCTACATGCCTTACCCTGCCCTCAGCTTTCAACTGTTCCATTGCTGAATGAAAAGCCTCATCCTTTAATATTGTCGAATTCTCGGCAGAATGAATTTGCATACAGTCAATATAATCGGTTTGAAGCCTTTCCATAGCCTGGTATGAACGTTCAAGAACTTCCTTTTTCGAAGGGAAGACCTTTTCAGTATAAAGCTTGCTGTTTATGAATATCTTACTGCGGTCAAAATCCTGCAGGACAGTTCCAATTATTCTTTCACTGTTGCCGTTCATATATGTTTCACCCGTATCTATCAGGTTAACACCACTTTCCAGCAATGCTCTAAGAACTGCTTCATTTGTGGGAGCTCCGCTGCTTAAGTCCGATACCTTGAAATCTGTTTTACCAAATTTGCGGTATTCTCTAATAGTGGCAGGTTCCTTTCCAATGCTTGAATCACCGGCAGCAAATGCGCCAGATGAAACCATCCCCGCTCCAATTGTACTTAAAGATGCCCTTTTAATAAATTTCCGGCGGTTGAGTTTTGAAGATTCCATTATCCAGGTTTTAT
>Ga0114922_10004789_pt1 | contig 12537 bp, 9 predicted proteins | sample AartaG_FD_100975 | JGI IMG/M metagenome (GOLD analysis project Ga0114922, IMG submission 100975) | Deep subsurface microbial communities from Aarhus Bay to uncover new lineages of life (NeLLi) - Aarhus_00045 metaG | ecosystem: Environmental > Aquatic > Marine > Oceanic > Sediment | place: Aarhus... | reverse complement strand
TAAAGATGGAGTATTGGAGTGGTGGTAAAAATGGAGTAATGGGGGTTCGTTTTAAGCAAATGCAATAAGATTAAATTAAATCTTCCCAATATCCCAATACCCTATCACCCAATCTTTACCAATACTTCAACACTCCAGTATTCCATTCTTTTCAGTACTCCATCACTCCAATACTCCAGTACCCCATTCTTTGCGGTACTCCATTACTCCAGTTTAATGGAGATTATTTATGTAACTTTGAAAATGAATGACTAAATATCTGTCGAAACTGATCATAACAGGGAGTGTTTACCCATGATTAGACTCATCATCGAAAAAGAACTCCGGGAGATTATTGGATCCACAAAATTTGCCCTGACATTTGGTGTTTGTGCCATACTTATCCTGCTTACGTTTTATGTAGGTGCAAAGAACCATCAGCTGAACGTATTGAGAAACGAAGCAGCAAAAACTGAAAACCTCAGAAGATTGGAAGGATTAACCGATTGGCTCTCAATGGGAAGTAACCGTATTTTTCTCCCTCCCCAGCCTCTGGAGGCGCTGGTTTCAGGCATTTCTAATGATATCGGCAGGACGACGAAGCTTTCCGGGAAAGGGGAAATCGTCGCACAGGACAGCCGTTTTAACACAGATCCCATTTTTGCCGTGTTTCGGTTTTTAGATCTGGAGTTTATCTTTCAAATTGTACTTTCCCTATTCGCTATTCTGTTTGCCTATGATGCCATTAATGGCGAAAAAGAACGGGGGACCCTTTCTCTCTCTTTTGCCCGTGCGATTCCCAGGGATAAATACATTATCGGAAAAATGGGAGGATCATTTGTGGCCGTGGGTTTACCTCTCATGATTCCGATTTTGTTGGGATGTTTGATGTTACCGGTTTTCGGAGTTCATCTCACAGGGGAGGAGTGGCTCCGCTTCTTCTTAGTGATCTTCTCCGGGTTGCTCTACTTCGGCGTTTTTCTGACGCTGTCGGTCTTTATGTCCACTCTGACACAAAAATCTTCCAATTCTTTTCTCATATGCCTCATTATCTGGATTTTTACTGTCCTGATCATCCCGCGTGCGGCCGTGCTACTCGCCGGACGTACTGTTGATGTTCCTTCTGTGGATGAATTGGCCTTTCAGAAGGGTCGGTTTCGCTCTCAATTATGGCAGGAAGATAGGAACGAACTATCACAGTTTAAGCCAAGCTCGAATAAGGATCCTATGGCCATGGGCAATGAATTCAATAAGTATATGCAGAAGTTGACCGAGGAACGGGATCGGAAAACGAACGAACTTTCCTATCGCTTGGAAGAAGAGCGCGGGAATGCGCAGATACAACAGCAGCGATTGGCCTTTAGTCTGGCAAGAATTTCCCCCAGTGCAGTCTTTTCATTGGCTGCCACACAACTCGCCGGAACGTCTCTCAATCTGAAGAAAAATTTTCATGATGAGGCCCGGGGATATCAGAGAACCTATGCGGAATTTATGAAGGAGAAAACCGGCATGGTTCTCGGTTTGGGCGAGGTGCTCATTGCCATGAGAAGTGGAGGTGAGGAAGAAGAGGAGAAGCCTATCAATCCTCAGGAATTGCCTGTTTTTGACTACAGGAGTAGACCTCTTTCCGATGTCCTGAATGATGCTGCATTAGATATGGGGTTGTTAATGATATTCAATATTCTCTTTTTTACAGGAGCCTTCGTCGGGTTTCTACGTTATGATGTCAGGTAGTGTCAAAATTTATAAAGTAAAGGTGATATATAATATAGTTTTGGAGGATCATTATGTTCCGTATGCTCGTTGAAAAAGAACTAAAATCCATTTTACAGGGACCGAAGTTTATCGCAACATTTTCTGTCTGCTCCTTATTGATATTGTTGAGTATATTTGTTGGCATCCAAGATTATCGTGCGGCCGTCAAACAATATGAGGCAGGAATCCATTTGACGGAACAAGAAATGGAAGAGGCAGCATCGTGGCGTGGATTCAGGACTCGGATCTTCAGAAAGCCCGACCCGATGCAGATATTCGTTTCCGGGGTAAATAATGATATCGGTCGATTCTCCCTCATTCATTCATCCGAGTCCGTCCGGCTCGTCCACAGTGTCTATTCCGATGATCCCATATTTGCCGTGTTTCGCTTCATCGATCTTAATTTTATTTTTTTGGCCGTTTTGTCTCTGTTCGCCATACTGTTTACCTATGATGCGATTAATGGGGAGCGGGAAATTGGAACGTTAAAGCTTACATTTGCGAATCCGACTCCCAGAGTACGATACATCCTATCTAAATTTATCGGTTCCTGGCTGGGGCTGGTCATTCCCCTCATCGTTCCAATTCTATTGGGTATGCTCATTGTCATCTTATATCAAATTCCGATTCATGGAGAGCATTGGATCAAATTGGGTCTGTACATCACCGTTTCACTGCTCTATTTCACCTTCTTCATTATATTGGGTCTCTTCATCTCTGCAATGACAAAACATTCGGCAGTTTCCTTTCTCTTACTGTTGGTGTCCTGGGTGATATTTGTTTTAATCATTCCACGTGTCAGTGTTATGACTGCCGGGAAGATCATGCCAGTGCCTTCAGTTGCGGAGATCGATGGACAGATCGACCGATATTCAAAAGTGAGTTGGGAAAAATATATCGATGATATGGAAGTGCGACTGCAACAACGAAGAAGAGAAATGGACGGTATGAACAAAGACGAGCGGGAAGCATATCGGGATGCCCACCTCTGGGACTGGATGGAGGAAGATAATGCTGCTCGACAGGCCATGCAAGCAGAAATAAACAGGATGTCCCGTCAACTCAGCAATGAGTTAATGCGCAGGAAAGCGGCACAGCAAGAGTTTGCATTTTCCCTATCCAGACTTTCTCCGGCCTCGGCATATCAGCTGGCGGCTATGAATTTAACGGGTACGGATATTGGAATGAAAGAGCGGTATATTGATGCCATGGAAAAATACCACGATACTTTCACAGAATACACAGAGAAGAAACGAAAAGAGTCGGGTGGAGGCGGGGGAGGCATTCGGATTGAAGTGAGCAGTGAAACCGGATTTTCCTTCAATGTCGGACAGGATAGGGGCGCGTTGAATAACGATGATATGCCCCAATTCCAGGAAGCGAAGCGCTCGTTTTCGGAAATTCTAATCCGGACGATTGCCGATTTCGGGATTTTAGTCTTATACGGGATAATCGCTCTTGTTGGGACGTTTGTGGCGTTTTTAAAGTATGATGTGCGTTGAAGCATTGAATAATTGATCAGGGAGGGACCTCTCATTTCCCCTGATATGGAACTCCTTCCTTGATCCATTTCGGAGCGGGTGCACCTTTGCAATAGTGATCTAAATACTCCTTCATCTTAATCGTATAGTCCAGTTTATTGGGATACTTCTGGGGGTGGTGGGGTTCTCCACGGTACTGGAGGAAAATGCAGTCCTTTTCCAAACGGCGCATGGCCAGGTAGAGCTCGATGCCCTGATACCAGGGGACTGCCCCATCTTCATCCCCGAACATGATGAGAAGAGGCGTGTTGATTCTATCGGCAAAGAACACGGGCGAATTCTCGATGTATCGCTCGGGATATTCCCAGAGACTGCCGCCAATACGACTCTGGGACTGTTCATACTGGAACTGGCGGGCAAGACCGGAACCCCATCGAATCCCGCTGTATGCACTGGTCATGTTGGAAACGGGTGCGCCGGCGATGGCACAGGCAAAGATATCGGTTTGTGTGATGACAAAGGCTGTCTGATAACCGCTCCAGGAGTGACCATGGAGTGCGATTGCCTTGGGATCGGCGATTCCAAGATCGATGAGCTTTTGAATGCCAGGGACCAGACATTTTGTGGCGGAGAAACCAGGATAGCCGATTTGGAAACGAATATCGGGCAGGAAAACGGCATATCCGTTACTCGCATAAAATGGAAAATTGGGGCGATGATTGATGACCATTTGATTAAACTCATGAAGACGTTGAGAAAAAAAACGGTAGAAATACACCAGAACCGGATATTGCTTCCCCTTTTTATAATTCCCCGGTTTGATTAAGACGCCCTGCAATGGGATACCATCCAGACTGCTCCATTCCACTAATTCGGCTTCGCCCCAGGCAAAGTCTTTGATTTGGGGATTCACATTGGTTATCTGTTTCCGGGAGCGAAAATCGGTATCGCTGACCCAGATTTCGGGGAATTCGGTGTAACTTTCCCTGGTGTAAAGGATGGTATTATCTTTTTTTGCTTTGGCAAGAAAACGATAATTTTTTTCCTCTTCGAGAATTTTCTTGACTCCTGGATTTCCGGTTGTGCAAGTATAGAATGCTTTGTATTTTTTCATGTTATGGTAAGCTGTGAGGAGTAATTTTTCGCCTTTTTTAAAGAAGCGTTGTTCCCTGTCAAGACGTTGAGTCCGGAAAGTGATTTGTTCCTGTCTACCTTTACTATCGGTCAGGTTTACAGCATCCTTATCACCCGTGGGGAATTCCCAGATATCGTATTTATCGTAAATTAAAACCGTTTCATCGTTCTCAGTCCAACCGCCGATACCATATCCCGGCACAGGAGATGGATAATCATGATCTTCGTTATTGAAGGGACTATTTAGATTCTCAGTGAGATTACGGCTCTTTTCCGTTTGACATTCGTAAAGATACCAGTGTTTGTCCCTGTAGTAGACTACAAATTTCCCTTGGGGTGAAAGATAGGCTGAACTTCCTAATCGGGAGACGATCTTTTTTTGGGATCCGTCTAGCAGATTCACCAAATAATAATCGTTAAAAGTCCCGACCCAGGTTCTTAGCTTGCGGTAGGGGATGTCCGAGGAACCCAATGCATAATGCGGATTTTGTGATATCCGTACATCTGGCATTTCTTCATTTGCGAGAAGAACGGGGTTACCTGATGTGAGATGAAAGACCGCTCGATACGTATGGTCCTTCATTCGTGGCCAGATCTTTTTTTGATTGGGAACGATGAATGGATCATTCCAATGCCATACATCGACCTCTCCCCTCTTCAACAGGGTTTCGAGGTCATAGATATCGATCTCTTCTTCCTTCTGTTCTTTATTACCCTCTTCATTTTTTTCGATCTCGGGTTTTAAGCCGAAAAAGAGGCGTTGGTCGTCCCGGGTCCAGGATAATTCGTTCTTGGAAGGGATCATCCAGCCTTCAGGCAGGTTGTCGGGATTCACCGAGCCAGTCACCCGCTTTAGAGAGAAATCCCATATTCTGAGGGTCACAATATCGAATTCTTTCACAGTATCTCGTGTCGAGGATACATAGGCCAGTAGACCTTCATTATTCCATGTGAGAGTGGTATAATTTCCATTTATATTCATATCAATCGCGTTTTTCGGATATCCATTGTCTTGCAAGTTTATATAGTAGAGCCCATTTTTTTCTCCAGAAGTGTCATACACCGCATAGGCGCAGAATTGAGAAGTGGAGTCAATAGCGAAGGATTTCACGAAGGGTATCTCTATTTTCTCGTTGGAAACAAGATTAAAGAGAGTAAAATCGCTTCCGAGATTTTTACTGTCTTTATTCTCTTTTTCATTATTATCGTTTTTCCCCTTATTCTCCTCTTTAAAGTGGAGGAAGGCCAGCCATTTCGAATCATTGGAGAAGACGAATTTATCTACCTTATCGAATTGGATGATTTCACCACTTTCCGTACTGAGAAGAGCCATACCCTGTTTCGGCTTGTCTTTATCCTTCTTGGCTTTCTCCAGATCACTTGTTTTGGGTAGTAAAGCAGCAGCAACCCATTGGGAATTTCGGGATAAAATCGGGTTGCTTCCCTGTTCGATGGTAAAGACCTTTTTCCCATTCGTTGAGTGTATCTTCCCTTGACTCTCTCCACGATCCGGTTGAGCCGTGTAAGCCAGCCATTTTCCGTCTTCTGAAATTGTCGTGTGATGAATTTCCTTGAATATCATGATATCTGCCACGGTGAGTGCTTTTTTCTGCTGGGCTGCCAAATAAGGCGTTACTGAAAGGATGGTCCAGATGAGGACCAACGAAAGAGATGAGTTGAAGGTTTTATTCTCAGTCATTTTTCAATCCTCCTTTTTTCTGAAATCTCAAATCACAACCAACAAATGCGTCAGAGGCGCATCTGCCTTGGGCATTTTAACCAATAGTCTATACTGATCGACTTCGAGTTTCTAAATATAGCACCTCTTCCTGGAGAATCCAATATATTTTTAACATCTTTTGTCCTTGCTTTTTTTTATGTATTTATGTATGTTTTAGGAAATTGTATGAGTTAAGTATAATAATAAAAAAATAGAACGCGGATTTAACGGATTAGACGGATTATCGCGGATTAAATATTGGAAAATATCTGTTTAGATCCGTTTCATTTGTTAAATTCGTGTTCCAATATGCGACAATCGTGAGTCAGATGAAAATGAGAATGAATCGACCAATGGAAAAAACTGTTTGTTATGTTCTATTCTTTTTACTCCTCTGTATACCGTCCCATGTTCCGGGGGGTGTGGTCGTATCCAAATACGGCGGTGAATTTCTTCGAACGGGTGTTGGGGCCAGACCGTTGGGAATGGGGGGAGCCCATGTCGCTGTTGCAGAGGATGTGACTGCAATATATTGGAATCCTGCGGGTCTGGTTTCGATGAGAACCCTTCAGATTCATGGGATGCATGCGGAACGTTTTTCGGGAATAATCAACTGGGATTTTGTGGGCGTTGGACTGCCTCTTCAAGACCACATTGCTTTGGGTTTCGGTTTTTTCCGATTAGGTGTCGATGGCATTCCCTTTACTGAATTGAGAAATCCTTCAATGGAAATAGGCGAGATTTACATCGATGATTCGGGGGGACGAGTTCAAAATGATGTTTACGCTTCTAAGTATGTCGATGACTCTGAAATGGCATTCGTTTTTTCATTTGCCAAAAGTAGCTCAGACAAGTTTTCTTTTGGTGGTAATGTGAAGGTGATTCGTAAAAGTGCGGGTGAATACGGTGCCTGGGGTCTGGGGTTTGATGTGGGGATTTTATTGAATCCATATCGTTCCCTGAGCTTAGGATTGGTACTGTTGGATGCTACTTCGACTCTGGTTGCATGGAATGGAGGTCAGAGAGAAGTCATTGTTCCCCATTTGAAGATGGGTATGGCATATCCGGTCCAGATCGCTTCATTTCGGTTTCTTCCTGTATTAGATGTTCAGATGGGTTTTGAGAATCGTGGTTCGGCAACGCAAGTCGCTCTGGGGAGAGTGGATCTTGATTTTTGCGGGGGATTGGAAGTGGATTTCCGGGATAGATTAGCGATGCGAGTGGGAACCGATAGGGGATATTTCACTGCTGGAATTGGATTACGAGTTTCGGCATTGAATATCGATTATGGGTTTTTAAACCACTTCGATCTTGGGAATACTCATCGCGTCTCAGTGACTCTTATTTTGGATGGAAAGCGCTTTCCGAAGTTTTAAGGGTAAAATAACTTAAGAACCTGAAAAAAATAAAATTATTGTTGATTATTGCTATTTTTTTTTGTACTATATAAGTTTGTTATTCTTTGTAACTTATTAATGGTTGAGGTGGAAGAATTACTATGGCTTCAAGTATGACGGGTTTGGGCTTTGGGGAGGTTCAAAAAGACGGCAAAACGATTGGTGTCGAATTAAGATCTGTCAACAATCGTTTTTTAGAAATATCATGTCGGATGCCATCGATTCTCTCCCAATACGAACAAAAGGTGAGAGAAATAATCAAGAGCAGGATCCATCGAGGTAAGCTCTATGTAACAATTTCGGTTCAGGGGGAAAATGAAGAAGTACTGGATATCCGAATTGATTCGGAAAAGGCAAGGGGTATTCGTCATTTACTGGACGACCTTTGTCGGGTGACGGGGATTCAACAAGAGCTGCATCTGGAACATTTTCTTAACTTTTCAGAGATTTTTGACACGCTTAGAGAGTCTGAGGGTGAAGAGAGAACATGGGAAATCACACAAGAAGCTTTATTAAAAGCATTGACAGATTTAATAGCGATGCGGAATAAGGAAGGTGAAGCTTTAACGCAAGATATTGTTGAGCGTGTTAGGGATTTAGAAAAAAATGTCGCTGAGATAGAACGTCATGCAAAAGAGAATGTGTCGGATGCACATAAAAAAATGGTAAATCGTGTTCGGCAATTAGCACGAGATTGCGAGGTTGATGAGGAACGTTTGTATTCCGAAATAGTTCTTATGGCCGACAAGTTAGATGTAACGGAGGAATGTGTTCGGTTGGGAAGTCATAATCACCTTTTTTTTCATATTCTGGATGAAGAGGCTGTCGTCGGAAAAAAGCTCAATTTTCTCCTACAAGAGATAAACCGGGAGACAAATACGATTGGTTCCAAAGCAGCCAATGCCGAAATCAGCCATATTGTTGTTCGGATGAAGGAGGAAATCGAAAGGCTTCGGGAACAAGTACAGAATTTAGAGTAGGATATGAAAAAATCCAAGGGGAGGCTCTTTGTCATATCGTCCCCGTCTGGTGGAGGAAAGACCACAGTTATCAAGGAGCTGATTAAGAGAAGTTCAGATCTGTATTATTCGGTGTCTGCGACGACGCGATCGCCAAGGAAGGGTGAAAGGGATGGGATTGATTACTTTTTTCTCGGCGAGGAGACTTTTTTTCAGAAAATCGAACAGGAAGCTTTTGTAGAATGGGCCAAAGTCCACGGTGAATATTACGGAACTCTATGGAGTCAGATTGAACGGTGTTTAAAGGAAGGTAAGCGTGTTCTTCTGGATATGGATGTTCAAGGGGGACTGAATTTAAAGAAAACCAGATCGGATGCAGTTCTCATCTTTCTGCTTCCTCCATCGATGGAACTATTGGAAAAACGGTTGTTAGAACGAGGGACAGAAAGTCATGAAGACCTGACAAAAAGACTCAGGACAGCCCGGAAAGAAATGAAAATAGCCGATGAGTACGATTTTCAGGTCATTAATGATAAGTTAGAAGATACTGTAGAAGAACTGCGGGCAATTATTCAGAGTTTTTAAATAGGATTGTAATCGAAAAAAAAGGGATTTGACTATGGTGGATATTTCCTTGGAAGATTTAGTTGAGAACACAGATAGCGTATATGAAGCTGTAGCGATATTATTTCGCCGAGCTCGTCAAATCACGGATGAGCAAAAGCTCATGATAGAAACGGAAATGGAAGTTCCTTCAACAGTCGAAAACAGGGACAATGAAGATTTTGATGACGTAGAAATTGACCGGGAAGCTCTCCAAAGAGAACATAAGAAATATCCAAAACCGACCAGAGCCGCTATTGAAGAGATGGTGCAGGGGAAAATTAAGCATAGGTATATTGGTTCTCCTGAAGAGGAGGAAAATAGCGAGTAAGGTCTCTTTATTCGTGACCTAATATTTGTCTCAGAGAGGTTACTACAGATTTTATAATGGCTTCCAAGAAAAGGCTTCAAAGCCAACATATTCTTCTTGGTGTAACGGGAAGTATTGCTGCCTACAAAGCGTGTGAAGTACTCCGCCAACTTCAGCGAGAAGGAGCGGAGGTACTGGTTGTAATGACCGATTCTGCCCAAGAGTTTATTGGACCTTTGAGTTTTGAAACATTATCGGGACATGAGGTCATCACTGAGCTTTTCCCCCGATATCGGGTGGTAAAGACGAGACATATCAGTGTTGCCGAATGGGCGAATTGTATCCTTATTTGTCCAGCAACAGCTAATATTATCGGTAAGGTAGCGTCTGGCATTGCCGATGATTTTCTAACGACGACGGTTATGGCTTCACGATCTCCCGTGATTTTTGCACCGGCCATGGATTATCAGATGGTACAGAATCGGATTTACCTATCGAACTGTGAAAAGTTGAAGAACGAGGGGTATCGCTTTGTAGAGTCGGAAGAGGGCGATTTGGCCAGTGGAGCCAGAGGACCCGGTCGATTAGCGGATTATGATCGTATTCTCCATGGTGTGAAGTTAGCTCTCTTGGGATCCGAGAGTTTGAAGGGGAAAAGGATTTTGATTACTGCCGGTCCCACGCAAGAGTCATTAGATCCAGTCCGATATCTCACGAACCACTCCACTGGGAAGATGGGATATGGTCTGGCCGAGGAATCGGTCCTGAGAGGAGCCGAAGTCACTTTGGTGAGTGGTCCAACTCATCTACAACCTATTGACGGAATTCTATTTAAGCCTGTGATGACGGCTGATGAGATGTCCCGAATCGTTCTTGAGGAATGGGAACGAAACGATGTATTGATCATGGCGGCTGCTGTGGCCGATTACAGACCGTCGGAGACGTCTCCACAAAAGATAAAAAAAGGATCGGGTGAGTGGATGCTTAAACTGGAGCCAACAAGAGATATTTTGCTTCAGGTGTCCCAGAAAAAGGTCGGAGGGGTCTTTGTTGGTTTCGCCCTCGAGACGGAAGATGAGGAGGCCAGAGCAAAACAAAAATTAAATGAGAAAGGATTAGATTTAATCTGTTTGAATAATCCTCTCGAGGAAGGATCCGGTTTTGGAGGAGATACAAATAGGGTGGTTCTTTTCGATCGTAGAGGGAATAAGGATTCGCTTCCATTAATGCCCAAGTGGGAGGTATCCCAAAAGATCTTAGACAGGGTAGAAATCCTCTTGAATCAGGAAGGGAAAGCGTGACTCAGGGAGAATACATCGGAATCATCCGGAAAACTCAGGATTATCTGAGACACCAAGAGGAACTTTTCGGAGAGGAGCTTTATCTAGACCGGTCAGACATCCTTATATCTTGTAGATGCTCGACGGAATCGGCGACGTTGGAGGCGTATCGTACGACTATCATGGATTGTCGAAAATGTGAGTTGGGTGAAGCGAGACATCATTTCGTTTTTGGTACTGGCAATCCCGCTGCCAATTTCATGCTTATTGGTGAAGCACCAGGTGAAGATGAAGATCTTCAGGGGGAACCCTTCGTGGGAAAAGCCGGACAACTTTTAGATAAGATTCTCACAGCCATCGATTTTCATAGAGATGAGGTCTACATTGGCAATATTCTTAAATGCCGGCCTCCGGGCAATCGGGATCCTCGGCCCGAAGAAATTGTCTCGTGTATGCCCTATCTTTTAAAACAGATTGAGATCATAGGACCAAAAGTCATCTTGGCACTGGGACGCATCGCTGCACAGACGCTTCTTGAAACCACGGCATCTTTGAGCCGTCTTCGCGGTGTCGTTCAAGACTTTCATGGCATTCCTATGATTGTGACTTATCATCCAGCTGCTCTACTGCGCAACCCTCAATGGAAGCGGCCCGCATGGGAAGATGTGCAGAGGCTACGGCGGTTGTATGATGAAATTGTTCAGGATAAACCAAAATGGCAACCACACAAACAATAAAGAAATCAGTTGTTACTGGATCGACTTTCGATCGTGTTCCTCCCCAGTCTTTGGAGGCCGAAATGGCCGTCCTGGGATCCTTGCTGATTGACAACGATTGTATCGGTAAGGCTGTGGAGATTCTGGGCGCCAACCATTTTTATCGGACGGCCCATAGAAAAATATTCTCAGCGGCAACGACGCTATATGAAAAAAATGAGCCGGTTGATCTCATCACTCTGTCCGAAGAGTTGAAACGAAAAAAAATACTGGATGAGGTGGGCGGTTCCTATTATTTAACAGAACTCGCTGAGTCTGTGCCTTCTTCGGCCAATGTCGAGCATCATTTACGCATTGTTCTTGAGAAGTACCTACTCAGAAAATTGATAGAAGAATCGGCTGGAATTGCCCGTGACTGTTATGAGGGCGAAGATGATGTGTTTCAGATTCTCGATCGGTCAGAGCAGAGGATTTTTGGTCTTTCGGAGAAGCGGCTTCGGGGAACCTTTCAGCATATTTCGCCTATCATGCATGATGCGTTCGAAACCATTGAACGCTTCCATGAAAGGCAGGGAACGGTCACGGGGGTATCTTCCGGATTTACAAAATTAGACGAGTTAACATCGGGATTCCAACCGGCAGAGTTCATCATTGTGGCAGGCCGTCCCTCCATGGGAAAGACGGCGCTCTGTCTCAATGTTGCCAGGACAATTGCGGTAGAGACTAAAATACCGGTGGGCATTTTCAGTTTAGAAATGTCCAAAAGGCAGTTGGCACTTCGTCTGCTCTGTGCAGAAGCCAGGGTGGATGCCCATGGGGTGCGTACGGGTCGTCTGGCCGATGATGAGTGGCAGAAACTCAGTATGTGTGTTGGTGTACTTACAGAGGCACCTCTTTTTATCGACGACACTCCTGGCATTGGAGTTCTGGAATTACGGGCAAAAGCCCGTCGTCTGAAAAAGGAGAAGGATGTCGGACTCATCATCATCGATTATCTTCAATTGATGCAGGGGCCCAGAAATGCGGAAAGTCGGCAACAGGAAATTTCAACCATCTCACGATCCTTAAAAGGTCTTGCCAAGGAGTTAGATGTGCCTGTAATGGCACTTTCCCAACTATCCAGGGCAGTGGAAGTTCGTGGGGGAGAGAAGCGACCCATGCTGTCCGATTTGAGAGAATCGGGTGCCATTGAACAAGACGCCG